>Ga0105049_10003509_pt1 | contig 18538 bp, 9 predicted proteins | sample MAT06_FD_78087 | JGI IMG/M metagenome (GOLD analysis project Ga0105049, IMG submission 78087) | Freshwater microbial communities from Lake Fryxell liftoff mats and glacier meltwater in Antarctica - MAT-06 | ecosystem: Environmental > Aquatic > Freshwater > Ice > Liftoff microbial mat | place...
AAACGCTTTTTACCTTGTTTCGCCACCCTTTGCGGGCCGTACAGTCCGTCAGCGTCGCCACCCGGGGTGTTCGCTCTGGAGTTTTTCTTATGGCAGGCATCGGCAATAAAGGCGGCGGACAACGCACCCAAATCACCAGCCCCAGCGGGCGCAAGGAACGCTCCCCCACCAGCACCAGCCACACCGGCAGCCGCGTGGAACCCTCACACGTCCACGAAAAAGAACGCGCGGCCGACAGGAAGGCAAACCTGAAGAAGATTACGGCCAAGACAAAGAAGGAAGGGAAGGCGTAAACCGTCGCCGGCCCTTGGTGCGGGCTCGAGCATGGCTGTCGCCGACGGCCAAGCAGACAAACTGCCCTCTTCGCTGACGCGACGAGTTCAGGTCGGCATCGTTTTCACGGTGCCGCATACCCTTTGTGAATGGCCAAAATGCCCGATATCCAAGCCCTCCTCGCCGATCTCGAATCGTTTAGGGTTGAGCGAACCGAGTCGCTCAAGGATACCGACAAGTTCTGTGAAGCGATTTGTGCCTTCGCCAATGACATGCCAGATTCGGGCCTTCCCGGATACCTCCTTGTCGGGGTCAACAAGTCGGGCGTGCCGACCGGCGCGACAATAGACGAGCGGCTCCTTGAGAGTCTTGCTGGCCTTCGCGACAATGGGAACATTCTTCCGATTCCCAACATGCACGTGGCCAAAGCATCTCACAACGGGGCAGACATTGCCGTCGTTGAAGTGCTTCCGTCAGACATGCCGCCTGTGCGATACAAGCAAACCGTTTGGATTCGCACCGGGCCGTCCAAGGACCGCGCCACTTCCGAGCAAGAACGGCGTTTGGAAGAACGACGCGTAGACCGCGCACGAACCTGGGACATGCGTGCGTGCATGGGTGCCTCGCTTGATGATCTGGCCATGGATCTCTTTACCGTCAGCTATCTCCCGAGCAGCGTGTCACGAGAGGTGTTGATCGACAATGGCCGAACGGTGGAGGAACAACTCGGCTCGCTCCGCCTCTACCACAAAAAACTCGCCGCCCCCACCAACGCTGCGGTTCTCTTGTTTGGTAAAGACCCGCTCTCGTTTGTCCCCGGTGCGTATGTGCAGTACGTCCGGTACGACGGCGTCACTCAAGCCGCCCCGGTGCTGAAAGAACAAGCGCTCAGTGGCGACCTGCTCAACCTGATGCGCGACATTGATCGGCTCGCCAAAGACCTGGCCGGGAATCGCCCGATTCGCAGGCCGGACCTTTCGGAAGTCGTCGTGGCCGACTATCCCGAGGTTGCGCTGCACGAACTTTTCATGAACGCGGTCATTCACCGCAATTATGACGGCTCGACAACGCCCGTTTCGATCAACCATTTTTCGGATCGTATCGAGATTCAGAACCCGGGCGCACTCTACGGTGATCTCACCAAGGCGATGTTTCCAAACGGCACCGCCTATCGCAATCCGGTGCTCGCCGAGGCCGCCAAGACGCTCGGCTTTGCCAACAGATTCGGTCGCGGGATTGCGCTGGCAAAACAATACCTCCGCGACAACCAGAGCCCTGAACTGCAATAAGTTGTCGGAGAGAATCATCTCGCCATGATCGTGAGCAAGCGGACATGAGAACAATCGCGTTCTTCAATAACAAGGGCGGTGTCGGAAAGACGTCGATGGTCTACCACCTCTCGTGGATGCTGCGCGATATGGGCCACAGTGTGCTTGCGATGGACCTCGACCCCCAGTCAAATCTCACCAGCAACTTTCTCGATGAGATCCAAGTCGAGACCTTGTGGCCCGAGGGAGCGCACCCGGGCACCATCCTGGGCGCGATCGATCCGTTGCTGAATAGTTTGGGGGATATCTGCGCGCCCACGCCGACGGAGATCGCTCCGCGGCTCTCGATCGTCCCGGGCGATCTTGGACTCAGCGCCTTCGAGGATCGTATTTCAGACGGCTGGGGCAGTTGCCTTTCTGACAACGCCGCGACTGCTGGCGATGGCTTCCGCGTGGTAACCGCGTTTCACCGAATAATGGAGACGGCCGCGACAACGTGCGGCAGCGATCTGGTACTCATCGACGTCGGGCCGAACATTGGCGCCTTGAATCGGGCCGCGCTCGTCGCCGCTGACTTCATCGTCATCCCGTTGGGCGCCGATCTTTTTTCCCTTCAAGGCCTCCGCAACTTGGGTCCGACCCTCCGCGACTGGCGGCAAGGTTGGCGGACGCGACAAAAGGGACGCGTTCCCTTCGGCCTCTCACTCCCGTCGGGCCAAATGACACCACTCGGATACGTCCTGCTCAATCCGTCGGTGCGCCAAAACCGCCCGGTTAAATCGTATCTGAAATGGGCAAACCGAATCCCGGAAATTTACGCTCGTGAGGTTTTGGGGCAAACGCCAGCCGCGTCAATAGCCGAATCAGACGACAACCAACTTGCCATGCTTAAGCACTTTAAGAGTTTGATGCCGATGGCGTAGGATGCGCGCAAGCCGATGTTCCACCTGACGGCATCCGATGGTGCCATCGGCGGTCACTACGCGGCCGTCCAAGACTGCAAAACTCAGTTCCAAAGACTCGCCACGCGGATATTGGCCCGCATGGACAACCCCACCGCCGCTCGCTCGCTCGCGTGAATCGGCAGGTCAACTTCCTCCGCCGCAGCCTCTGCCCTCTCTCGAATCGGCTCGCTCACTGGCACCCACCCCCAAAGTGACCCCAATGAAATTCGCCAAGTCATCAGGATTCACTTCACCATCGACATTGAAGCCGGCTGGACACGCTGGCCCCAGAAGGAGCACCGCGGGGTCGGAGGCGGACGAGCTGCACGCGTTGGTCACGGTGCAAACAAAAGCTGTTCCGTTGGCGAATATCGCGGCCGGAGCGATTGTCAGTGTCGGGGTGTTAGCACCGTCGATGTTGCCGTTGTTTAAGAGCACTCCGCCATTGGGGCCGCCCACCCGGCGCCACTTATAGGTGAGTTGGCCCGTTCCTGTCGCCGCGACTTTGAACGATGCTGCAGCGCCAACGGGCGCGGTGTAGGTCTGGGACTGGGTTGACCGGTGAATGCTCATACGGCATTTAACCCGTATCTGGTGTGAGGACGCGGCGCTCGGTCCATCAACACATGCTTGTTTTCAAGGCCAATCCACCTTCGGACGGGTTCGTCCTTTATTATGGTCAGCGTCGCACAGGAGCGCGAGAGTCTTGACATTTTGGAGCGGAATAGGGAAACCGCCCGATATTCACACCCTGCATGACTGGGCATTGCGTCTGGTCAATCTGGCTGAAAAGACCGAGAGGAGTTCACCATGGCCCACCGTTCTGCTCGATCGCTGAGTTCGCTATCACTTTCCTGTGCGTTGCTGGCGTCGGTATCCGGTACATTACTGCCCGCGCACGATGCCGCGGCGCAGGCGTCGGCCAACACCGCGTTTACGTATCAGGGACGCCTGAATCAGGGTGGGTCGCCGGTGAACGGGCTGGTCGATCTGCGCTTTACTCTGTGGGATGACGACGCTCAGGGCGCTCAGCTCGGGCCGACGCTGGAACTGTCTGGTCACTCGGTCGTGCGCGGCCTTGTGCAGGCGCAGCTCGACTTTGGCGTGCAGAACTTCAACGGCGACCCGCGCTATCTCGAGATGCAGGTCCGCAACCCGGCCGGTACGGGCCTCTGGATCACGATGACGCCCCGGCAGTCGCTGACACCCGCGCCGTATGCACTGTTTGCGCTCAGCGGCAATCCTGGGCCGCGCGGCAATGACGGGCAACGCGGAAACGACGGAAATTTGGGCCTGCAAGGCCTGCAGGGTGGTCGGGGAGACCGCGGTGACCGTGGCGACGCGGGCGCACGCGGCAATGACGGCAATCCCGGCTCGCAAGGTTCGCAGGGGCCGCAGGGCGCACAAGGCCCGCAGGGGCTCATGGGGCTTCCGGGTTGGGCGGCGGCGGAGTTCATCGTGACGCCGGACGGGGCGGGCTTTTCGTACACTTCGATTCAGGCGGCGATCAACGCGGCCGTGGCCGACGGTGCCGACTTCAACGATCAGAAGGTTGTGCTGGTGTTCCCGGGCACCTATACCGGCAACATCACGATGCGGCGCGGCGTGCATGTGGTGGCGGTGCATCAGGAGAACGGGCAGGCGACGACCGTTGTCGGCACGGTGACCGTCAACCTCTCGGGGTCGTCGCCGAGTGTGCAGACGCTTGACGGGAACTTCACTTCGTGGTCGGGCATGAACGTCATCGCTTCGGGCGGCCCGGCACTGGCTTTCGCCGGCACGGGTGCGCAGCGAATGTTCATCTATAACTCGACGCTCACGGGGAGCGCGGGGCAGAGCGCGGTGGTGATGAGCAACACGGGCGCGACCGGAACGCGTCGGTCGGAAGTGAACGGGCTCAACATCACGGCCAGAGCGGCGGCGTCAACTGTGGCGACGGTGCCGGTGTTGAGTGTGACGGAGGGCGTGCTGTCGGGTACGCGCTGGAGCAACGTGCACGCCCTGGCTGATGGCGTGAGCGCGAGCGTGACAAGCGCGGCGGGCGGCGAGGCGACGGTGGTCTCGATCAACGGGGGTTCACAGACCGGACGCGTGGTGGTGAGTTCTGATGCGGGCTTCTCGTTCACGTCGGGCACGATCAACTCCGGCAGCGCGGCGGCCATCGAAGCGACGGGTAGCGGGCCCGTGTTTGTGGGTGTTTCGCAGTTCAATACGACGGCTTCGCCGTCGGTGGCGATCGATACGGGGGCCGGGCCACTGACATACACGCAACTGACGTTTACGGTCCCGGGCCAGCAGATGCCGGCGACGGCGACACTGCTGCCGGGGACGGGCATTGCGGGCCCGGCTGGACCAGTTGGACCGACTGGCCCGACCGGACTTGGGGGGCCCACTGGGACGACGGGCGCGACGGGTGTCGCAGGACCGGCTGGCCCGATCGGCCCGGCTGGAGCCACTGGTGCAACGGGGGCGACGGGGGCGACGGGATCTGTGGGCGCGATTGGCCCGATCGGGCCGACGGGCACGACTGGCACAACTGGCGCTGTGGGCGCGACCGGACCGATCGGTCCGGCTGGAACGCAAGGCGATGCGGGCGCGACGGGGCTGACGGGTGCGACGGGCCCGATCGGGCCGCAGGGCGACACGGGCGCCGTTGGTGCTGCGGGGCCGACCGGTGCGACTGGGCTGACGGGCGCGACTGGGCCGATTGGGCCGCAGGGCACACAAGGTGCTCAAGGTATTCAGGGAGTGCCAGGTGATACGGGCCCGGCCGGGGCAACCGGTGCCACTGGTCTGACAGGCACGACGGGTGCGACTGGCCCGATGGGTTCGCAAGGTTCGCAAGGTGATGCCGGTGCGACAGGCGCGACGGGCGCGACGGGCGCGACGGGCGCGATTGGTGCGACTGGTGCGACTGGTGCGACTGGACCGCAGGGCCCGCAAGGTGATGCCGGTGCCACCGGAGCGACTGGCCCGCAAGGTCTGCAAGGTGACCCGGGCGCGACCGGAGCGACTGGCCCGCAAGGTCTGCAAGGTGACCCGGGCGCGACCGGAGCGACTGGCTCACAAGGTGCCACGGGCGCGACGGGTGCCACCGGTCTGCAAGGCGCACAAGGGCTGACTGGTGCGCAGGGGCCGCAAGGCGACCCCGGCACAACGGGTGCGACTGGCACCACCGGGCCACAGGGCCCGCAGGGCTTGCAAGGTGTGCAGGGGAACACCGGTATGACGGGCGCTACCGGCCCACTGGGGCCGCAAGGCCCGACTGGTGCCACTGGTGCGACTGGTGCGACCGGTGCAACGGGCGCTACGGGCGCCTCGCCGTGGAGTCTGTCGGGCCTTGATACGTATTACAACGTGGGCCGCGTGGGCATCGGGAACGCGGCACCGAACTTTGCGCTTGATGTGGTTTCGAGCGGTACTCGCACGATCAACGTGACGGCCACGGCGGCGGGCGCGGTTGGCGTGTACTCCTCCTCGACGGGCGTGGGTGTTCGCGGCGATTCGGCCAGCCCGACCGGCGGCAGTTCGGGGGTGCGTGGCGATGCCACCAGCGCGGGCGTGCAGGCCTTCGGCGTGCACGGCACGACAGCGTCGAGCGTGGTGAGCGGGGGCATCAGCTCGGCGGGTGTCTATGGCCGTAACAACGCTTCTGACGGCGTGGGCGTGCTGGGCATTGCCAACGTGGGCTCAGCGACGGGCGTTCGCGGCGAGACCGACAGCACGGGCATCGATGCCTCGGGCGTGTACGGCGCTTCGTTTGCCAGTTCAGGGCGTGGTTATGGCGTGTGGGGATCAATCGCCCGCAACGGCAACGACGCGGCGGCCGTGTACGGAACGGCCTCGGGCGCGACGGGTCGCACCTATGGCGTCTTTGGCACCAACGGCAGTTCGAACGTTGATGCGGCGGGAGTTCGCGGCGATGGCGTCTCGGGCACGCGCGGCAACTCATTCGCTGCGGCCGATGGCAGCAACCCCACGGCCAGTTCGCGGCTTCGCGCCGGCGGCGTGGTGGGCACCACCACCAATCCCAACGGCAACGCCGGATATTTCCAGGGCCGCGTGGTGATCGAGAACTCGACCGCTGGTGGCTCGACTACTTCGGGTACCGATGCCCTTATCATTTGGACCAACGGGCCGGGCAGCGGCGCGGCGGGCTTCAACTCGTCTGGCGCGGTCTTCTCGCCCAGCGATCGCAACATCAAGTCTGACTTCCAACCGGTGGATACGGTCGCGGTGCTCGACAAGCTCACGGCCACGCCTATTACGCGCTGGCACTACCGCAACGACGAGCAAACCTGGTACATGGGCCCCATGGCTCAGGACTTCTCGGCATCGTTCGGCCTGGGCGACAAGGACACCATCATCCACGGCGTGAATGCCGACGGTGTGGCGTTCGCGGCCATCCAGGGTCTCAATGCCAAGCTTGTGGAGAAGCTGAAGGTCTCTGACGCCCGCATCGACTCGCTCGAGCAGCGGCTGAGCGCTTTGGAAAATGCTTCAACGCGGAATGAGCCGGCCCTGGGCACGTTCGCAGCGATGGCGCTGCTGACTGGTGGACCGCTGGCGGCCATCTTCATTGCTGTCCGTCGTCGCCGCGCCGCCGTGTAATTTCGCTGTTCATGACTCCATTTGGAGATTCCCATATGAAAACTCTCAGCTTTGCGATGGTGTTTTTGGGCGGGTCACTCTCGGCACTCGCCGATGCACCCACCACCGCCCTTCCACTACCCGCTTCGTCAACGGTTCAGCCAACGGCTGATCCGACCGTTTCGCCGGCCGTTGTGCCAGCGCCGCTGCCGGCCGCCTCAGCACGTGAGATCACCTGGCACTCGTTCGAGGGTGCGGGGATCATGCTCACCGATGGGTGCGCGGACGGTCTCACGTTCACGGGCACGGCCGGGCAGGCCGAAGTCGGCATCATGGTCGCGCTCGATGCCGACAGCGACCTGTCGTTCGTCAGCGGCTTCTGGGCCGGCGGCGGTGACGAGATCTGCGCCGGTGACTTCAACGGCGACGGCGAACTTACGCCCGACGACCTCGCCGACTTCATCACCTGCTACTTCAGCAACCCACCGTGCGGGAGCGCGGACGTGTCGATCGACGGGACGGTGAATCCGGACGATCTGGCGGATTACATCGGGGCGTATTTTGCCGGGTGTTGACTGATTGATGGGCTCGCCGGCCTCGGCCGGCGGGACTGGATGATCGGCCCGGCCTACAGGTGAGTATTCAAGGGCGGCTCTGCGTATGCAGGGCCGCCTTTTCGTCTTTGGCGGGGCCTCTCCGGGCAAGACGGCGGGTCAGGCTCCGTCCCGCAGCGGTTGCGGTCGGGCGGTGTCGGCCAAGAGGGCTGGTGTGCGGGGCGCGGGACAGAAACGCAAGTTCGCTCCTCCTCCCCTTCCACTCCCCTAAACTCCGCTCGCCATGTCTTACACCGTCCTTGCCCGTCGTTATCGCTCCCAGGCCTTTGATGAGGTCGTCGGGCAGGATGCCATTGTCAACACGCTGCGCAACGCCATCACGGCCAATCGCGTGGCCCATGCCTACCTGTTCTGCGGAACGCGAGGCGTGGGCAAGACGTCGACGGCCCGGCTGTTTGCGCGGGCGCTCAACGCTGTTGATGAGTCGGGCAAAGAGAACAAGGACGTTGCCGAGGCCATCATGGCCGGGCGCGATACTGATGTGATCGAGATCGACGCCGCCAGCAACAACGGGGTTGACAATGTGCGCGAGCTCATCGCCAACGCGGGCTACCGGCCCATGCGGGGCCGCCGCAAGGTCTACATCATCGACGAGGTGCACATGCTCTCGCCCGGCGCGTTTAACGCGCTGCTCAAGACCATGGAAGAGCCGCCCTCGCATGTGGTGTTCATCCTGTGCACCACCGAGACCCACAAGGTTCCGGCCACGATCCAGTCGCGCTGCCAGCGCTTTGACTTTCGCAACATTCCCACCAAGAACATCGCCAAGCACCTTGGCGAAGTGGTGAAGGCCGAGGGCGTGAAGGCCGATGACGAGCTGCTTCATATGGTTGCGCGGCTGGGCAACGGCTCGATGCGCGATTCACTCTCGCTGCTGGATCGACTGCTGGCCGGGGGTGACAAGCAGCTCACGGCCAAGACGCTCGAACTGCTCCTGGGCCTGCCCGACCGCACGCTCATCGCCCAGCTCATTGATACCTTCGCCGACGGCGAGCCCGGGCCGGCACTCAAGAAAGCCGAAGAGCTTCTCTCGCGCGGCATCTCGATCGACCAGCTTCTCTCGGCTCTTGCCGAGCGGCTTCGCGATCTCATGATCCTCAGCGCGTGCGGGGGCGTGACCGACATGGTGGAACTTACCGAAGAGGCCAGGGCCGGCGCGGTCGAACAAGCCAAACGCTTCGACGTTGCCGGGCTGACGCACATGATCGCGCTGTGCGAGAGTGTGGGCCGCAGCGCCAAGAGCAGCTCGTTCCCGCGGGCCATTTTCGATGCGCTCATGGTCCGCCTCGCCCAGAGCGAGAAGATCGCCGATGTGGCCGGGCTCATCGCCAGCGGGCACGGGGGCAACGGGGCCGTCTCGCCTGCTGCTGCCGCGGGAGGGCCCGCGGCAAAAAAACGCTGACGCCGGCCGCGACTGGGTTTGGGCCTGCGGCCACTTCGGCACCGCCCGCTCAACCCCCACCGCCGCCGGCATATAGGCCACCGTCCGTGCTGCCAGCACCCGTCGCACTCGCGACTGTTGCGGCCGGGCCGCATCCCGCTCCGCCACCGGCCGCCACATCGCCCCCCCCACCGGGCCAACCACCGGGCCCGCCACTGGGCCCCATCGCGCAGCCTGGGTCAGCGGCCCGAAGCCACCCGGGTCTGGGGCCAAGCGCTTCGCTGGCGGCGCAGGCGGCGGTGCGCGAGCATCCGCTCGTGAAGCAGGCGGTGCAGGCGTTTGGGGCTCGCATCGTTGATGTTCGCGAAGCAACAACCGATGCGCCGGTTTGAACGAATAGACCAGTACCGACAATCGATCCGAAGGTCCATCCGCTCCGTATAACCTGCCTGCCCGCTACCCCCTGTCTCCCCGCCCCTTGGCCCCTGAATCGCCCGCTCCGTGTTCCACTATTCCCTTGCCCAGCTTGCCAACAACACACTCGGCCCCAGCCCTTTCAACCATGGGCCGCGAGTGATGGAGACCGAAGCATGTTCGAGAACTTGAAAGCTGCCGGTGCCCTCGCCAACCTCATGCGCAACAAGGATGGCCTGCAGTCGGCCGTGAAGCGCGTGCAGGACGGGCTTGAAGCCAAGCGGATTATGTGCGAATCAGGGGGCGGGGCCGTGAAGGTCACGGTCAACGGCCGGATGAAGGTCATTGATGTAAGTATTGACCCGGCGCTCTACAAGTCGAGCGATGGGGCTTCGCTCTCGATGGCCAACCAGATCGTGGTGGATGCCATGAACAAGGCGATCTCGCAGGCGCAGCAGGTGGCGGCCAAGGAAATCAGCCGCGAGGCGGAGGCCATGGGGCTGCCGACGGGCGGGCTTGAGAAACTGCTCTCGTAACGCGCCCCGATTTAGCCATGCGCATCTCCTGGCCCGACATTCCCGGGCAAACGCTTCGCCCATTCAACCGGCCTGCGATATTGGTGCGCCGGCCCGCAGGGCCGCCACCGGACGCGCACCCCCTGACACTCGAGATCGACACCCGCTGGGCATCGCTGTGCGCGGGCAACCCGCGTCTGCGCGACGGCACGATCCTGACCGTCAGGGACCTCGATCTTGATGGCCCGCAGGACCCGGCAACCTTCACCGTCGCGCCCGCGTCGTTTCGGCACTTGGCCGTGCAGACCGACGAGTTTGAACTGGGTATTCGCCTGCTGGGTGTCAAAGGGCTCATCGTGGGCCGTGATGAGGCCGGGCGCGAGCATGTATGGATAGCCCGGCGCAGCCCGCAGACGCGCATCTATCACCACATGTGGGAGATTGCGCCAGCGGGCGGCGTGGACCTGCTGGCCGAGGGCACCTCGCCCGATGCCGCGGCGGTCTTTCGGCGGGTCGTGGTTGACGAAGCCAGAGAGGAACTCGGGATCGACCTTTCGCCCGAGGCCGCGGGCGCTGCGCACCCGGTGGCCATTGTGCACGATGAGATTGCCCGCAGCATCGACGTGATTGTTCGGGTAGATTGGCCGGGCACGATCAACCCGCGGGCCGGGCTGTGCACGGCGACGGGGTGCAACTGGGAATACTCCGATGCGGCGTGGCTGGCCCGGGCCGATGCGGGGGAGTTTGACCGCAAGCACCACGCGGCCATTGTGCCGGTGATGCGGGCGGTGCTCCGCTGGATGGGGTGGACGGCGAACAATACGGCTGATTGACCCTGACCTTTACGAACGCCCCGCGATCTGATCATTTAAGGAACCACCCATGATGTACGCCCCGTTTGTGGCACTTTCGATTCTTACGCTGGCCGGCGCTGCGCTCGTCGCGCCGGTGACTGGCCCCACGCTGGCGCTGGCGCAGCCGCCGGCGATTGATGCGCCGGTGGCGAAGCCCAAGGCCAAGCCGATTAACGACGTTTGCCCGATCATGGGCGAGCCGATCGAAGAAGGGGCCATGACGACTGAGTACAAGGGTCACACCATCGCGTATTGCTGCCCGATGTGCGATGCGAAATGGAAGAAGCTCAGCGAGGGTGAAAAGGACGCGTTCGTGGCGCGGTTTGTGAAGAACGCCGCGACGGCGGACTCACCCGCGGCCAAGGTCGCCACTTCCGTGGGACAGGCCATGGCCAAGGGTGACACGAAGGCTTTGGATGCGCTGTTCCTGGATGCCGGGCGCGCAACGGTGATGGCCGACGGGCGTGACCACGGTACATGGGAGTCGTTCAAGTCGGGCGGCGTGCGCGAGATTGTGACGGCGCTCAAGAGCGGGATGGTGACGTGGGACAGTCCGGTGGTGCAGGGCACAGGCACGGCGACGATCGTGAAGCTCACCGGCACCGCACCGCCGGGCAAGGGCGGGGCGAATATGTCGCTGGGGATCGCCATTACGCTGGTGCTGACCGACGAGGGGGGCAAGCCGAAGATTGCGCACATGCACTGGTCGTCGCGGGCGAAGTGAACGGAAGGCCGGCTTGGCGACGGGCTGGCACGCGGCAGACATGAAAAAGGCCCCGCTGGATGCGCCAGCGGGGCCTTTGCATTTGGGCTGCGAATCTCGTCAGCGGAGCGAAACCAGCGCGGCCGGAGCGACGGGCACGGCGGGCGCATCGGCGGTCGCGGGAGCGGCGCCGCAGGCCGTGACGGCCGCCACGAGTTGCTCGGGCGAGAGGTCGGTCGGCACCAGCGGGGTGACGATGGCCTTCTTGGATTGGAGCGTCTCGATGGGGCCGAGGCCGAGCTGATCGACGTTGGCGAAGAGCTCGCCGAGCTTGGCGAACGCTTCCTGCGTATCGGGCGAGCCCGAGGACCTCACGAAGTCGCAGAACGCCTGCGCGTCAAACGCGGCGCCGTCTGCGGCGTAGCGGGTGAAGGCGTCGTTGATGCCGTTCTGGTAGACATCGCTCTTGTTCTTGATGGCGCGGTACTGGTCGAGGACGAGTACGACGATGTCGTAGGAGAGTCGCGAGGCGGAGACGGTGCGATCAGACTCCGAGACGTTGGTGAAGCGGGGGACGTCGTTGTAAAGGTCGCGACCGACGAGGAACTCGATGAGGGCCTCGGTCGAGAGCGGGGAGACGTAGATGGCGATTTCCTTGAGCTGATCGATGAGGGCCCCACCGATGGCGGTCGTTTGCGGCAGAGGGGGGACGTCAACGTTGCTGAAGGCGGCGATGGTCTCGGAGATGTTCTGGTTGGTCGGGCCGCGGGACTGGAGGTCAAACGCGATGAAGCGGTTGGTGGCGATTACGCCGCCGGGGGGCGTGCGGTCAAGGAACTGGTCACGCAGGTCGCCACCGCCGAAGGCACGCTGGACGAAGGTGTCAACACCGGTGATGCCGGTGCCCGAGGGCGTGGCGAACGACGGATTGAGCGTGCCGGCGCCGGTGCCGGCCTGGTTGGTGACGACAACGTTGCCGTTGAAGGCGATGGTAGTTCCGGCGACGTAGTCGGTGCCGGTATCCTGGCCGTAGATGCCCTGGTTTGTAGTCGAGTAGCCGGCGATGAAGCCCTGGCCGCGCGAGCGGACCTGGATGGTGCTGGCGTTCACGGTGAGGGCGCGGAGGGTTGTGATATCGCCGATGCGGGCGAGGCCAGTCGCGCCGGGAACGTTGATGGCGAGCGAGCCGAACACAAGGATCTTTTCGTTGAAGCCCTGGGTGAAGATGCCGTTGTTGGCGAGGGTGATGGTGAAGTTGGTTGAGTTGAGCAGCGTGGAGGTGATATCAGACTGCAGGATGAAGCCGTTGGCATCGATGCGGGGGCTGAAGACGATGGTCGAGAGCGTGGGGACCTGATTCGATGGGATCGTGTCGATCGAGCCGGTGGGGTTGAAGTTGAGACTGAGCGACTGCAGAGCGGCGGTGTTGCCGATGCTGCCACCGAAGACGATGGGAATGCGATAGTTGCGGAAGGCGATGTTGTTGGCGTCGTTGGCGTTGGTGTTGGGGAGCGGAACGCGGCGCGAGGCGGTCGTGGTTACGGCGAAGGTGCGCGGCGCGGCGGCCGACTGGCTGTTGATGGTGCCGCGGAAGATCATCTGGCCGTCGAGGTTGGTCGGCGCTGGGTTGACGGCCGCGATCAGCGTGTTGGCGTTGAGCACGAGATTCTGACCCATATCGACGCCGTTGACGGTGGTGATGTTGCCGTTGAGCGTGGTGCGGGCGATTGGCGCTGAGAGCACGCCGGCCGATGTGACGAGCCGGGTGAGCGGCGCGGTGGCACCAACGGTTGAGCCGAAGGTGATACCCGCATCGACGGTGTTGGCGGTGGTGACGGTGAGCGTCTGCGCGCCATCAACGGTGCCGCGGAAGAGGATTGGGGCGGCGGTGCCGGTGGTGGTGACCGAAGAGTCGCCGGTGGTGAGCGTGACGGTGTCGGTCACGGCGTCGCCAAAGGTGACGCTGTCGGCGGCGGTGATGTTGGCGCCGGCGAGGGTGGTGTTGTGATCGAAGTTGGTGGCTGTGTCACCGTTGAGGAAGTTGAAAGTGCCCGAGAGTGAGGTGGGGCCGACGGTGCGGATGCCCGAGTTGGTGCGGGCACCGCTGGTGAACACGGTGTTGCCGGTCGACTGCACGTCGATCGCGCGGCCGATGCCATCGCCGACGGCGGTGGTGGGATCGGCGCCGCCGATCTGGCCGACGAAGAGGGTCTGGGCGGTGCCGGAGTTGACGACGAGGTCCTGCGCGCCCTCGATGCGTGAGTTGAACACGAGGTCGGCATTTGTCGAGGTGATCGAGAAGCCGACGTTCGAGGCGGTGCCGTTGAGTTGCAGCAGGTCTTCACCCGCGACGGAGGAGCCGAAGGTGACACCGTCAGCGGCGACGAAGAGGAAGACGTCGGCATCGCCCAGGGTCGAGCGGTTGAGCGTGACATTGCCGTTGAACACCGACGCGACGTCGCCATCGCCGATGATCACGTCGTTGCGGAAGGTGACGGCACCCTCGGCAAGAATGCCCGAGGTGGTGTTCACCGTGCTGGAGAAGTCGGTGAGGCCCGTTGAGTTGATGGTGAGGGCGGCGCCGACGCCGTCGCCGAGCGCGGCGGTGTTGCCGACAGCGGCCTGGAACGACGTCAGACCGGAGCCCGCGTCGAGGACGAGATCAAACCCGCCGTTGACGGTCGAGCCGAAGGTGAGATTGCCGTTGCCGGTGGTGATGGTGTTCTGGGCCGTGAGGTTGACTGCGCCGCTGAACGAGATGTCGCCAGCGGTGAGAATCGACCCGGCCCCGACGTGGATCGTGGAGCCGCCGAGTGTGAGACCGGTGAGGGGCGTGACGGTGCCGATCGCCCCGTTCACGAACACCTCGCCGCTGTCTGCGTCGATGCTCAGATTCTGGGCCCCGTCGATGCGCGAGTTGACGGTGATGTTGGCGGTATCGCTCGTGATGGCGCTGGAGTTGCCGGTGAGGATGATCGAATCGTTAATGTCGGTGCCGAAGGTGACGTTGTGGCGGAAGTTGAGCACCGCACCATCGATGGTGACGTTGCCGTTGAACATCGAGTTGGTGTCGCCAACAAAGAACGTGGCATTATCTACGAACGTCACATCGCCCTGAGCGATGATGCCCGAGGCGGCGACGACGATTCCGTTGAAGACGGTGGCCCCGGTCGAGTTGAGCGTGATGGCCGCGCCGGTGCCGGTGCCGATGGCCGTGAGGAGTTCGCCCACGGTGCCATTAAACGTTGTGAGTCCGGTACCGGCATCGAGGGTGATATTGAACGGGCCGGTGAGATTGCCGCCGAAGGTGATATCGCCGCCGCCGGAGCCGAACGTGGTGCTCTGGCTGATGGCGACATTGTCGCCGAAGAAGATCGGACCGGTGGTGGTAACCGAGCCGCCGTCGAGCTGGGTGGTGCCGCCGGCGTCGGTGGTGAGCGAGGCGAGCGCGCCGGTGGAGCCAACGGCACCGGTGAACACCACAGTGCCGGGCGCATTAATGGTGAGGCCGCGGGCGGCCTGGGCGTCGGAAGCCGAATCAACCGTTGAGCCGAAGCTGACGCCGGCCATCTCGCTGGTGAGCGTGCTGACACTTCCGGGTGCGCCGCCAAGCGTTACGGCTCCGGCGAAGCTCTGGGCGTTGACGGTGTTGATCGTCGAGCCGCGGAGCTCGGTGGTGCCGGTGACGGTGAGGGTGTCTGGCGCTTCGGCTGAACCAACCGGGCCGGCGAAGGCGGCGTTGCCGGTGATGAGGATCGCATCCTCACCGGCGGTCTGCACATCGAGCGAGCCGGTGAACGAGACGGTGCCGCCTGTGCTTACGAACTCGGTCGTGTTGGAAGCGCTGTCGACAAACACCGCGTCGCCGTAGTTCTGATCGCCGGTGGTGTTTACCGCGCCGCCTTCGATGCGGGTCACACCCGCGGCATCAGTGGTGAGGGAGGAAAGGGCCGAGCCCGAACCGACCGCCCCGGTGAAGAACGTGACGCCCGCCGCGTTGACGCTGAGCGAACGGGCCGTGGCGTCGCTATCGAGGGTGCCGCTGAAGATCACATCGGTGCCGGCGGTGATGACCGTATCGGCGGTGAGGACCACGTTGTCGCCGAAGGTCGCGGCGCCGACCGTGCTGAGCACGGGCGTGCCGAGCAGGGTGCTGCCCGCGGCGTTGGTGGTGAGTGAACCGATGGGCGTGACCGACCCGATCGACCCATTGAGGGTCGTGTTGCTCGATGAGTTGAGCGTGAGCGCGACATCGGTGACGCCGTCGCCATCGATCTGGCCGAGCGTGATGGGACCCGCGCCGGCGTCGAGCGTGGTGCTGCCGCCGGTCGAACCGAGCGTCATGGCGCCGAGGTAAGTCTGTTCGCCGGTGCCGCCGCCCGAATCGGTCGTTGTCACACTGGCGGCGTTCATGGCCGTGGCGCCCGAGATCGCGAGGCCGCCCAGTGCGTTGATTGAACCGACGTTGTTGGCGAATGCGGCGTTGCCGACGATGTCGATCGATTGGCCGCCGACGGACGTGCCGTCGAGCGTGCCGTTAAACCGGGCAGTGCCACCCGCAGCGGTGGTGAAGGTTGAGTTCTGCGAAACCGTGACGGCCCCGCCGTAAGTTTGGTCGCCCGAACCGCCGCCGGCGGCGGAAGTCACGACCTGACCGCCGTCAATGGCGGCCGTACCCGTCACACCGAGGGCGCTCAGGGCGTTGGTCGCGCCGACGGCCCCGGTGAAGATCGCGTCGCCGGCGATTGAGAGTCCCTGGACGGCGGCATCCATGGCGTCCACCGTGCTTGAGAAGGTGACCGACGAGGCTGTGAGCGAGCGAGAGCCCGCCGCGCCGGTGAGCGTGACTGCGCCGGTATACGTCTGCGTCCCGGCGGTGAACACATCGCCGCCAATCAGCGTGGTGCCGCTGACCGAGAGTTGATCAAACGAGACGGCCGAGCCGAGGGAGCCTTGGAAATCCGCATTGCCGGCGATGGTGAGCGTCTCGGTGCCGGCGGTGTTGCCCTCAAAGTCGCCCGTGAAGGTGATGGTGGTGCCGGTGAGCGTGGTGCTCTGCCCGATGCGCGACTGGTCGCCGTACGACTGATCGCCGGTGGTGGTGACCGATCCGCCGTTGATGAGTGCGCCGCCGGTGACGGTGAGGGCCTCGAGCGACGTTGTGCTGCCCACCGCGCCGCCCAGCGTGGCCGAGGCGTTGATGGTCAACGATTCGGTGCCCGCGGTGGTGCCGTCGATGGTGCCGGCAAAGTCAACGCTGCCGGTGCTTGAAGTGAGCGTGGTGTCCTGCGTGAGCGTCACGGCCGACTCGCCGTACGTCTGATTGCCGGTGGTGTTCACGAGCGATGAGAGCGAGAGTGTGCCGCCCGCATCGGTGGTGACGGCGGACAGAGCGTTGGTGCCGCCAACATCGCCGCCGAAGATCGTGGCCGACGAGGTATTGATGACAATGCCGCGAGCCCCGCCGACATCGGAGTCGAGCGAGCCGCCGAGGTTTACGTCGCCGCCGGCGACGAGGGTTACATCCTGACCGACCGTGCCGGTGATGGTCGCCGGGCCGGTGTAGGTCTGCGCGCCGGTGGTGGTGATGGTGGTGCCAGCGATGAACGTGGTGAGACCTGCGTTGCTGGCCAGGGCCGCGACGTTGTCGATGTTGCCGCCCAGGCTCACACCGGTTGAGCCGTTGAGCGTGAGATCAAACCCGCCGCCGGCGACCTGGCCGATGAGGAGATTGCTGGCGGTGAATGTGGAGTTGGCCAGGAGCGTGAGCAAGCCGTTGAGCGTGACGGTGTTGAGCGGCGTGGCACCGCCAACTGCCCCGCCAAACTGCACCGGGCCGTTGATGGTGAATGACTGAGCATTGGCGGCGAGGCCATCGACCGTGCCACCGAACTCGACGCCGGTTCCGCCCGCAGTAAAGACCACGTCGGAGTTGATGACAGCGTTTTCACCGTAGCTCTGCGCCCCTGTCGTGGTGACGGTCGGGCCGCCGAACGCGACGGTGCCGCCCACATCGGTGGTGAGCGTGGAGAGGGCCGAAGTGCCGCCGACGGCTCCGTTGAATGACGTGGTGCCCGCCGAGTTGACGGTCAGCGCCCGCGCCGTCGCGTCAGAATTCACTGTTGAGCCAAAGGTCACACCCACCGTGTCGTTGATCGTGGTATCAACGGTGAGCGTGACGGCATCGTTGAACGTCGTGCCGCCCGCCGTGACCGTTCCGGCCGAGAGAATCGTGGAGCCCGTTGCATCGGTTGTGAGCGTGCCGAGGGCACCCGAGCCGCCGACGATGCCGCCGAAGGTGGTCACGCCGGCCGTGTTGACGACGACGTTGCGAGCGCCGCCGCCGGCGGAATCGAGCGTGCTATTAAAGCTGATCGCCCCGGTATCGCTTGCGAACGTGGCCGTGTCGGCCGCGGCACCACCGATCGTGATGGCATCGGCATAGACCTGCGCGCCCGTGCCGCCGCCGGCAGCGGACGTTGCGACCATGCTGTTGCCGGCGATCGTGGCCGGGCCGTTGAGCGTGAGGGCCGCGAGCGGATTGACATCACCGACCGAGCCAGCGAACGAGGCGGGGCCGGTGACGGTGAGGCCCTGCGTGCCGTTGCCCGCGGCGTTCACCGTGCCGCCGAACGTGAATGTGCCGCCGGTGCTGAGCAGCGAGGAGATGGTGCCCGCCGAGCCACCGAGGGTGATATCGCCGGTGTACGTCTGATCGCCGGTGCCACCACCGGCCGAGGTTGTGGTCACCGAGGTCGTGTTGATGGCGGTGTCGCCCGAAACGGCAATCGAAGAAAGCGCGGCCGTTGCGCCGACCTGGCCATTGAAGGCCGCATCGCCGACGATGTTGACGCCCTGGAGGCCGCCGCTATTGGCATTGAGCGCGCCGTTGAAGGTCACGCCGCCGCCGGTGGCGGTCAGAGTTTGGATGGTGCCGGGCGCTGAGTTCAGTACCAGGCTGCCGTACGACTGATCGCCCGTA
>Ga0105049_10003514_pt1 | contig 18518 bp, 13 predicted proteins | sample MAT06_FD_78087 | JGI IMG/M metagenome (GOLD analysis project Ga0105049, IMG submission 78087) | Freshwater microbial communities from Lake Fryxell liftoff mats and glacier meltwater in Antarctica - MAT-06 | ecosystem: Environmental > Aquatic > Freshwater > Ice > Liftoff microbial mat | place...
CGACGAAATTACCCTCCGCATTCCGTTTTATAACGGTGCAGACTTGGCAGAAAAGTTTAACCAGTTTTTTCAGCCCATGGTGCTAAATGCGGCGGTCGATGCCACCCTCGATCCCATGGAGCCACCGGATCCAAAATCAGATGAAACCGCGATCGCGTTACCCGAAATTCGGTCGCAGTTGTCAGTCCAAGAGCAAAACTTTTTGCTGGTGCAGCGCAACCGCATTCGCTATGACCTAGATGCGCGATCGCTCGCCTTACTCTCGGCCAACGGCACTGTGCTAGTAGGGCCAGGGGCTTTGCTAGAGCTAGAATTTAGCCTAGATACACCTTGGGGGGCACAAACCCTTCAGGCCAGTGATCTCAGCCGGGGGGCATCCCAAGGCCAGCACTTAACCTGGGCACTCAAAACCACTGACCCCACTCACATTGAGGCAGTTTTTTGGGTGCCCAGCCCCTTAGGTATTGGCACCGCAATCATTGCCCTGCTGGTGCTGCTCGGAGCCACTCTCAAAGCCAAACTGCCCTCATCCGCTTCAGGCCACCGCCGCTGAGTTGCGCTGAGTTGGGTTGAATGGCTGGGAAGTGGTTTGCCTGCGTCTCCTTGAAATCCTTTTGCAAACTAGAGACATCGGGGTAAATGGGCTTTCCATCCATCCGATTCAACCCAAGGCAATTCAATCCTGTAAGACCGCTCAATGGTGCTTCAATAGTGCCTCAGTGGCGACTCAATGGTGCTTCAATGGTGCCTCAATGGTGCATTATTGACGGCGACTCAATGGCGACAGACTAGAACGAACATGGCGTTATGGCAAAGGGGGCATCAATGGGGATCGGCACAGCAATGGATCGGGCGATGCTGCGGCGGTGTCTAGAGTTGGCGCAGCAGGCGCGGGGGCAGACGGCTCCGAACCCCATGGTGGGGGCGGTGGTGGTGCAAGGGGGTGAAATTGTGGGGCAAGGCTTCCACCCCAAAGCAGGGGAACCCCATGCGGAGGTGTTTGCCTTGCGGGAAGCGGGCGCAGCGGCGGCGGGCGCAACGGTGTATGTCAATTTAGAACCCTGTAGCCACTATGGCCGCACGCCACCCTGCGCAGAAGCCTTGGTGCAAGCCCAAGTGGCGCGGGTCGTCGTGGGTATGGTGGATCCTAACCCCCAAGTGGGTGGGCAGGGCATTGCTCGGCTCCGGGATGCGGGGATCGAGGTAACCGTCGGGGTCGAGGAAGCTGCGTGCCAAGCCTTGAATGAGGCGTTTGTCTATCGTATGGCGCACCAGCGCCCCTTAGGCATTTTGAAATATGCGATGACCCTCGATGGCAAAATTGCTGCCACCACCGGGCACAGCGCTTGGGTGACAACCCCAGAGTCTCGGCAGCAGGTTCATCATCTCCGTGCAGGCTGTGATGCGGTGGTGGTGGGTGGAAATACGGTGCGCCACGATGACCCGTTGCTGACCAGCCACGGGATGGGGCACAACCCGCTGCGGGTGGTGATGAGCCGCACCCTCGATCTCCCGAAAACCGCCCAGCTTTGGGATGTGTCGCTGGCCCCAACCCTGGTTTTGACGGAGGAAGGGGCAAACCCTATGATGCAGACGTATTTGCGAAATCAAGGGGTAGAGGTGCTGACAATGCCCTGCCTGACGCCGATAGGGGCGATCGCCCACTTCCACTCCCTGGGGTTTCTTTCAATTTTGTGGGAATGTGGGGGAACTTTAGGGGCACAGGCGATCGTCGATGGGAGCATCCAGAAGGTGCTCGCGTTCATTGCTCCGAAGCTCATTGGTGGCCAATCTGCTCCATCTCCCCTAGGCGACCTAGGGTTAACACGGATGGATCAAGCCCTTTCCCTGAAACATGTGAGCTGGAGCACCATCGGAACCGATCTATTGGTCCAAGGTTACTTAGCTGAAGTTCCTCAACTTCTGGGAAAAGACTGAACTTTTCTGGAAAGATCTCGCTTAGATTGGTTGTTTTATAGCAGCATCCGAACGTCATCAGGATATTGCATCGCGGTGGGCATCTCCATAAACCCCAGCCTCAGGGCTTTCCAGGAACTAGATCCCCTCTAACCATCATCTGCTTGTGCAATTCTGGCGACCTGTATTTTTACGAGCTTAATCTTGACGACCAGTATCTTCGCCTACTAGCGTCTGACAGACTAAGCACTTGCTCACCCTCCTAAGGCGTTTATGGGTCTGGGTGAAGCCTTTTTCCCATGCGGATCTTGGGGCGTAGATCCTACTTGCGGGAAACTGAGTCAGGGTTAGACGATGACCATAATCTTCAAGAATTTGTGGCCATCCATACCCCAGGGGTGAGCCATGATGGTAAATTTTGCCTAATCCTTTGGGTGGTTAGGAGAGTTGCCTGAAAGCCATTGACGGTCTGGCAGCAGAGAGTGCCTAACGGCAGGGTTAGCCCTAGTCAATAGCGGAGTGCGTCCCTATGGCGGCGGCTCAAGGAGGGGTGCGGGGAACTATCCGCAGATCAATGCTGACGTTGTTAGGAGTAAAACAACTATGTTGAGTTGGGAAAACACACCCAGTTTGCGCCCGATGCTACGGGAGCGCGCCTGGGTAGAGGTTGATCTAACCGCGCTAGCCCACAATACGCGCCAGTTGAAAGGGCATCTGGCCGTGGGCACTGATTTAATGGCGGTGGTGAAGGCCGATGCCTATGGCCATGGAGCCGTGGCGATCGCCCAAACAGCCCTCCAGCACGGAGCCACCTGGTTGGGGGTCGCGACCATCCCCGAAGGCATTGAGTTGCGGGAAGCGGGGGTAACCGCACCGATTTTGGTGCTGGGTGCCACCAACACCAGTGAGCAAATTCAGGCGATCGCCCAATGGCAACTCCAGCCCACCCTTTGCACCCCCCGCCAAGCCCTCACCTTTTCAGATGCGATGGGGCGGCTGGCTAGCACCGAGCAGTTGCCGGTGCATCTAAAGCTAGATACGGGCATGTCGCGGCTGGGAATGCCCTGGGAGCAAGCCACCGAGTTTTCGCGCCTAGTGTACCACCTACCCCAGCTCAAAATTGCCAGTGTTTACTCGCACTTGGCCACCGCCGATGACCCCAACCCAGCCATGATGCGGCTCCAGCAGCAACGGTTTGAAGGGGCGATCGCCCAATTGCGGCAAGCCGGAGTCAACCCTCCTCGACTCCACCTCGCCAACTCTGCGGCCACCTTGACCGACCCCGCCCTGCACTACGATATGGTTCGCACCGGGTTAGCGCTCTACGGCCTACCCCCAGCCCCCCACCTCAGCCGAACGCTGCCCCTCTTACCTGTGCTTCAGGTCAAAGCCCGCATTACCCAGGTCAAACCGTTGGCGGCTGGCACGGGTGTGAGCTATGGCCACAGCTTCGTTGCGCCCCACGATATGCACCTCGCCGTTGTGGGCATTGGCTATGCTGATGGGGTGCCCCGCCTCCTCTCCAACCGCATGGAGGTTTTAATTAGAGGCCAACGGGTGCCCCAGATAGGAGCTATTACAATGGATCAGATGATGCTCGATGTCAGCACCATACCGGATCTCCAACCCGGTGAAGTCGTCACGCTGCTGGGTCGGGATGGCACAAACTGCATCTCCGCCGAAGACTGGGCAACCACCATCGGCACCATTTCCTGGGAAATTCTCTGCGGCTTTAAACACCGCCTCCCCCGCCTGACCGTCAACTGCCCCCAACAAGCGCCTTTCTCTACACCAACACGCTAAGAAATTCGCCAGAAATAACGTACCCGCCGATCGGGCTTTCTCCCTGCGGGAGACGCTGAGAGAACAACTGCGCTCGGCGCTCGATCACGGAAGGTTAAGCGCAGTCGAGACAGGGCCACTAGGTATAGCTGTAGTCAGTCTGGGTATAGCTGTAGTCAGTCTGGTTGAGACATTTTCCAAATGAAGGTTGGAAGGGTTTCTTGATGTCCTAACTAGCGTGACTATGGCTGTACACCATTAATCGGCAGATCTCTAAGGGGTTTTCTATAGAACCTTAGTCGCTTTTCTGAGAAAGACTGACCATGGATAGCCATATTGCGTAACTTTGTATTAAATTAAGATTACAAAGTGTAAATGCGCGGCTGGGATTTTTAATTTTCTTCCCTGCCACTAGCATTAGGATTTAGAGAACGGCTATTTCGAGGACGGGTTGATTATGTCCAGGATGCGATCGCACTTACAAACGCTACTATCCAAGGCTGTGTTAATTACCTTAGTGGCGCTGTGTTGGGCGATCGCCCCTGCCGCTTATGCCTACGACAACCCAGATCTTCTACCCAGCAGCCCCACCAACATCATCGACCTAGCAGATTCCCTCACCTCAATTCAACAAGAAGAGCTAGATCAGCACCTCAACGACCTAGAGCAAGAAACGGGCTGGCGGCTGCGAGTGTTGACCCAGTATGATCGCACCCCTGGCCGCGCAGTTAAAGACTTTTGGAGCCTTGACGAAAAAAGCGTTTTGTTAGTCGCAGATCCCCGAGGCGGTAACTTGCTGAATTTCAGCGTCGGCGATGCTTTCTATGAACTGCTCCCTCGCACCTTTTGGATCGAGCTACAAACCCGCTATGGCAATCAATTCTTTGTTCGAGATGAGGGAGAAGATGGCTCTATTTTGAGTGCCCTTTCCTCCATCGAAGAATGCCTCCGCCAAGGGGGATGCAACTTCGTTCCGGGGCTGCCCCGCGAACAATGGATTTTGACCCTCATTACCTCGGTGCTAGGGGGCGTTATTTGTGGCTTTGCCGCGCAACCGCGCCAGCCTGGGCAAATTGTGGCATGGCAATGGGCGCTGATCTTTTCTCCTCTCTGGGGCATTTTATTTATTGCCTTTGGCATTGGCCCCGTTGTCGCGCGCACAGCCGATTGGTTACCCCTAGCCCGCAACATTGCAGGCTTTGTGATGGGTGCCCTGGTCGCCTTCCTTGCGCCCATGCTCAACAACTCCTCGGCCTCTGAAGAGCAATAATCACCGTTACAGCGGCGTCTATCCTAAGACGCGATCGGTTCTGAAGCGTTCTTCCTTCTTAAAATGTGCCACTATTAGAGGTCATACGCTCACATTCACCGATGCGTAAGTTGCCCACAAAGTGCGGAGTGAAAGTGCTGAAGTCATGGAGTGGCACGTTACGGATGCTCAAAGCTTCCACATCATTGACAGCGAAATTGGAGGGCATACCTTCTCTCCCTCGGAGTATGAAATTGTTCGTCGCGTCATCTACGCCACGGCTGACTTTGAATACAAAAATCTAATTCGCTTTTCTGACCATGCCTTGCAGGCCGGAGCCGCTGCTTTGGCCGCCCGGAGCACCATTGTCGTTGACACTCCCATGGTGCAAGTTGGCATTACACCCAACACCCAAGTGACCTTCTCAAACCCGGTATATTGCAGCATGGATGCCCTCACCCGGCCTCAACGGGAAAAAAGTAAAGCTGCCTGGGGAATTGAAACCCTGGCACGGCGCTATCCCGAAGCTATTTTTGTCATTGGCCAAGCTCAGACCGCGCTAGTAACCCTTGTCGATCTGATTGATGCCGAAGAAATTAGACCCGCATTGGTCATTGGCACCCCTGCTGGGTTTGTGGGCGTTGATGTGGCGCTAGAACGGTTGAAGAACTCTGTCATCCCCAATATTCGGATCGAAGGACGCAAAGGGAGTGCGGTCGTAGCTGCCGCTATTGTCAATGGCCTAGTCGATCTGGCTTGGCAAGCCTACGGGAAAGAAGCCAGCAATGTGCTTTAGGTAGACCCGCCCAACACACCCGGTTTAATCCCAGGCTAATTCAGGCTGCACCCGATTGGGACGGGATTGGGGCTTTCAGGCAGGGGGCTTAAACCCCTTGTTTGATGCAGTTTCACAAAGCCTGCATTCCTTGCTGGGTTCATAGATAAGGAGCAAGGGGTCAGGATTTCCTTGGATTAGGCTTAGGAACTCGCTAGAAAATAACGGACTCGCTGATCGGACTTTCTCCCTGTGGGAGACGCTGCGCGAACGACTTCGCTCAGCCCTCGATCCCGGAAGATCACGGAAGATCACGGAAGGTTGAGCGAAGCCGAAACCTGACCACTGGGTACACCATTAACCCGCAGATCCCTTAGGTCTTGCGAAGATACCAAAGGCCACTGTAGGTAAGCCCCGCATCATCTGGTTGGATCAAAAGGAAATGCAACCCTTGAGCGGCCTGTTGCCGTTCTTGAAAGGTGCGGGCAGCGGTTTTGACATCAGGATCATCAAAGGTGGCAAGGATCCAGCGCTCGACCAGGCCAGCTTCGAGGATGAGGCCATCGGGTTCGCCGGGGATGTAGTGGAGAAACGCGGGGTGGGTGTCAGCGAGCCAGCGGGCTAGGCGCATGGATACACGCCCGCCATCAATGATGACGCCCGGAATGAGTTGGGAGGAGGCAAGCCCCAATGCGGCAGGTTGCCAATCTTCTGGGGTGGCGCGAATGGGGATCGGTTTGTGGGCAAAGGCGGGGAGCAGGTCGGCAGCGGCGATCGCCCCAAATCTCCAGCGATCGCCCCACAGGCTTGTGGGCACCGGCACCGGGGGCGGAGCCTCTAGGGCAAGGGGATCGTAGACTTGGCCTGTGTACCCCGGCAACTGGAAGTACACAGTGGCACGTTGCTGGAGGACTTGCTTTAAGGCAGGAAGAAGGCGCGTGGGCTTGACCGCAACCCCCAGGCTTTGCCCCGCCACTTCGAGCAGGCTCAGGGCTTGGGGTCGAAAAACTTCGATCTGTTGGGGGAGGTGTCCGGCGGCAGCGACTTGGATTTGTGTGGTTAGCCAAGCAGCATTCACTTGCTTTTGGGAACACCAGGCGATCGCCAGAACAGCTCCCTCCACCTCGCAGATCACCAATTCCCAAAGGGCTTGCCCTTGCTCATCCTGCACCGGACGACGATAAAAATCGACTTGCCAGACTGTCATTCTCCTCCCTCGGAGCTGTTAATTTTCAATGGTTTAGCCATCCAGCTAAGGTAATTATCTTAATAAAATTATTCAGCACCCCTGTTGCTAGGAGCAACCTGAATGGGGCAGAAATCCTTATTTTCAGAGGCCAGCCACAAAAATGATGAACGTAAGACCGCACAGCTATTTTTAAGAGAAGACGACAAATGCTCCCCACGGGAAGGTTACGCACTCAGCAATCCCCCAAAATTTGCCAAACTCTCTCTGCACGCAGGGAAATTTTGGCACAGGGAGATGGGGCAACTCTAGATCTTCGCGCCTGAACATCAGAGATTTCCAGCATTCTCTAGGCATTCTCTAGGCTAGTGAGGCCGAGTCGCTGTGGCCAATCTCCTACAATAACGATGTTAGATGGGCTAACGATACGATACCGGAGATCTGCTTAGCCATCCTAACTAGGAATTGCCTCCTAATTCCTTATAATCAATCAAGGATGTGCAACGCTCACAAAAAACTTGATGGGTCAGGGTTCGACCTCTTTCCCAAATCCCATTTCCCCAGACCCGTAGAAATTCTGAATGGAAGGACTTGAGATCAGTCCTAATTTTTCTAGTTTTTGGGTTGATGGGTCGTTGTGATTCACCAAATTCACTGATTCTTTTTTGCCAAACACCCTTGCCCTTATGACCCGTACCCATCGCCGCTATCACATCATCACGTTTGGCTGCCAAATGAACAAGGCAGACTCTGAACGTATGGCCGGAGTTCTGGAGACTATGGGGTTTCAATGGTCAGACAGCCCAGATGAGGCCGATCTCATTCTCTACAACACCTGCACCATTCGCGATAACGCCGAGCAAAAGGTTTATTCCTATTTGGGGCGGCAGGCCAAGCGGAAACAAACCGAACCCAACCTAACCCTAGTGGTGGCTGGCTGTGTGGCGCAGCAAGAAGGGGAAGCCCTGTTGCGACGGGTACCCGAGCTAGATTTGGTGATGGGGCCTCAACATGCCAATCGCTTAGATGACCTGTTAGAGCAGGTGTTTCAGGGCAATCAGGTGGTGGCGACAGAGGATGTCCATATCATTGAAGATATTACGAAGCCGCGCCGTGACAGCTTGGTAACGGCTTGGGTCAATGTGATCTACGGTTGCAATGAGCGCTGTACTTACTGCGTAGTTCCGAATGTGCGCGGGGTCGAGCAATCTCGCACACCGGAGGTCATTCGGGCGGAAATGGAAGAACTGGGTCGCCAGGGCTTTCGGGAAGTGACGCTGTTGGGGCAAAACATCGACGCCTATGGCCGTGATCTGCCGGGAAGTAAGCCCGATGGCAGCAACTTATATACCTTTACTGATTTGCTGACCACCGTGCATGATGTGCCCGGAATTGAGCGCATCCGGTTTGCAACAAGCCATCCACGTTATTTTACAGAGCGCTTGATCCGTACCTGCGCAGAATTGCCGAAGGTCTGCGAACATTTCCATATCCCGTTCCAATCTGGCGACAATGACCTGCTGAAGGCTATGTCGCGGGGGTATACCCGTGAAAAGTATCTACGCATTATCGACACGGTTCGCCGCTACATACCTGATGCGGCGATTAGTGCCGATGCCATTGTGGGTTTTCCGGGTGAAACAGACGCACAGTTTGAAAATACGTTGCGCTTAGTCGAATCTGTGGGCTTTGACCTGCTGAATACAGCGGCCTATTCACCTCGCCCCGGAACTCCGGCGGCACTTTGGGAAAACCAGCTCTCGGAAGAAGTGAAGGCCGATCGCTTGCAACGGTTGAATCATTTAGTGTCTGTGCAGGCTGCAGAGCGATCGCTCCGATATGCCAACCGGGTCGAAGAAGTATTGGTGGAAGATCAAAACCCCAAAAACCCAAACCAAGTCATGGGGCGCACCCGCACGAACCGCCTCACCTTTTTCCCTGGCGATATCGAAACCCTGCGCGGGCAAACTATTCCGGTGAAAATTACAGAGGTGCGGCCTTTCAGCCTCACAGGAGAACCCCTGGCACCTGTGCTGGCTTAGGATATTTCACAAACCTAGTTGCAGACTAAAACCTGGTGGTGCATCCCTTTCAAAAACAGGGAGGGCGATCGCGCGCTTTTAGATACCGCGAACTTAGACCCAAGCCCAAGCCATCCAAAAATTGAGCCATTTAAGGACTGGGGCGCACCACCTGTGATGTGGAAGACTATCCAGACACCAGGCTTTTCACTGACAGTGTCTTCACCGTCAGTCAATTCACCCTGGGAGCCTAAAATGTGTCAGTCAATCAGCTCGACATGTCACAGAATTGCCACATTTCACGTTTAAGCTAATAAATAAGAGCATAGTGATGAAGTCCTAGCGGACTAGATTAAGTAGATATTAAACACCTCAGAAAATATACTTAATCGTCAATTTTTCAGAAAACAATTCCCTTCAAAATACGTTGAACCCTGAATGATTACCTTAGATTTGCTTGAAGACCGTAGGAATAGCTGTATGTTAGTCTCTCCCATTACCAGTTACTACATTCGCAAGATTATTTCTCAGAAGCGAGCTTTTCTTAAATCTGTTGTTGTAGCTAATGCTGCATTAGAAGCTCATGCTCTTTCAGATATAAATGCTGTCATTGATAGCTTGTATCCAGACATTGATGAATCTTCTGCCGTTGCTCAGAAGCTCGAAAGTCTGACGTCAATCCATCGGTCACTTATGCCAAACAAAGAGATCTACATGCATAATTTATTAACTGTAGAGCAAGAAATTTGCTGGCTTCTAGGCTTTAAATATATACCCAACGCAACATCCAATGAATAAGCCAATCCACAGGGTTTCTCCTCAAATATCACCCTGTAAATATCACTGCCAGGTAGAGCTTTGTAGCCTTGACTAAGCCCAAATGATCTTTCTAGGGGGCTGTATAAGAGGGTTAATTTGCGACGTAGAAATCAGGATCTGAGGATTGATAGCACGACGAAAGAATAAGATGCTTCACTCTTCAATTATCCTACGGCAATATAGAACCTGTAAGATGAAGCCCCCCTTTATAAATTCACTTCATAGCCTGACTTATTGCCCAATCCATGAATAGTTATAAGACTTAATTATTCAGGTTGCCAGTTCAGTATCTGTTCAACTTGGTTAGCGAGTAAGCCTGGATCAAAGGGTTTAATTAAAACTGCTTTAGCTCCCAATTTGACATAGGACTGTTGGGTCACTACTTTACTGGTAGCGGTCAACAAAATTACTGGGATTTTTTGAGTGATTGGGTGCTTTTGAAGAGCTTTTAGCATCTCTAAGCCATCCATTCCTGGCATCATAACATCGAGAAGAATGGCATCAGGTTGCTGATCTTGGGCGATCGCCATGCCCTCTTCACCAGAGGCAGCCGTAATCACAGTCCAATTTTTTGTAAATTGTAGGCTCATCTTTGCAATTTCACGAATATCAGCCTCATCATCGATCACTAACACACACTTAGAAACCATAATTTTAGTTATGAAACACTGTATATTTTGAGTAGTAGAACGAATAGCTCTGACAGACAAAACTTATATTTTAAAAGTTTAGCGAATCAAAAAGGGAGTGCTGATGCGGGCTGATTAACAATGTTCAGTTGTCCTCCACCCAAACTGCTCTCCCAACAGATTAGGGTGAGGGCTTGTAGGAAGTTGGCTAATAAGTTTTTTCAGTCAAGCCGCAGTCAAGCAAGCTTTGAGATCTTTTCTTAAGATAATGGCTATTACAGCCCAAAGGGCTAAGCTGCTAAGCATTTCCCCATAATAACACCTCCATTCCTCATGCCAAGGATACGGTCTATAGGGGTAAAGGTTGAACATAGCTTTCAGCCTAAAGAGTTGCTGGCCACTCACCTCGGCAGTTCATGCCTATCTCTTCAAGGAGCCACTGTGCCCTGCGGGAATATTATAAACAAGGTAAAACTCGGGTCAGTGTCTACTCGATAGTGAGGTTATTACTAATGACACTTATGCACAGACGCTCTGATCGCGCCCTCTATCTTTAGCCTGATAGAGCGCTATATCAACGAGTTGACACAATTGGTCGAGTTCATGGGCATCTTGGGGGGCTTCGGCGATGCCTGCACTAAAGCTGATATGGAACGTAGTTGCGCTTTCAGAAACCATAAATATTTCTTGCTTAACAGTCATAAGCAGTTGGTTAATCCGCTCTTTGGCTTGTTGTTTAGTGATGCCATACATGCCAATGAGAAATTCTTCGCCTCCCCATCGAGCCACGATATCTTCACTGCGCAACAGTTGTTGAAAGATTTGCACAACACGCCTTAAAACGCGATCGCCCATTGCATGGCCATAGCTATCATTAATCTGCTTGAAGTGATCTAGATCGACAATAACAATACATAGCGGTTGATGATAGCGCTTTGTTAAGTTTAGGTAGCGCTCTAACTCCTTAATCGCTTGTCGTCTGCTAGCCGCACCCGTTAATTGATCCGTCTCTGCAAGGCTACGAAGTAACTGATTCCTTTCTAGGCGATTAAAAATACGGCTAACCAGTTCTGGCTCCGTAAAAGGCTTCGGGATATAGTCATCAGCGCCTGCATCATAGATGCGATAAATAGTATCAGCATCTTGGCGGGAAGATAGGAAGAGAATCGGCAAATCATTCCAGTTATTATCACTTCTAACCACTCGACAAAGCTCTATTCCATTGATATTGGGCATATCTACATCCAATATCAATAAGTCAGGTGCAGTGGATTTGAGGGTTTCCCAAAACTGGCTTGAGTCTGACAGAGTTACTGGGTCGATCCCCCAAGAGGGTAGACATTCCCGCAATCGATCCAAGACTAGTACATCATCATCAACAGCCAATACCGTAATTGTGTCAGCGGTATGAAACTTGAGGCAATCTTGAATGACGGCTAAAATCTGAGTGGGTTGCACGGCTTTTGAAAAGAAGTGGTGCTTGCTGCGGTGGGCGGCGGCCAAGCGATCAGAAAAGTCGTCATTTGCTGTGAATATTAGAATGGGCAATCGGGGAAAGCGATCGCTCAATTCTTCGAGTAAGACCAACCCGCCTTCGGAACTCCCAGGAAAAGACAAATCGAGTACCACTACATCAGGAATCTGCTCCGCTATCTTCAATCTGGCTTCTGCAACTGATGCAGCCACCTCAACAGCCATATTGAACCGCGTGGTAGCTTCTTGAAATAGTCCAATCAGCGTTCTGTCGTCATCCACAATCAATAATAAGGGACGTTGATCGCTCACATTCAAAGGCGAGCCACTAAAGCGGGCTGAGGATTTTCCTTGGAGTGGTAAGGGCGATCGCTCTAGTTCTTGATGGAGACGCGCCACCAGGGTTGGCACCCGCATCCGCTGATCAGGGTTTAGCGGCTTCTGCAAACACTCTTCTAAATCACGCCCAATTTTAGAGCCATCTGGGAAGCCAAACATCCCAAGCGAACCCGCCATCTTGTGGGCAGCCTGCCGAGCCTCTTGCTGCAATTGTGGTGACAACGCCCCCTGTTGCAACGCCGTAACAGCCTGGTCTAACACGGCTAACCGCTCTAGTACAGGGCCTTTGAGGCGCTCCCAGGCTTCTGCCGCCGCCATCCGCACCTGCTCTGCGGAGAGGCTGGGATCTTGCTCTGGGGTTCGCAGACGATACCCCATCCCATAGATGGTTTCAATAATGTCTTCTCCTCCCGCAGCTTTGAGCCTGCGCCGTAATCGCTTAACGTGGGTTCTGACCGTTTCCTCACTGGGGGTATCCTCAAACGCCCAAAGGCGCTCCAAAATGAAACTGCTATTAAAAATACGCTGGGGGTTACGGAGGAAAAGCTCTAGCAATCCATATTCTTTGGGTGATAACGTCAGGGGTTCTTCGTTGTAAGTCACCAGGCAAGTGCTAGGGTCGAGACAGATCTTTCCCCACGTTAAGACCGGAATCCCAGAACTACTTTGCCGTCGTAGCAACGCCCGAATGCGGGCACAGATTTCTTCAAAGGTACAGGGTTTGACCACATAGTCATCGGCCCCTGCATCTAACCCCATCACTTTTTCAGTACTGTCGCCCTTGGCGGTGAGTAGCAAAATTGGGCAAGTATAACGATTACGTCGAAACTTTTGACACAGATCAATGCCGCTGATGTCTGGCAGATTGACATCTAAGACCACCAGGTCATAGGTTGCTGCTTGCACGAAATCCCACCCAGTTTTGCCATCTAGCGCTACATCTACCACATATCGCTGGGCAATGAGATGGGTCACTAACGCCTGAACCAACGCTGCATCATCATCAATCACTAAAATTCTCATACCACCTCAGACGATTTAATATGATTAAGTAAGTTCTAAAAAAGTCGCCAGATAAAAAAGGATAAGCCGCATTATTCCAAAAGTTTAGCTCTATTCAAAGCGAAAAACCTAAGCTTAAATTTTGCTTTTATAAGGTCTTCAAGGCCAGTCAATTAGATATAGACTTGTCTTCTAAAAAACCTCACCAAACGAGAATAAAAACCTTCAATAACTAACTACTTTTAGCATTGCTGACTAGCATTGCTGACTAGCAGTAAGTAGAAAGACATAATTTTTGTAAGATGCATTTCGACTGCGCTCAAGGCTCAACCCCTGACGAAAAGAAGGTTGAGCGTAGTCGAAACCCGGTAACTAAGCTTAATTTAATTCAGCTCACCTAATTATGATTTTGCAAAATCTTGAATGAGCTTTCAGGGTTTTCAGTCAATGGTTTATCCTTTTACTTAGCACCGCCCTCTTTTCTATAGAAAGGGTGATAGCCGTTGATCATGTAATCTTAAGCACAGCAACCGCTATTGCATTTTCTACAGAGAAAATTTTTAACTAACTGAGGTCAGCTCTAAAACAGTGACGTTTCTAGGCTTGGGGGGATCGATCTCGATAAATCTATACGGCTCATTGTCATAGCTATGCCAAAATCTTTACCCTTAATTATTTAGGCTCTTCAAGATGTGGTTTTAGTTTTAGATATAGCGGCTTCTTCAAGTATGAGGTGTGCTCAACTTGGGGACACTCCCTGAAACAAGGGGCTTAAGCCCCTTGCCCATACTTCACCAGCGTGAAAACTGCTATAAGGCCGGCACTTATCTGAAAGAGCTTGATCAACTCCTGCACCTAATACAAAGCTATTTACCCACACCCTTCCATACCCCCTTGTTATGACGCTGGACTCTATCCAAACAACCTCAAAAGCCGTGGCCGAAGACATTTTAATTATCGATGATTTACCAGATAATTTGCGGGTCTTATCTACAACACTGAGTAGACGGGGGTATGGGGTGCGCTGCGCCAAAAGTGGCTCTATGGCTCTGATGGGGATTCAAAGTTTCCCGCCTGATTTGATTTTGCTCGACATTCGGATGCCTGAGATGGATGGCTATGAAGTGTGTCGCCAAATCAAAGCCAACCCGCTGACCCAAGACATTGCGGTTATCTTCCTGAGTGCCCTAGATGATGTGCCAGATAAGGTGAAAGCGTTTCAAGTTGGAGGGGCTGATTATATTACCAAACCCTTTGAAACTGAGGAGGTTTTAGCACGGGTTCAACATCAGTTACTCATTCGCCGTCTGCAAAAACAACTGACCGAGCAAAATCTACAACTCTTACAGGAAGCTGGCGATCGCCAGCAGGTTGAAGAAACCCTGCGCCAAGAAATTTCCCAACGCATCTTAATGGAAGCGGCGCTCCAAGATGCCAAGGAAGTCGCCGAAGCGGCCAACTATGCCAAAAATGAATTTCTAGCCCGCATGAGCCATGAACTGCGAACGCCTCTCAATGCAGTTTTGGGGTTTGCTCAGATCCTCTCTGCGGATCGGTCATTAACTGCCGAAACCCAACAGTATGTTGACACGATTTATCAAAATGGCCAGCATTTACTCAACCAGCTCAACAACATTTTGACGTTTACCAGTGCAGAAACACAGAAACTCACCCTCAACGAAGATAGTTTTCATCTGGGCCAGCTTTTGGAGAACCTTGAGGCCACCTGGTCTCCTCCCATCAAGGCAAAGCAATTAAAGTGGGTGCTAGAGTGCGCCCCCCATCTGCCCCACTCTATCCGCTCGGATGAAAGTAAGTTGCGGCAAGTGCTGACCAGTGTGCTAGAAAACGCAGTCAAGTTTACAGATCAGGGGCAGATCATCCTCAGGGTGTTTGTGAACCCAGCCGATTGGGGGCTTGAGGCTGCGGCTGACCATTCCTCGCCAACCGCTTACCCCATTTATTTTGAAGTTGAAGATACTGGGTTAAGTATGGCTCCTCACGAAATCGAAACCTCCTTTGAGGTCTTTTCTCAAACCCAGGGAGGCCACAAATTAGAGCAGGGGTTGGGCTTGGGCTTGTCGATTAGCCGTCAATTTGTGCGGCTAATGGGTGGTGATATTACGGTGGAAAGCCAACGTGGGCAAGGCACACTGATCAAGTTTTATATTCAGGCGTCTCCGGTGTTGGAGGGTGCCCTTGCTGCGACACCCAGCCTCCCTCCCCAAACCCCTGAGCCGTTAGACGGGGAAGTATTGACCCCAGAAACCTTGCAGGGTGAGATGTCTACAGATTGGGTGTATCGGCTGCACCACGCTGCGATTCGAGGGTTTGACCACTCTATTTTGCAATTAATCCAAGAAATTCCGGTAAGCCAGGGGGCGATCGCCAAAACTCTAACCCGTTGGAATCACAATTTTCAATTTGAAAAAATCCTAGCCCTTACACAACCCATTATTGAATCAATTGAATCAATCGTTCGCGCGGCTCCTCAATACCCAGGCAAAGAGCCTCAATACCCAGGCAAAGAGCCTCAATACCCAGACAAAGAGATTGAGGAGCGCTGATTTATTTTTAGCCTTGACCCCGTAATTACGATTATTCAGGAGATTTCAGAATGCAGGACCTCTACGGAGGAACATCAAAAGGCGACATCCTAATTGTGGATGACACCCCAGACAACCTTCGCCTTTTGTCAGCTATGCTTACCCACCAAGGCTTTGCCGTTCGCAAAGCCCTCAATGGGCAACGGGCATTGTTTTCTGCCAAAACCGATCCGCCAGACCTCATTTTGCTAGATATTAAGATGCCAGAAATGAGCGGATATCAGGTCTGTCGGCAACTCAAAGAAGACCCTAAAACCTGCGAAGTCCCGATTATTTTTATTAGCGCCCTCGATGATGCGCTGGATAAGGTGCAAGCGTTTGCAGTGGGGGGCATTGATTACATTACCAAACCCTTCCAAGAGGCTGAGGTCTTGGCTCGGATCGAGAACCAATTGCGTATCCAACGCTTACAACGGCAATTGGTTCAACAAAATGCAGAATTGGCGCGCTCTAACCGCGATTTGGAGCAGTTTGCCTATGTGGTTTCCCATGATTTACAACAACCCCTGCAAAGCATTACGGGGTTCGTTCGCCTCTTGCAGTTGAAGTATAAGGATGATCTGGGCGACATGGCCCATGAATACCTCAACCGGATCCATAAAGCCGGAGACCGGATGCAGCGCTTGATTCAAGATCTCCTCACCTACGCGCAGATGGGGCACGAACAACCCACTATGCAAGCACTGGATGGCGATCGCCTGCTGGGGCAGGTTACCGAAAATTTGCAGGCGGCGATCGCCCAACACCAGGTCATCTTGCAATCTGACCCACTGCCCAAGGTGCTGGGAAACGAAATTCAGTTAATCCAACTTTTCCAAAACCTCCTGAGCAACGGAATCAAGTTTGTCTGCCCTGGCACCCAGCCCCATATCCGCATTTCCGTCGAACCCCAGGGCGATCGCTGGCTCTTTGGCATCCATGACAACGGCGTGGGCATCGCCCCCCACAACCTAAACAAGATTTTTGATATCTTCCAACGCACCGAATCAGCCCATCAATATCCCGGCACTGGCATCGGCCTGGCGACCTGCAAAAAGATTGTCGAAAACCACCAAGGTAACCTATGGGTGACATCCCAGATTGATGTTGGCACCACGTTTTACTTTACGTTGGGGCGATCGCACTAACGCCAGATCCTCCCTGAGCCATCCCAGCCAGACGCCATAAACCCGCTAAAAATCAGGTGGGTTCTCGCTGAAATGGGCTAGTCTACTGTCGTAGACTAACCTCTAGGGCTTGCCCATGACGGGGAGCCGGAGACCTCCGGACTGGTCTTGCGTTCGGTATCGTTTGAGGACAGATTTCTACCATGACATGGCTGCCAACCCCCCACAGCGGATTTCATTGGGATGGATCGAATCGGCGTTTTTTTGAGGGGTGGTATTTGCGGCTGACCTTGCCCGCGTTGCCCGCCTCGGTGGCGTTCATGTATTCCATTGAAGACCCCATGGGAGGGCAACCCCAGAGTGGCGGCACCGCCCAAGTTTTGGGGTTTGGAGACACCTATCATTGCCGCAGCTTTCCCGATGTGGGGCAGTTTTGGGCATGGCGGCACCGATTGGGGGTTGGCCATTGGCGCAGCACCCAAACGCCAGCCGTGCCACGATACCTTCCCCCAGATCTATTTGAGCGCACCGTCACCGAAGGGTACCAAGTCACAGACCGCTGGCACCAGGGCTGTTTGCATAACCCTGCCACAGGAAAATCCATCCGCTGGAACTATGCCATTGAGCCGTGGGATGGCTGGGGCGATCGCTCCTCACGCCCCCAAGCAACCGCTGGCTGGCTCTCCTTTTTGCCGATTTTTGAACCGGGCTGGCAGGTGCTGATGGCCCATGGCCGCGCCACCGGGTGGCTTGACTGGGAAGGGCAGCACTATGAGTTTGCGGATGCCCCGGCCTATGCCGAAAAGAACTGGGGCGGTGCCTTCCCAGAGCAATGGTTTTGGATGCAGTGCAATGCGTTTGAGGCGGCTCCAGACCTCTCGCTCACCGCTGTTGGAAGTTGGCGGCAGGTCTTAGGGCAGCGCGAACAAGTGGGGCTAGTGGGGATTCATCACCAAGGCAAATTCTATGAGTTTGCGCCGTGGAACGCCCGCATTTCTTGGGCGGTAGCCCCCTGGGGCGACTGGCAGATGGTAGCCGAAAAAGCCGCAGATCCCCGCCGAGGTCTGCCTCACCTCCGGGTCGAGCTGCTCGGCACCTGCGATCGCCCCCCGACAGCCGTGCGCGTTCCTACCGAACAAGGCATGGTTTTTGCCTGCCAAGATACCACCCACGGCACCTTGACAGTGACCCTGTGGGGCGATCGCCACCGCATCCTCCACGCCACATCTCACAATGCCGGGTTAGAAGTCGGCGGGCGACCCTGGACAACCCCCTGGCATCTAGGCGACTTGTCAAGATCCCCACGTAAGCTAAACTTATGAATAACGATTAGTCTTTGGGGCTGTGGCTCAGATGGATAGAGCAAGCGCCTCCTAAGCGCTAGGTCGCGCGTTCGAATCGCGCCAGTCCCGTCATCAAAACAATTACCCGCAAAGATTCTCAGGTATTGGCAACGCGCTAGAGTGCCTGCAAATAGGTCACAATCCTGCCTAAATTTAGGCACTACCTAAATTTAAGAGGGCATGTTCTAGCAGGCAGGGGGATCGGTCAAAATATCCGATTGTTTAATCGAAAGACGATTCTTATATCCGCAAGACCTTCATATCCGCAAGA
>Ga0105049_10003515_pt1 | contig 18514 bp, 17 predicted proteins | sample MAT06_FD_78087 | JGI IMG/M metagenome (GOLD analysis project Ga0105049, IMG submission 78087) | Freshwater microbial communities from Lake Fryxell liftoff mats and glacier meltwater in Antarctica - MAT-06 | ecosystem: Environmental > Aquatic > Freshwater > Ice > Liftoff microbial mat | place...
GCCAGACACCCTGCCATTGTCGAACGCTTTCAACTTACGATAAACTTAGCTTCGAGAGTGTCTCATGGCCAACGCGACGGACAGGAATGTCCATCCTACAGGTTAATGTGCCTGCGATTCCCGTAGCTTGGACATTCTTGTCCGAGACATTGGCCAGACACCCTGCCATTGTCGAACGCTTTCAACTTACGATAAACTTAGCTTCGAGAGTGTCTCATGGCCAACGCGACGGACAGGAATGTCCATCCTACAGGTTAATGTGCCTGGATCAAGGTGCCTGTCACCGACGGCTTTATTTCACCGACGGCTTTATTAGCAAAGTCGCTGCTCAGAAGTCGTCACTCCGCCAGCCAGAGAACAGGTGCACGAGCTGTTGTCTCCACGACGACGTCGTCGGGTTCTGTGATCCAAACTTCGTCCTGAAGCGACTTCGACTGCATGGCCGCAGGCTGGGCGGAAAATCAAAGCGTATCCGCTTGGCGCGGCCAGAAATGAATCCGGCGAGCGGAGCGGCGTGAGCCCTCCGGTACCTCGATTTTGTACCGGCAAGCCGACACATGCCGCTTGCCAGTCCTCTCACTTATGAACCGCCTGGAGTATCGTCCGCGGCAGGCAATTTGATCACTGGCGGCAGTGGTTTGCCCTCGGCGATGAATTTCATCGACACGGAGTTCACGCAGTGCCGTGTGTCCTTCGCCGTGTATCGCTCGCCGAAAAACACGTGTCCCAGATGACCGCCGCAGTTCCTGCAGGTGATCTCTGTGCGATCGCCGTCTTCATCAAGGTGCCGTTGCACTGCACCTTCAATCTCGTCATCGAAACTGGGCCAGCCGCATTGGCTGCTGAATTTGTGTTTCGCCAGATACAACGGTGCGTTGCACTGACGGCAGATGTACGTGCCTGGATCCTTCGTGTCGGTGTATTCACCGACATACGCACGTTCCGTTCCTTTCTGCTGAATCACGTACGATTCGAAGTCACTGAGCGAGTTGTATTTCGTCGGTACGTTCTTTGCTGAATCCGTCTCAGTCATTTCTGCGTTTCCTTTCGGTAATGACGATAAAGCTGCTGGCACGTCCGTGGTCGATTCCAGCAATGGTGCTGGCGGACTGTGCAATATTTCGACTGTTTCATGAACTGAATCGCAGCCAGCAGCCAGAAAAATTGTCGCCAACAGAATGTGTATCGGTTTCATCTTGAATTCTCCACAACCGTCTCGCAAAACACAGTGAGCACGCTGAGTTGCGTGCTCGTGTTTTGAGATTTGTCGAACTGATCGTACGGTGGACCTGTAAGTCCGGTGTTCGCAGGTCTCGCACGTGATTTAAAAAAGGGGTCAGGAACTAATAGTGCGGAGCACCCTCTGGGCCATTTGGCTATTGGTTCCTGACCCCTTTTTCAATGACCCCTTTTTCAAAGCTAATGTTTCAGCGGCGTAAGCAGCACTGACATCATCTTGCCGCTTTCCATTCGCGGAGCCTGCTCGACACTGGCAACGTCTGCCAGACTTTTGACGACTTCGTCCAGCATTTCGATCCCGCGCTCATGGTGCGCGTTTTCACGGCCCTTGAACATCACGTTGATTTTGACTTTGTCGCGTCGCACCAGAAAGTCGCGCGCCTGACGGACTTTGGTTTCGATATCGTGCTGACCGGTCTTGGCACGCAGTCGCAGTTGCTTCAACTGAGTTTTGTGCTGCTTCGGTCCGCTGGTTTTCTTCTGGCGTTCGTAGATCACCTTTCCGTAATTCATGATTCGACATACGGGAGGACGTGCTTCTGGACTGACTTCGACAAGATCAAGGCCTTGATCCAGCGCGATTCGGAGCGCTGCTGCAGTTTCCATTTCACCCAACATCTCACCCGTCGCGCTGACTACACGTATTGGGGAAATGCGAATGCGTTCATTCATGCGCGGCAAATTGCTTTGAGGAGCCGCTGTGGGACGAGATCGTTTAATGATTACCTCCGGAAAGAACAAATCGATCACACTGTGACGCCAGATTTCGGTGACGCACCGAACCTCTGTGACCGCCAGTGGCCAGTCAGAGAGACTTTCAATAGCGCCTTTTATGCCACAAATCACAATAAATTGCCAGTGATTTCAGCGAACGGTTCCCGGATTGGCGACTCCGGGGCTGTCCCGAACGTCCAGCAGCGTCGGTGACCGATCGAAAACCCCGCAAAATCGTAACTCATTCGCCCACTTCGCGTTTCGCATTTTCTTTCGGTGAATTTCTTAGTTCCCGCAGAGTTCTGATGCGATCCACTGTCATTGCCAGAAAACTGAGCCCCATCACAGCGACAAACTCCACCACCAGCAGCTTCGTACCGTATTCGTTCAGAAACTTCGCCAGTGGTGCCCGCTGATCACTGAACACGACTGCGATCAAAGACATGATGGTGACAATGAAGACGGCTGTGGCCGGGACAATCAGCTTAAACAGAAGGCTCGCCGGAGCACCTGGACCTCGCATGGGAATCGGCCTTAACGTGCATTTCTGAAAGTGGAATTAGAACCCGGAACAGGACGCAACGTACTGGTATACGACAGAGTTCGGTATGTCCGGGCGGGTTTTGGAATGCGATTCCTGCGGCCTGGAGATTCCCGTCTGGCAGATTCACCACAATGCGGCCAGGTGACGATCCAGAGTTACGGCTCAGCGATTTCGGCTTAGAGGGAAGTGCATGGCGACACGACGGACATGAATGTCCATCCTACTTGGGTGCCTGCATTACTGCTTGCAATACGTCGGACTTTCTGTCATGTTGGGCAATCTGAATCGCTCCATGACCAGCTGTGGTTCGCTCTGACTTCGGCCAGTTTTTTCCGACGACGAACGCGTCTTTCCATGACTCCACTGATAAAACAGAAAGTCGATACGCGAGTCGTTGTCGAAACGCCCGAAGGCGCGGACTTTCAATTTGTGATTGCAGGTGCCGGAACTCGGGCGATTGCGTGGCTGATCGACAGACTTATCCAGGCTGGCATCCTTGCGCTGGTGTCTATCATGGCTGTCTTTCTTTTACCATTTGGCGAAGCAGGGGCCGGACTGGGATTCGGCGGAATACTGATCATCTCGTTTCTGCTTGACTGGTTCTACTTCAGCCTGTTTGAAGCGTACTGGAACGGTCAAACCCCCGGCAAACGGTCTCAGGGACTTCGCGTGATCAGAACGAACGGCACGCCGATCGATCCTGCCAGCGCCATTGGCAGGAATTTTCTGCGTGCCGCCGACATGTTGCCATTCTTCTACACCGTCGGCATGATCTCGATGCTCATGACACGGCGATTGCAGCGGCTGGGCGATCTGGTGTTCGACACCATGGTCATCAACGAACGCCGCGAATGGATCAGCCGTGCCGGAGGACTCACCGCCAACATCGAAGCCTTTCTGCGTGCTGAATGCCCACGCCGCTTCAGTGTTCCCGAACGGACATTGGCGGTGATCGAACGACTCTTCGAATCCGATCGTATCATCTCAGACGCACGACGCGAAGAGATTGCTCGACCATTGAGCGAAGCGCTGCGAAAGCGACTCGGCTACGTCGATCCGCAGCCGGACCCGCGTAATCCACATACGTTTTTTCGTACACAGGGTTTTCGGCAGACGTTGTTTCTGCTGCGCGTTCTGAAGACGTTCGCTGAGAATCCGGAAGGCACAATGTCCACAGTAAAAGCCACCAGCGAGGAGCGCCCGATCGCCGTAACCGCATACCAGTCGAAACGACTGACGGCAGGATCAGATGAATTTGTGACTTCGGAACTTGCCAATTCTGTGGTCGATGACGCCGCAGACAATGGAAGGGTTCGCCGTGAACCGTGAACGCTTCATTCGACAGCGTCGGTCCGACTGGCAGCGATTTGAGACGCTGGTGTCGCGGCTGCGGGCAACTCGACAGCGAAAATGGGCCAGCCGCGACGTTTCAGATTTATCGCGCCTGTACCGATCCATCTGTTACGACCTGTCGCTGGTGCAGTCGCGGGAATGGGGCTCACGACTTGAACAGTACCTGAATGATCTGGTGGCCCAGGGACACAATGCACTGTACCGATCGGCACCGCGGTCGCTGTCGGTGATCTGGGATTTTTTTGCCTATGATTTTCCACGGACATTCCGTCGTCGGATCGGTGCTTTCTCGCTGGCCCTGGCACTGTTCTTGATTCCGTTTCTGACGTCCACATGGGTCGGCTGGCAGCGGCCGGACGTTGCAGAAATGATCGCCGGAAAAGAATCGCTCGAGGCGGCGAGCCAGAACTTTGGCGAGGAGCTTTATACGGACATGGATGCGAAATACGCCGGGCAGCGATCGGCGATGGCTGGCTTCTATGTCAAGAACAACACCGGGATCGCGTTTCAGGCGTATGCGTTGGGAGCCTTTATCGGCCTGGGAACCTGCTTCATCCTGCTGTCCAATGGAATTTCCATCGGCATGGTCACCGGGTATATACTGTCTGCCGGTCCCCCGACGACAGAGAATTTTTTCAGTTTTGTCATTTCGCACGGGTCATTTGAACTCACGGCGATCGTGATTTCAGGCGGCGGTGGCTTTGTGTTGGCGCACGGAATCCTGTTTCCGGGGCAACGCACACGCATGGATTCATTGCGACACCATGGTCTGGAGTCTTTGAAACTCGCGCTGGGCGCAGGTGCGATGCTGGCCATTGCAGCGATGCTGGAAGGTTACTTCTCGCCGTTACCAATTCCGGCGAGCATCAAATATGTGGTCGGTTCCTGCCTGTGGCTGTTGGTGATTTCGTACCTTTCGTTTGCCGGAAGAGGAGGCACCGCAAATGAAGGTTGAAGAATGTATTGTCACTGTCGAACGTCGTTCCATGGGCGGGTGTCTGGATCTGGCATTCGTGTTTGCACGGGAGTTTTCCGAACCTTTGTTTCGATTATGGCTGATCTGCGCCGTGCCGTCGTGCGTTTTGGTTTGGCTGCTTGCATCCGTAGCAGCGGGGATGCTGTTATGGTCGATCGTTATCTTCTTGTTTTTCAGTTCCGTCTTTAGTTCATTGCTGGTCGCCTGTATCGGGCCGCAGGTGTTTGGCGTTCCGATTTCTGTGCGAGCGTCATTGAAAGCGTGGCGAAAGCGTTTTTGGGCGTGGTTCGTGTTAAGTTTTGTGACGCGGTTTATGCAGGTCATTACCGGATTCTGTTTTGTACTACCGTCGATTTTTGTGACGTCATACGCCGGGCACATGCCGGAAGTTCTGTTGCTGGAACAGGCACCTGTCAACAATGTCACCAGGCGACTCAGCTGGCTGGCTGGCGGCGGTGGCTTTAGCAGAAATCTCGGTCGATTGATGGGACTGATGGTGTTCTGGGCGGTGCTGTCGTTCGGGCTGTTTCTGATTCTGGACTTCCTGTCGACGACGCTGTTTAATTCGCCGATCTTCTTCAAAACTGCGTTCGACAGTTCTCGCAGCATGGGAGACGTGTTTTCTCAATTGCTTTATGACGACCCCAAAGTACTGACGGCAATCCAGTTCACCCTCTGGCTGCCGTATCCCGTCATTCGACTGGCGTGGTTTTTCTGCTATCTTGATCAGCGAATCCGGAACGAATGCTGGGACCTGCAGTTGCAGTTTCGCGCCGAAGCCGCACGACTTGAGGAGCTGGCCGTATGAAACGAGGGAGCTTCGGTATCCGATCGAGTCTGACGACTGTTCTGGCGATGTTGTTGTTTGGCGCCACAGCAGTGCGCGCGGCCACCGTGCAATCCGGGCCGATGGACGGTTCGCAGATCGATCAGGTCGGCGAACGGGTCATGAACAGCAATGAATTTCGTTCTGTGCGACGCACGGTGCTCGAAAAGTTGCCGGAGTCCGACGTTGATAAAGGCTTTCTGGGCAGCGCGCTGCGATGGGTGGGCGACTGGATCGGTGATGTCTTTGGCGCGATCGGTAATTTTTTCCGCTGGCTGTTCAGTGGATTCAGCGGCCCCGGACCTACGAGAGCACCTGTGCAACCCGTCAATTCACCAGCGGGCAGCTGGGACTGGAATCTCGGTCTGGGCGGATTGGCCAACGTGTTTGTCATCGCTGTCATCGTGATCATTGTGATGGTGTTAATCGTCATCGCCGCGATGATTGTGAAATCGATTGACGCAAAGAAACGGAATCGAGACGGTCTGTTGTCCGATTCAGAAGAAGTGCTGTCCGACGTCACCACGCCGCCGGGAGAACTGGCGGCTTCGACTTACGAATCCCGCGCGATTCAGTTTGCATCGACAGGAAACTATCGCGCCGCGATTCGCGAATTACTGCTGGGCAGTATGAGCTGGATTGAACGCGCCGGGCTGATCCGGTATCGCAAAGGACTCACGAACCGCGATTACGTGCGTTCCGTCTGGCGACGCACGGACAAACGTGAAGGATATTTAGCGACGGCAATTCCATTTGAACTTGTGTACTTCGGACGACGAAATCCGACAGCGGAAATGTTTGCATTGTGTCTGACAAGTTTTCAGGGAGCCTTCCATGAAGAAGAAGCGCCGACTGCTGCAGTCTGACGCCTTCTGGGGTCTGACAGCGGCTTTGCTTGTGATCCTGCAGTTCTGGTGGTTGCCGGGCGAAGATGGTTCTGCTTCGGATTCGTACAGCACGACTGTGGATGGCAAACTGGGACTTTATCGGACGCTCAGCCAGCTCTTTCCCCAAGTCGAGCGAGATGCGCTGCTGGTGGTGCCCGAAGATCGCGCGTGCCTCGTGCTGACTTCGCCGGATCGATATCCGAACGATCAGGAACAGAGTCAGCTCTACAATTTCGTTTACAACGGCGGCACGTTGGTGTTCGCACCGAATTGGGACGATCCAGAGTGCGAAATGAGATCGTTGGGGATTCATACGACGGCACGGCTTTTGTCCGATTCCACGACGGCAACGCCTACAATGCCTCTCGCGGTTCCAGCCACACCTGCTGGATCGTTCGAGATGCCTGCCGAAGCTGTGGACACAGAAACGGAGGCTGAGGCACCGACAAAGTCAGCGTCGGAACTGGAGATGGATGCCATACCACCGAATGCGGCCGAGGCCCCAGGCCAATCCACATTGCCAGCGGGCACCGATGAAAATAATGAAAATCAGATCAGCTCGCGCGAAGAAATGTTAAAGAAAAAAACTCCAGGCCTGACCCCGGCACCCGGACTTGAAACATCACCGGAAGAATTGGAAGAGTTCTCAACACCAGGCGAAACTGTCGATGCGTCCAGTGATCTCGTAGACGGTTCAGTGGAATGGAATTCCAGTGCAGACCTGCAAGTGCCGGCGTATCTGGCAACGGAGACACTCGTGACATCAACGTCCGACCGTGTTGAAGTGGCGACATGGCCGATGGGCAGTGGGCGAGTCGTCGCGTGTTCCAGCCCGGATATCTTTTCCAACCGCAGCATGTTGTACCGTAATTCCCGACGCCTTGCCGTGCGTCTGGTCGAACGCGGTTATCTCCACGGTCACGAAGACTCCAGTCAGCAGACGCCGATTGTGTTAAGCGAGTATTTCAACGCGAGCGATTCGTATGCACAGACTGGTGTGCTGTTGAGTCCTTCGCTTCGAATCGGAACGCTGCAATTGGTGCTGGTTGCCGTCCTTGGAATCTGGCTGGCGTTTTATCGCTTTGGTCCGGCGCAGCAAGTTTCGACGCTGCAGCGACGGTCGCTGACTGAGAGTGCTCAAGCCGTGGGAAACCTGCAATATCGACTTAACGACGGCGGTGCCGTGATTCGTAGTTATCTCGAATACATTCGCAGTCAGTTGCGCCGTCGGTATGGCAGCATTGTGCGACTCGATCAGCCAGAGGCTCTGGCCACCCGGGCGGGAATGAACGTCGATGAAGTCCGGGACCGACTTGCCGAAGCACAGATGCTGGCGGAGACGGTGCAGTTGTCACCCGACAGGACGGCGGCGTCTCTGCGCTGGCTGGCCGCATTCCAGCATCGCCTCTCTGGCACTCGGGATGAAAAAGTGACATGATTCTCAACGACTCAACCTGTAATCCGGGTCTCTACTCCCGTACGTTGGACATTCATGTCCGACTTGCCCTCCCCGATGTTCGTCAACAGAAATGCTGCTGCCGCCGGAAACACTTCACTGATCGGTCCTGCAGCGTTTTCAGTGTCTCACTCACCGTGGGCCAGAGTTTAATGCGACCTGGTTTAGAAAGTAGCAGGCACTTTCCAAATGCCGTAGCCCTGAACACTGCTGAGAAAGCGGACGGCACACGGAGTATGCCTGCTACTTTGAAACTAATCCAGGTGCCACCCGACCGACGCTCGCAAAGCTCGCTGGTCCCACCCTACGACATCGTTCAACAAACTTTTATTCTTCAACAACTCACTCCAAACACTTCCTGTTAGATCGTCAACAATGGAACTCAGTGAAGTCAAACACCTGTTCGAGTCCGTAGTCGAACAGATCGGTAAAGTCGTCGTAGGTCAGCTGGAACTCGTGGAGGGTACAGTCATCGCGCTGTTTGCCGAAGGCAGCGTGCTGATCGAAGGCCCTCCGGGACTGGGAAAAACGCTGCTGGTCAACGTGCTGTCCAAGACGGTGTCGTGTCAATTCCGCCGAGTCCAGTTTACGCCCGACCTGATGCCGTCCGACCTGACAGGTCACAGCATCTACGATCTGAAGCAGCAGGCATTCAGTTTCAACGAAGGTCCCGTCTTCACCAATATCCTGCTGACTGACGAAATCAATCGTTCGCCTCCCAAGACACAGTCTGCATTGCTGGAAGTCATGCAGGAAGCGCAGGTGAGCGTGGACGGGAAGACGCACATTCTGAAACGTCCGTTTTTGGTCATTGCGACGCAGAATCCGATCGAGCACGAAGGGACATATCCGCTCCCCGAAGCACAAGTGGATCGTTTCATGTTCAAGTTGCTGGTAGATTATCCGCCGCCGGCCGACGAATTGGAAATCCTTGGACACTATGCCGCCGGTCGCGAACCGCGTCGCTTGTCTGACTTTGATCTGCATCCCGTGATGGCAGCCGACGATGTGCTGCGGATTCAGCACGTGGTGCGGCAGGTCATCGTCGAACCCAAAATCCTGAAATACATCGTCGATATTCTGGATGCCGCGCGTTCATGGGGATCAGTGACCATCGGTCCAAGTCCGCGTGCTGGAGTCAATCTGCTGCTGGCGGCGCGGACCATGGCTGCGTGCCGAGGTCGCGATTTTGTGACGCCGGACGATATCAAAGAACTGGCTCCCTGGGTTTTGCGACATCGCCTGCGGCTGCGACCTGAGGCCGAACTGGAAGGCACCACGCCGGATGAAACCATCCGGGCCATCATGGACAGTGTTGAGGCACCTCGGTCATGATCCCCACCCGGCGTCTTGTCCTGCTCGCTGCAGTGCTTGCGATTCCGCTCATGTTTGCCGGCATTGATCGCAACGTCGCGGACCTTGCGCTGCTCGTCAATCTGGTGCTGGTCGCTGTCGCGTGCGTCGATCTGCTGATCAGCCCGGGGCCGGATCAGATCGACGTGCGTCGTGAAATCTCCGAGGTGTTGAGTGTCGGAGCATCCAATCCAGCGTCGCTCGTCGCTCGCAATCGTTCACATGCGATGCTGCGTCTGAGTCTGCATGACGATCCGGGAGAACTGTGCAGTGTCGAACGATTGCCTCAGACGATTGATCTTGCGCCAGGCAAAGAAACCGCAGTCCATTATGTCGTGACTCCGCATCGCCGCGGAGCCTCCGAGATGGTCGCCGCGCATCTGCGTTTTCCGACGCGACTGGGTCTGTGGTCGCGTCAGCAGACCCGACGACTCGTGACGCCCATTCGCATCTATCCCGACATTCGCGCGGTCTATCGATACGAACTCATGTCGCGGCAGAATCGACTGTCAGAAATCGGCGTGCGGATGGTGCGAATGCCGGGCCAGGGCCGTGAATTTGAACGCCTGCGTGAATTCCGCTACGGCGATGAAATTCGCCAGATCGACTGGAAAGCCACGGCCCGCCAGCGAGCCCTCATCAGCCGCGAATTCAACGTCGAACGCAATCAGAACATCGTCATCATGGTCGATTGCGGTCGCTTTATGCGGAATGAGACCGATGGCATCTCTTATCTTGACCGCGCACTTAACTCAGCCATCATGCTCAGCTACATCGCGCTGGGGCAAGGTGACAACGTGTCGCTGCTGGCGTTTTCCAATCGCATCGAACGCTTCATTCGGCCGGTGCGGGGCAAACCGGGAATTCAATCGATTCTGCGATCGACATACGATATTCAGGTATCAACACATGCGTCCGACTACAGCATGGCGCTGGAGTACCTGACGACCGTCCAGCGCAAACGTGCGCTCGTCGTGTTGATTACATTTGTGACCGATGAACTGCAACTCCGCGTGATTGGCGACAGCCTGAAACTGCGCTCATTGCCTTATTTGCCTCTGTGCGTTCTATTGCAGGATGTGGGGCTGCGAGCGATGGCAAATCGTGTCCCCGAAACCGACCTCGACGCATTCCATACCGCTGCGGCCGCGCAGATTCTGACGGGACAATCTCATGAAGCGGCGTCGCTCAGGGAAGCCGGGATCATGCTCATCGACACGCCACCGGATCTGCTGACCGAACGCCTGATCAACGAATACCTGAGCATCAAGGCTCGGAATCTGATGTAGCAGGCACACGCCGTGTGCCGTCCGCATTCTCAGCGATTTTCAGGGCTACGGCACCTGGAAAGTGCCTGCTACTTTTTAAACCAGGTGCCATCAGACGCTGGCCCACGGTTCTTGCGGAAACCGGACGCTGGAGCGTGGCGGCTGATGTGGCAGTAATCTCTCGAACGTTCCTACGCAGAACGGTCGTTCGCCCTGCTCGCCAGATGCGTGATGATCCATGCGTGTTCGTCCGCCTTCAATGGCGGCACGGGCATCGTGGAGTAGTCCAGATCGTTTCCATATCGTCCGTTTTCATAGGCCTGGTTCACCAGCGTCTGAAGTGGCAACAGGACATCATTATCAGTGGGCCGCAACGGAATGCGAACAGTCGGCAACGGTGCAGAAAAACTGGCCGAATACAGTTCAGCCTCTTCCGATGATTCCGCGCGGATCACACATACGCGATAAGGGCTCTTCAGTCGATCCGGATAAATCTCCCGTTCTGCCGCCAGGACCCATGTGCCTTCGCGCAACAGATCGATTTCAACCAGATTCACTTCCGCATCAATGAACTCACTCTGCTTCGCCAGATACTGCTTTCGTCCCGCTGCTGTGGCTTTGTTTGCCAGACTGATAAACTCAATTGCCGTGACGACGCGGCGATTTGCCTTGAGATCGACAATCTGAATGTAGCGGAGTGTCTGAGGAGGACTGCGGCGACGGACTCGCAACGGTTCGTCAGCGACCAACTCGGCAACTGCCAGACCGACGTCAGTGGATTTTACAATTCCGGGCTGCTCGATAATCTGCACGTCCGGCGAGATGCGTCGGAGCTTGCGGGATTCTTCGTCCGGTTCGTAGACTGACAAGTACTCTTCCACCCGCGCCTGAAGGTCCGATGGCAATTGTGCCTGCAGTACATCGCGAGCATACGTGGTGAGCGACGTATGAATGTCGCCCCAATAGGCTTCCAGCCAGGGATTCATGCCGGGCAGTGGATTGGTTGCAAACTGCATCACGTACATTTCTCCTGATGACCTGCCAATCGTCGTTATCCTCATTATGACGGCATGTCCTTGCGACAGCAAGCAGTCATTCACTGATCACTTGCAGTGGACGCAGTTTTGGAAGACATCAGTGTCATTTCTGCACATCAGGCCGCGCGACGTTGTTCAGCTTTTGCGACTTGTTGAGCCATTTTGCGTTTCTTACGACCGCTGCGGCTGAAGCGGTTGACGACATCCAGCAACCATGGTGCGTATCGTTTGAGTTGAAACAAAGCGTGTGCCGTGGGCGTGATCAAAACCTGCCGCTTGTCCTTGCGAATCGCCTTCAATGTGAGTTTGGCCACTCCTTCCGGCGTCGCACACATCCATTTCGGAGGCGATGGAACCTTTTGATCGGCTCGGCCACTCGCAGCGGACTCATACAGATTGGTCAGCACGGGACCCGGACAAATTGCCGTCACGCCAAGGCCTCTCCGTCCGTACTCGGCGCGCAGCGATTCTGTAAATCCAATCAGTCCGAACTTGCTGGTGTGATATGCCGAAAACCGTCCGCCCGCGACGAGACCTGAAATACTGCACATGTTCACGATATGCGCATCGGGGCGCTGCAGCAGAGTTGGCAACAACTCGTGAGTGATCTGAATCGGCGCCAGCAGGTTGATGGTCATCAGCCAGTCCCACTGGGCCTGCGTCATCTGGTCGGTTGGCCCGTAATACGCGACTCCTGCGTTATTGATGAGCAGATCAATGCTGCCCGTCTGGTGCAAAGCCGACGCGATCGTCGCGGACACTGCTGTGCGGTTCGTCAGGTCGCACGGAAACAGCAACACGCGCACTCCGGACGGTGCCAATTCTGCGGCGAGTTTTTTCAATCCCTCAGAGTTCACATCGACAAGACACAGGTTGCATCCTGTTTGAGCCAGTTCAATGGCCAGGCTCCGTCCGATGCCTGACGCTGCTCCTGTAAGGAAGGCCGTTCGTCCCTGAAACTGTTGCATTTGAAATCTTCCCTGAAATTCCTGTAGGATGGACATTCATGTCCGTCGGATTACCAAAAACCTGCGTGTGGATTTCAGCGGCACTGCTGGCTAACACTTGCGCGCTCGCATCATCGCTTTGTCCGCTTGTACGGGATCGAACAACCCCGGGCAGGATTCGTCGTGGTTGCCGGTAACTCGTTTTTCAATGCAGCCTCAACCGCCAGTTCCACAAATCGCTGTTCCACTTTGTCTGCCTGCGTCTGGTCATCCAGCGCACCCATGTAAACGATGCGGCGATCTTTATTGAGCACAAAGAACTCCGGAGTGAAATTCGCACCGTACGAGGCTGCGACTTCCTGAGTTTCATCCATCAGATACGGAAACGGAAACGCCTTTGCTTTTGCGCGTTCCTTCATCCTGTCGAGTCGTTCCGCAGGCTTAATATTGGCATTGATCGCAATCAATGCAATACCTTCTTTGCGCTCCCTGAATTTCCTGTAGAATTCAATCATGCGGTCTTCATAGTCAACAGAATACGGGCACGAGTTGCAGGTGAAACAAATCACCACAACCTGCTTGTCCGTCAGATCGGTCAGTGAATGCTTTTCGTCATCGGTGCCGACCAGATCCTTCCAGGACGGCGCTTCGTCACCGATTTTCAGCTGGACAGGCCCGTCCTCGGCCGAAGTGCCTGACGCCAATAGTCCGTGTGTCAGGCACAATGCCACGATGATCAAATAGCGATGACGTGTCATAGCGAAATTCTTCCGGATGAACGGCAGCATTGAACAAGTGGAATATACCATCGACCGCGTGAGTCGCATCATACCGAATCAGTGCTCTGCGAGAAGACCGTCACGCGGAGACCGCCAACCACCCAGTCACCGCAGTGTATTCAGTTATCCCTGTTCCTCTGCTTCAGGCGTTCGTATTGCGGCGTTTGAGGGAAATCATTTACAACTCAGGATTGCGGAGACATGGATGTTGGACTCTGACGAGCATACGGAGGGCTCGATGAACGCTGCAAGTACAATACGAAAACTTACGGCGACTGAAATTGCCGAAGTCATTGGCGGCGAAGTGATCGGCGATACAGCGATCAGCATTGACGATGTTGAAGTGATCGAACGGGCAACTGCGACTCATTTATCATTCGTCGGCGATCTGAAGAATCTCAACCGCGTTCGAAACTCACACAGTCGGCTGATCGTCGTGCCAGAAACAGTGCGAGCTGAACTGTCAAAACACACCGATCGGACATTCATTCTGGTCGCCGAAGCAGAGACGTCATTTCTGGCGATTGCCGCCATCCTGCGGCCACATCGTGTCCGCACTTTTACTGGAATCTCGGACCGCGCCGTCGTCGATTCGACTGCGATCATTGGTACCAATACCAATATTCATCCGATGGCAGTCATCGGGCGGGACGTAGTCATCGGGAACAGTTGCGAGATTCAGCCGGGCGTTGTGATTGGTGATGGATGTCGGCTTGGAGACAACGTGGTCCTGTATGCGAACACCGTATTATACCACGACATTGTGATTGAAGATCATGTGACGATCCATGCTTCATGCGTGATCGGAGCGGACGGTTTCGGTTATCGATTTGTGAACGGTGGTCATCAGCATATACCGCACTACGGCACGGTTCGTATCTGCAGTGATGTGGAAATCGGAGCCTGCACAACCATCGATCGCGCCAAAGTTGGCGAGACCGTGATTGGTTCCGGGACTCGGATCGACAATCAGGTGATGATCGGGCACAACTGCCAGATCGGTCGTCATAACCTGCTGGTGTCGCAGGTTGGCCTTGCCGGATCCGTCAGCACCGGTGATTACGTGGTCTGTGCGGGACAGGTTGGTGTGGCTGATCATGTTCATCTTGGTGATGGAGCGATTGTCGGCGCACAAGCGGGTGTGACCCGCGATATGCCGAGTGGCCAGACTTACCTCGGCAATCCGGCAGGCCCGGTGGCCGAGACCTCGAAACAATTGGCCGCATTCCGTCGTTTACCGGAAATGCGTGACGCGATAAAACGAATGGACAAGGAACTGGAAGTGCTTCGCTCGAAACTTTCTGATGATCGTGGTACGGACATGGTGTTCAATGTCGTCTGATCAGGAGCCGGATTCAAATCCGGATATTTTGCCTTTCGTGCGTCGTCCCCTTACCGGGACGACGTCTCGCAGCGTTATTACGGAATCCATACCACCCATGCGACTGGGACTGCTGGCGGGTGCTGGCGAATTTCCGATTCGGTTTGCTCGCGGTGCGAGGAATGCTGGTCATTATGTCTATGCACTGGGTATCGGCGGCATGGCATCGGAAGATCTCGCTCAGGATTGCGACGAATTTCGATACGCTCCACTGGCGCGACTCGGAAAGGCCATCCGACTGTTTCGCAAGGCGAACGTCCAGCGGATTATCATGGCAGGGAAGATTGAGAAAACAGTTTTGTTTCATCCGTTCAGGTGGATACGGCTGATGCCCGACTGGCGAACTCTTCACATGTGGTATCGCTATGCACGAGAGAATAAAAAAGATGACACTCTTTTGCTGGCCGTCATTCGCGAGTTTGAACGCGATGGTTTTGTATTCGATTCGGCTCTCAAGTACTGCCCGGAGTTACTCGTGAAACACGGTTTCCTCACACATCATCGTCCCTCTGCCGCGCAATGGAAAGACATCCGCTTCGGCTGGGATCTGGCTCGTGAAATGGGTCGCCTGGATATCGGACAGACCGTTGTCATTAATGACACTGCGGTGATCGCGGTTGAGGCGATTGAAGGCACCGATCGCTGTATCCGCCGTGCCGGGGAACTGTGTCGCCGCGGTGGATTTACGGTCGTGAAAGTTGCCAAGCCGCTTCAGGACATGCGTTTTGATGTGCCTACCATTGGAATCGAAACCATCAAGACGATGCACGAATCCGGCGGCAAAGTCCTGGCGATTGAATCCGGCATGACAATCATCATCAGCCCCGAAGAAGTTGCCGAACTCGCGGATAAGTTCGGTATCGCAATCGTGGCTGTGAACGCCGACGAACTGGCCCTGCTCGCTGCAGCCTGAACATTCATCACGAGTTTATACTCCGCGCGGCTGAAAATGACACTTTTGAGCGCCGGATTGTAACCCGAAGCGTCAGCGAGGGATTGAGATTTGCAGCCCTCGCTGACACTTCGGGTTAATGTCACTGACGACCGCGTGAGGTATCTCGTGTGGATTTCAGACCATGCGCCGCAGGTATCTCCGGACTGTTTGACGCGTGATGCCTGTACGAGTCGAAAAATGCCGCCGAATCTCCTACTATTCCTCAGCAATTGATTCTCTTCACGATGGCCTCGAAGGAATGCACGCATGGCATCCAGCCTGAGACGATTTGTTCTGGTCGCATGGTCGCTGATTCTGACTGCGCCGGTGGCTCCGGCGACCGAAGGCTCATTCAGCGCTGTGACGCCGGTGCCCGTCGAGTACTCTGCCGGATTTTCCAGTATCACGGAAGCGGATTCTGAACAGATTCTGCGGCATCTGGTCGAAGGCGATATGGCCGGACGCGGAACCGGCCAGGAAGGATTCCTCAATGCGGCGAAATGGTTTGCATCACAATTGGAAGCCAACGGCTTTCAGCCGGCCGGTGAGAACGGTTCGTGGTTCCAGAATGTGCCTTTCATTAAACTCCTCGTTCATGCCGAAGCCTGTAGTGTAAGAGTGAACGATGAGGACTGCATTTCGGGCAATTCGTTCGGCATCAGCTCATTTGCCGGGACGTTTGAGAATTCAATGCCGGTCACATTCGCAAAGCTCACCAATTCGCCGCCCGAGATTTCAGACGGTCAGTACGCCGGGCGGTTGCTGGTCGTCCAGGCCGGACGCCGTTTCAATGCCGAAGATCAATTTGTCCTGAAAGCAAAGCCGGCTTGCCTGTTGATCGTGGCTGATGACGGACGAGTCCGCAACGAAGCCGTTAATCAATTCGCGCAAACTCCGAGTGCGATCCCTGTTGCGATGATCACGCCCACGGCTGCGAATTCGCTTGCGGCGAAATGCGGGGCAGCAGAGGGATTCTTTGCCGACGAGAATCCGCAAGCGAATCTGACTCTTGATTCCTCACAGATCGCTGACTGCAGGTTGTCGATCGAACGCGAATCGATCGACGTGCCGAATGTCGTCGGCTGGTATCCGGGCAGCGACGAGTCAGTGCGGCACGAGCATATTTGTATCGGCGCACATCTGGATCATCTTGGCGTGCAGCGCGGCGAACTCTACCCGGGAGCCGATGACAATGGTTCCGGTTCGACGTCGTTGATTCAGATCGCTAAAGCCATCCACGCAAATCCGATGAAACCGAAACGCAGCGTTCTGATGATTGCGTTTTGTGCCGAAGAACGCGGGCTGCTCGGATCGAAGCATTATACGAATAATCCGTTGCGACCGTTGAACGACATGATCTGCATGTTGAATATCGATATGATCGGGCGCAATGAGGAATCAGCTTCGGAGCCCGCATCCGACAACCTCAACACGATTCATCTGGTGGGCAGCAAAGACCATTCGATGCAGTTGCATCAGATGGTCGAGAAGGCGAATGAGTCCATCGGATTTGTGTTTGAATACGATGAGGAGGAACGGGTCGATGGACGCAGCGACCATGCTTCGTTTTCTGAGAAAGGAATCCCTGTGACGTTTCTTTTTGGTGGCTTCAGTCCATACTATCACAAGCCCACCGATACGATGGATGGCATTAACTTTGCCAAAATCGCCAACGCCGCACGGCTCAATTATCTGGTGCTGATAATGGCGTCCGAACACGGTCGATTTGAAATGGATGCAAAGCCGTGAGGCTTTAAAAAAGGGGTCAGGAACCAATAGCTAAATAGTCCGGAGGGTGCTCCGCACTATTGGTTCCTGCTTAAAAAAGGGGTCAGGAACCAATAGCTAAACAGCCCGGAGGGTGCTCCGCACTATTGGTTCCTGACCCCTTTTTTAAAGCTCAATGCACTCGAACTGAATTCAGATTTTCAAACAAAGGCTGGTTGTGAATCGTTCTCTCGGAAATGTGATGGCGGATTCTCTGGAGCAGTGTCTCCGTTACGCAGAGCGTCTTTTGAACGACGTGAAACCGGAGCAGTTCGGTCGGTTTGCGGTTGTCAATGGTCAGATGATTGAATCTAATCATCCCGCGTTCGTCTATGGACATCTGTGCCTCTATGGGCCTCGGATCCTCAGCCAGTTAGGACAGCCGGGGCCGGTCGCACCGGAAGGCTTTGACGCAGTGTTTTCAAAGGATGCCAGGTGCGTCGATGATCCGGATGGAACGGTCTATCCCTCGATGGCGGCAGTGACACAGGCATTCTTCGATGGCTATAAAGCCGCAGTGCCCGTGCTGCGTTCGTTGCCGGATGAGGCCTTTCAGCCCGTGAACCCGATGGGTGGTCGCATGACAGAACTGTTTCCGACCCTGGGTTCGCTGCAGACATTTTACTGCGGTGGTCACATGATGATGCATCTTGGTCAGGTGAGCGCCTGGCGCCGCATGATGAATCTCGGCGCCGCGTAGCCCGGTGACATGCACTGTGCCACTGTATCCCGCAGAGAAATCCTCTCCGCACGCACCGATTCACGCCATGAACCACCTGAATCCCACCGTCCGCCAAGACCTCTCGCCGATTGATTCGTGCCATGAATAAGCCTCTCATGAAACTCAAACGACTTCGAAAGATGGTAGTGTACAAAGCCAACGCGATGCGTCACCATACTTTGGATGGCCCCGGCGGCCCGCGCTATTGATGGGTTCGGCATCATTTTCCTGCCGCCATTTTCCTGCCGCCATTTTCCTGCCGCCATTTTCCTGCCAACTGCCCCCTGCCAACTGAAGACTGCCAACTGAAGACTGCCAACTGAAGACTGCCA
>Ga0105049_10003517_pt1 | contig 18505 bp, 15 predicted proteins | sample MAT06_FD_78087 | JGI IMG/M metagenome (GOLD analysis project Ga0105049, IMG submission 78087) | Freshwater microbial communities from Lake Fryxell liftoff mats and glacier meltwater in Antarctica - MAT-06 | ecosystem: Environmental > Aquatic > Freshwater > Ice > Liftoff microbial mat | place...
TACAATAGGTCAGAACTGTAAAGGTGCAAAATATTATTATAAAGATTTGTTTCATTGTTGTGTCGTCTTATAATGGCTTATAAATCACCACATTCCAAAATTAACCCTCCACAAATCTATATAAATAACAAATCATTCAACATAATTTTTGAATCTGTTGCATAAGATTTGGTACTATATTTTTGTAAGGCTCATTTTGCTTAAGTTTATTAACGAAATCTTTCAACACCTTATTTACAAGGTTATTTCAATGTACGTTCCTCCTAAAATGCCGCGCTCTTGGGTGAGCTAGATACCGCCCGACGTAGGAGGGTAGTATAAGCGAACACGAGATAAAGCGCCCAAAAACTTATTTTTTTGTTTCACATAATGCGCTATTGCATTTACTTCATTTTTACCAATCCTTAAAAAATCCAAGTCATTTTGAATTAATTTTTTAAAGTTGACCTCTACTACCAATTGCATTTATTATTTAGTCCTAATATTTATGGTATTGTGCCGATGCAATAGTTGTTTTGGCCTAGTGAAATTGGAGGAATACAAATATGCTTTCGGTATAAAAAGTGGGTTGTAAAGACGAACGAGAAATTAAAAATGCGGCATAAATAGAATGTGTGAGGCTTTTAATTTAGAAAATCAACGAAGAGAGGTGTCTTTTTACAGATTCTATCAAGATAAATTTTTAATCAACAAGACTTTCTTTTCCTTTTCTACGTTAATTTGTTCTTTCTATTTTATTCCTTTCATGAAAATTCTTTTATCTTCACTTTGCTCACTTGCCCTATTAACGAACATTTCTGCGCAAGCACCAACAGAAAAAACACTTCTTTGGAAAATCTCTGGTAAACAACTAAAATCACCTTCGTATCTCTACGGTACTTTTCATTTGCTGTGTCCCGAAGATTTGAAATTTGCAGATAAAGTTAAAGATGCTGTAAAAGCTTCTAGCAAAGTGTATTTGGAGCTCGACTTTGATGACCCAGAATTGATGCAAAACATGCAAGCAAATATGCTCATGAAAGATAACGTTACGCTCACTACTTTGCTTCCAGATTCTACTTTTAAAAAAGTAAGTAAAGGCTTTTCTTTAGCTACTGGAATGTCTTTGGAGATATTTGCTAAATTGAAACCCTTCTTTATTAGTTCCATGTTGTATCCTTCTATTATGAAATGCGAACTTTCTTCGCCAGAACGGTTATTTGCTTCCATGGCCACAGAACAACAAAAATCAGTTGAAGGCTTAGAAACGGTGCAACAACAGATGGAAGTTTTTGACGAAATTCCTTATGCAGAACAAGCTAAAATGCTGGCTGAATACATTTTAGAACCCGAGAAATTTAAAAAAGAAACAGACGATATTCTGCTACAATACAAAGCAGGAGACCTTGCTGCAATACAAGAATCGCTAAACGACACAAGTCAATCTTATTCTAGCTACATGGAGGGCATGTTGCTGCAACGCAACCGCAATTGGATTCCAATAATTGTAAAACAAGCTACCGAGGCTCCTGTTTTTTTTGCTGTTGGCGCTGGACATTTAGCTGGCGAGCAGGGTGTTATTTCATTATTAAGAAAACAAGGATATACCGTTTCTCCTTTATAATTAGGTATCACAATTAAAATCTTTTTGTTTCCTGCTATTCACTACTTTTGCCCCGCTTTTAACGCATATTTCATTAAATGGATATTCTCATAATTACCGCTCAGTTAGTGCTGAGTCTTTCAATATTAGTAATACTTCACGAATTAGGACACTTTATTCCTGCAAGACTTTTTAAAACGCGTGTAGAGAAATTTTACCTTTTCTTCGACCCTTGGTTCTCTATCTTTAAAATTAAAAAAGGCGATACAGAATACGGAATTGGTTGGTTGCCACTAGGCGGTTATGTGAAAATTGCTGGAATGGTTGATGAATCTATGGATAAAGAGCAGCTAAAGCAACCGGCTCAACCTTGGGAATTTCGTGCAAAACCAGCTTGGCAACGTCTTATTATTATGGTAGGTGGTGTTACGGTGAATCTCATACTTGGAATGTTTATTTACGCAATGGTTCTTTTTGTTTGGGGAAAAGAATTTTTACCTATTAAGAATGTGACCAGCGGAATAATGATTGCCGACAGTCTCATTTATGATGCTGGCTTTCGCAACGGCGACCAACTTTTAGAAGTAAATGGCATTGTTCCTGAAGATTTTAGAGATGCAAATCTTGCTCTATTACTGGAAACTTCAACGTTTGCTAAAGTGAAACGCAACAATGAAATTATAAACATTCCAATTGAGGAAGGTTTGGCAGAGAAAATTATAGAGTTAAAACAACCTGTAGCTTTTTATGAAGCATTTCCTGCAGTAATTGCAGAATTTCCAGATACTTCTACGGCCAAGAAAGCTGGCTTAAAAGTAAATGACCAAATAATTGCAATTAATAAAACATCAGTGCAGTGGTTTGCGGAGCTTTCGGAAACATTAAAACCATTAAGTGGTAAAAATGCTGATATCACTGTTTTAAGAGGAAAAGATTCTGTTACTGTAAATTGTCCTATTTCTGTTGAAGGGAAAATAGGATTTGCGCCTTTCGGGCCTGATAAATTCTTTAAAACAGAAGTTAAAAAGTATTCCTTTTTTGCATCTTTTCCTGCAGGAATTAAGACAGGTGCACAAACTTTAGGCAATTATGTAAAGCAATTCAAATTGGTATTTACCAAAGCGGGTGCAAAACAAGTTGGAGGTTTTGCTTCAATGGCCAAACAATTTGATTCTAAATGGGACTGGAGAAAATTCTGGGGCTTTACTGCATTTCTTTCTATTGCTTTGGCATTTATGAATATTCTTCCTATTCCGGCATTAGACGGAGGGCACGTAGTATTTCTTATTTATGAAATCATAACAGGTAAACAACCTAACGAGAAGTTCCTCGAAAAGGCGCAATTGGTTGGAATGGTATTATTGCTCAGTTTGCTGCTTTTTGCAAACGGTAATGACTTGTATAAATGGATTGTTAATTTGATGGGATAATTTAGGAACCCCTATTAAAATTGAAGCCTCTTCCTGAAAATTCAGAAAGAGGCTTAGTTTTATAAAAGATAATTTTAATAATTAGCGCATTTCCCAAGTAACAACAACATTTTCCCAAGCCAAAGAAACTTTACCGGTTCCATTTTCAGAAGTTACAGTGTAGGTTAATCTTTCTGTAAGTGAAGTTGATTGCACCGGACTTGCTTTAATGCGCAAAGCATCTTTACTTTCATCATATTTATAAGAACCCCATTGATTAGGAACGGAGTTAAAAATAATAGTCCATTCTTTTTCACCTGGTATAGTAAATAGAGCGTATTTACCAGCTTTTAAAGCTTGTCCACCTACTTTTGTATCGCGGCTTACTTCAATGGTTGTTGCTTCATTTGCTCCGGAGCGCCATACTTTATCAAACGGTACTAATTCTCCCCATATTTTTCTTCCTTTTACTGCAGGAGAGCCGTAGGCAATAGTTACTTTTAAATCGTTTATGGTGCCTTCTGCGATTTGAGGAGGACTTGGTCGGTCATCTTTCTTGGCCATAGAAACAGCACTTTTTTCTTTTGTTTCTTTTGTTTCTTTTTTGCTCGTTTGAGCTTGTGCAATTGATGTAATACAGAATGAAGCTGTAAGTACTAAAATACGAGTTGTTACTTGTGTAATTTTCATAATTTTTTTTAATGGATTTTCAAATATACAATTTAAATGGTTGATTGAATTTTTCTTTATTTATTTGGACGCTTTTAGAAGTAACGGATTTCCAGCCTGTTGTAATATCAGTTTTTTATCCATCAACTGCATTCTAAAACTATTGTTGTTGTACAATTCAGCTTGATCGCTATAATGTGGTGCCATAAAATAACCACTTTGTCCTGTTGGCAGTATACTGTAGCTATGTTCAATGTCAGCAAAATCAATGATTCTTCGCATGGCAGGTCCGAATTTTACCACATTATTACCTGATGAGTCTAAGTTAAAACCTGTATTGTTGATTACCTCATTTCCCCCATACATTTCAAAAGGACCAACGTTGAAAAAATAGTTAAAGGGTTTCCTTCTTCCAATTGCATGAACATGTTCCAGTGTATGTACTTTCTTCCATTTCCAACCATTTTCTTCCTTGCCAAATTGATTGGTTAACTCTGCTTTCATTTTAAACCAGGCTTCTTTAACTATTACAGCTCGAATTTCTTCTATATCAGTTTGCACATTGTTCCACCAAAGGGAAGAATAAGTTGAGATTAATCTTGGATATGCTGTTTTCATGAAATGTGTATTCATAAAATTATTAAAAAGTGTTGTACCCAATTCATCTTCCATTGCACCTTTTAAAATATAATACACCCAACGGTAATAAATTACTGAACCTATAGATTCAAGACCATGCTCGCCTTCCCAACTCGAAAGTCTATTTGCTGTTTCTGTTCTTATTTCTTGTTCGTCAATCGTTCCTAAAATCTGCAACAATTGCTTGGCAAATTTTTCATAAGTACTGCTTTTGCCATTGGTAATGAGTTTTTTCATTTCCTCTACATTCCAATCGCCTTTTGCCTCCAAATTATTTACTATTTCTACTGCTCTGTTTTCGGGTACATAATATCCAGGATAAAACATTCCTAATGAAACACTATCTGGTTGGGCATTTGCTGAATAAACGTAACCAGAACTAGGGTTTTCTGCATGAGGATTCGACTCGAAAGGATACCAGCCCAAGGGCTCATCTTGTCCATTTGCCCCATTCAGAAATCTTTTTGATTGTAATCCGGGTCTTCTTTTTAAGAGCTTTCCACTTGCCCACCAAGCAATGTTTCCATCGTTATCGCCGTACATTACATTTAAACCGGGAGCATCAATTAAACTTGCTCCTAATTTAGCTTCTGCCATGCTCTTTGCATGATTCATTTTATAACTTGCTTCTAAAGTACGTGATGGGAATTTTAAATACGTCCATAAAATGGAAACGTTTTGCTTTGTCTTTGGAAATGTTTCAAATACTGAGTTTATAATTGGGCCATGCCCAGATTCAGCAATCTTTAGCTGAACGGACACTGAATCTTTTACTTTAATTTCTTCATTTCTAAAAGTTAGTGGAACCCATTCATTATTAAACTTCACACGATCTCCTTCTCGCTCTTCATAGTAAAAATCGGCATCATCATTTTCAAACATGGTAAGTCCGTTTGCACAAAAATCGTTATGTCCCACCATTGCAAAGGGAAATCCAGCTAAAAAGTTACCATAAAATCGAAACCCAGGATATTCTAAATGAGCCTCGTACCATACAGCCGGCTGGGCATAGCCCATGTGTGTATCGTTGCAAAAGAGTGTTTTTTTGTTTTTTGTTTTTGATGGCGCGAGCACCCAAGAATTAGAGCCTATCCAAGGAGAAACAGGGAATTTATCGAGAATCGCATTCACTTCTTTGGAAAAATTTGCATTTTGTGCAACAGTTGCAGCGTCTGTTTTATTTAAAATACTGCCAGATGGCCAACCCAATTCTAAATCGTTAAGATAGCCATCTCCAACTTTTTGTGCCATTGCTTCAATCATTGGGTCGTGACGAAAACCTTCTGCAAAGCCTAATGCCAAATAACCTGAGATGAGGAAAATGTCTTCTAATTTAAAGGCTTCTTTGGGTATTCCTATTAAAGTAAATTCAATAGGCAACTTCCCATTTTCTAAAAACACATTTACACCTTCTACGTAGGCCTGTGCACTTTTTACAACTTGAGGGTCAGCATTTTTTAAGAATTCTTTTGTTGACCATGCAGCATGCTTATTCAATCCGATTGTTCTGAAGAATTTATCAGTTTTTAATAAACTGTTTCCAAATACTTCAGATAATCGTCCTCCTGCTAATCTTCTAATTAATTCTAATTGAAACAGTCTATCTTGCGCTACAACATAACCGAGAGCCGTATATGTATCTGTCTCATTCTGAGCGTATATGTGAGGAACTCCGTAAGAATCGTAATATATTTCTACATTTTTATCGAGTCCTTTAAAAGCAACTTCTCCTTCATATTGAGGTTGAAATGTTCGGAGCCAATACCAGCAACCAATTCCTGCTAATGCTACAATTATTACAATTGTAAAAAATATTTTACGCCCCATAAATCAGTAATAGAAAGGTCCAATTTACAACCAATTTACAGAAATACTAATCTATTGCTAAAGAATCTAAATTTCCATCAATCACCAAAGAATACAGAGATTGAAGACTATTTAAACTGCAGTTAACTGTATTGCTTAAAATTATTATGGAGCTATGGTCGCTTAGATTTCTTAAGAAATAGGTACGGTACCCACGCCACCAACCAGTATGATACACAATTTTTTTATCCGGATTGGTTTGATTAATTCTCCAACCGAAGCCATAGTTTCTCCAACCCTTAAGTTCCGGATTTGCAGCCAAGTAAGCCTTTTCAATATTTTTTAATTGAATGATTTTTCCTGCATACAACTCTTGGTCCCAAAGAAAAAGATCTTCTACACTCGAGAATACGTTTTTATCGCCCGTTATTCCATTGTAACAGTCGTTTGGGGCTTTCCATCTTCCGTTCCGCTCGTAGCCTGTTAAATTTCCGGGTTGAACTTCACTTTCACACTTGCTATAAATGGAAGTATTCTTCATTCCTATTGGATTAAAAAATGCAAGCTGCATAAACGTACTGAACTTCATTTTTGTAATACGTTCCACAATAGCAGAAAGCACAGCATATCCGGTGTTGCTATATGCATGTCTCGTGTTAGGTTGAAAATAAACATCTGGAACTTGTTCTTCAAACAATTTCATCATTTGTTGGTTGCTTACTGGCTTTTGTTTGTCTTGCCAAAGCGGATCTATAAACCACCTGTAATCTGCTAAACCCGAACGATGTGCCAATAAATCTTGTATGGTTATTTTTTTGTAGGGGAATTTTGGATAGAATCGGGTAACAGGATCCGAAAATTTTAATAATCCCTTTTCTTCTAACAAGATTATTGCAGCAGCTGTAAATTGCTTGCTAACTGACGCTAACTGGTAAATGCTAGATGTGGTGAGCGTGTCTTTGTTTTCTAAGTTCGCGTATCCAAATGCACCCTTGTAAATTGTTTGGTCTTTAACTGAAATTAACACAGAACCGTTAAAACCAAAATCTTTCCGCAATTTTAAAAATGTATTTTCAAAAACAGGAATATTTTTTCTGGCCTTTATTTTATCGTATAAATAATTTAACTGAGCCGATGCTATTTCATTATGGATAAATATTCCAGCCTCTTTGCAGAAACAGTTTAATGACTGAATAATTAATAAGAGAGAAATAAATAATCGTTTCACAGGCGTCATTTATAATGAAGAAAAATAGCTGTTAATCGGCTTTTATAAGAATGGTTTTAGCCTAAGTTTTAAGTAGGCAATTGTTAATAAAGGTAGATAAAAGAATTATTTTTTTGAAGCTAAATAATTTAATACTTGATCATTTATATTCTTTCGAATATTAAACCAGAATAAATTATAATCAGCTACATGGTAATTTTTTAAATTAATAAATATTCTACCAGAAACCCTCGGTTCTTCTATCCATAAAATTCCATTATTTACTTTTGCATTATTAATATATTTTACAACTTTAGTGTATTTCCATGTTATTCCTCCCAAGTTATTTTCTCGGCCTACAACGTCACTATTAGTTTTCCAGCTCAGGGGATTTACGCATTGTGCATCTTTAAATCCTGAACTTTCATAATTTGAAGGGAAATAATTTACTGCATACGTACACCAAGAATTAAAGCAAGAAATTGCTCCAGGATTAGTACAAACTTTAATTTTATTAAAATAATTTCGAGGTACAGGCATTCCTACCAAATAAGCGGTAACAAATTGATTTATTAATTCTGTTGGTTCTATTTCTTCTTTAATTAATTTACCTGCATGTTGCGTTCCTTGGCTGTGTCCAGCGATTATAAAAGGTCGACCTTTATTATAGTTTTTTAAATAATAAATAAATGCAGTCTTACAATCTTCATACGCTAATTGCAATGCTGCCGCGCCGCTTTTTTTATCTTGTGTAAAAAATGATGAAATATGCGCTTGTCGATACCTTGGTGCATAAACTCTGCAAGAACCATTAAATACACTAGCTTGATTTAATATGCTGCTTTCATCCACATTTTTATTCATTTTTTCATTACTTACATCGGCATTCCATTTAAATTCATCTTGAGGAATGTCTAAAAATAAGGTCGGGTGAATAAAAAATACATCAACTGCCGCAGTTATTTGTTCGTCTTTTACAGATTTATTAGGAACAGAATCTGCCATGTCTTTTTTGGTAGGTAAAGCACACCAGTTTTTTTCTAAAGAATAATCAGGTGGAGCAGGTTGTGGTGTTGCATCAAAACTAATATTTAGCGTTGGTGGAACATAATTATTTTTAGTAAACCTACTTTGACAGCTATTAAAAGAAATAAAAATAAATAGAATTAAAATGTATTTGTACACGTTGAAAGAATATTCTGTAAAATTACAATAAGTTACACCATTACTTATTTTTAATTGGTCTAATGCACACTTTAAATTTTAGTTGAGTAAATGCCTTAAAACACCAAGTACCTCTGCTCAGGTATTAGGTGTAAAATAATAAAGTCCCAATAATTCGGGACCTTATTATTAATTAAACAACAACCATTCACTTCACTAAACCAACAGCGTTTTAACAAGTTGCGATATAATTTTCCCATCTGCTTTACCGGCAAGGCGCTGAGTAGCCACCCCCATAACTTTGCCCATGTCTTTTGCAGATGTCGCACCTGTTTCACTTATTATTTTATTTATTTCTATTTTAATTTCATCTTCTGATAATTGTTGAGGAAGATATTTTTCTATCACTCCAGCTTGAAATAATTCTGGATCTGCCATGTCTTGACGAGCTTGTGAAGTATAAATTTCTGCTGCATCTTTTCTTTGCTTTATTAATTTTTGCAAGAGTTTATTTTCTTCTACTTCGCTAATTTCTGAAGCTACTCCTCCTGCAGTTTTTGCAAGCAATATTGCCGATTTAATTGCACGTAATGCCTCCAATTTATCCTTCTCACGAGCAAGCATTGCTGTTTTTATATCGGCATTTATTTTTTCTTCTAAACTCATTTTATTTATTTTAACTATTAATCAACATTATCGTGCAAAAAAGAATTGTTCGGACGAAAGGTTAATTTTTTGTCCTCCGGATTTTCATTTAATGTGTAACGAGAAATATTACTGTCTGAAGAAAGATTCACATTCTCTAATTTCACGTTTCTTCTTCTAAATGCAGGAATGCTTTCTAGTTCAGATATGGAAGAAGGTGATTTAATTTTTGTGCTCAATAACTTTAGATTTTCTAAACGCTCTTTCGATCTTCTTACATGTTCGTCTTCATCCGTCTTGAAATCTGTATTCGTTACTTCTGACGTTTTTTCTGGCGATGTTACAACTGTAAATTGCAGCTCTGGTCTGCTATCCACATCTTTAATAAGCACATCAGTATCGTGGTTATTATCTATTATTCTTGGCTGTGCTACTTCTCTTTCCGTTAAATTAGCCACCACGTTATTTGATGTAGCAATATCTGTTTTTTGAGGATGATTGGCAGTAGTTTTTTCCATTTCAATTACCACTCTTGGAGCATCATTTTGTCCGGTTTCAAAACCTGTAGCAATTAAAGTTACGCAAACCTTATCGCCTAAAGTTTTATCGGTACCTGTTCCAAAAATTACATTGGCGTCGGCACCTGCCTCTTCTTGAACAAAATCAATTATTTCCCCGATTTCATCCATTTGCACTTCTTCATTACCACATGTAATGTTGATGAGTATATGTTTTGCCCCGTTAATTTTGTTATCATTTAAAAGTGGTGATGCAAGTGCGAGTTCTGCAGCACGCATGGCGCGGTTTTCTCCTTCTGCCATAGCAGAACCCATTATTGCAGCTCCACCATTGGTCATTACTGTTTGCACATCAGCAAAATCTACGTTAATATAACCCGTTACTGTTATAATTTCTGCAATTCCTTTTGCTGCTGTTGTTAACACATTATCAGCTTGTTCAAATGCTGATTTCAAACTTAAATTTCCAAAAATTTCTCTCAATTTATCGTTAGAAATTACCAATAAAGTATCTACTGCATTGCGCAATTCATTCAATCCTTCTTCTGCTTGTAGTCTTCTTTTAGAACCTTCAAATTTGAATGGAATGGTTACTATACCAACAGTAAGAATTCCCATTTCTTTAGCTGCAGTTGCAATTACAGGAGCTGCACCTGTTCCGGTGCCACCGCCCATACCGGCAGTTACAAATACCATTTTAGTATTGTTTCCAAGAATCTTTTTTAATTCTTCAATATTTTCTATTGCTGCATTTTTACCAACTTCAGGAATTGCACCGGCTCCACGACCTTCAGTTAAGGTAGAACCTAGCTGAATTTTTGTTGGAATAGGACTCGCATCTAAGGCTTGCTGGTCAGTGTTACAAATTATAAAATCAACACCTTTTATTCCTTGACGGAACATGTGATTTACAGCGTTGCTACCTCCTCCACCAACACCAATTACTTTTATAATTGATTCTTGGTCTTTGGGAAGGTCAAATTTTACGTTAATTTCTTTTTTGTCTAACATGGCTTATTTGTTTATTGTTGTTGAGGTTGTTGTTGAGGTTGTTGAGGTTGATATTGTTATGAGTTTCTATCGTTATCGTCTTCAAAGAAATTTTTTGTTTTGGCAAAAAGCGCGTCAAAAAAACCTCCCGATTTCGTTTCCTTTTTATCTGTTTTAGGCAAGAAGTCGTTGCGCAATCTCTTGCTGTCGCTTAGTTCAAACCCTTTAATTACTAGACCTACAGAAGTTGCAAACATGGGTGAAGCAATTTCATCAGCTCCTTTTGCTAGGTGTTCATTCGGATATCCAATTCGAGTATCCATTCCGGTCATGTATTCTATCAATTGAGAAACATGTTTCAATTTTGCTCCTCCGCCCGTTACTACGATTCCAGCAATCAGTCTTTTTTCGTATCCTGAGTTTTTTATTTCGTAATAAATATGCTCAATGATATCCTCCATTCTTGCTTGAATAATGTTGGCAAGATTCTTCAAGCTTATTTCTTTCGGCTCTCTTCCTCTTAAACCAGGAATAGACACAATTTCGTTGTCCTTGCTTTCGCTAGACAATGCGGAACCAAATCTAATCTTCAGCATTTCTGCTTGATCTTTTATAATTGAACATCCTTCTTTTATGTCTTCTGTAATAATGTCGCCACCCAAGGCTATTACTGCTGTATGTCTTATTATTCCTTCTTGAAAAATGGCGATATCTGTTGTTCCTCCTCCAATGTCTATCAAAGCAACTCCTGCTTCTTTTTCTTCTTTACTCAATACCGCTTCTGCAGAAGCTAAAGGTTCTAAAATCAAATCTGAAGCTTCCAAATTTGCGCGTGTTACGCATTTGTAAATGTTTTTTGCAGCAGCAATTTGTCCAGTTATAATGTGGAAATTCGCTTCCATTCTTATACCACACATCCCTATTGGGTCTTTTATTCCTTTCTCGTTGTCTATGATATATTCTTGAGGCAAAGCATGAATTATTTCTTCACCTGGTAGCATCACCAATTTGAACATGTCTTGGGTTAATGCTTCAATATCAAGTTGGCTAATTTCATTGTCGTAGTTATTACGCATCAACACTCCATGGTGCTGAATACTTTTGATATGTTGACCTGCAATGCCAACATTCACAAATTTAATATCAACTCCCGACTTGTTTTCAGCCTCATCAACTGCCGCTCTGATGCTTTGCACCGTTCGTTCAATATTAGATACAACACCTCGTTTAACACCGATTGATGTTGATCTTCCGTAGCCAAGTATTTCTATTTTGCCGTGTTCATTTTTCCGCCCTACCATAGCTACAATCTTGGTAGTGCCAATGTCTAAACCTACAATGATTTCTGAGTCCATCGTTAATTGAGTGTTGTTTTAGTACAAATGAGTTGATTGTGAAATTTGAGGTTGATCAAAGAATAGTTTTTCCAGCCAGCCTGTGGTAATCCCTTTAAATAGAAGAGCTTTAATTTCTTAAGCTTCTCTTTAATGTTAGATTTGTCTCCAATCAAGATGGCATCTGCACCAAGTTTGGGTATCATTTCTATTTCTTTATCTTGCCTAACATATAGTTGTTCGGTTAATTCTAATAGGAAAGTGTCTTTAGAAATTTCTGTCGCTATTTCAAATAAATCATCCGTTATCGCTCTTTTGGCAATTGAGTCATTCTTGTTAATGGCTTCTACAGATGTATTTAACTTGTAATATGGGTCGAAAATAAAGCCGGTAGCTACGGGAACTCTAGCAGTATATTCAATGCTTTCGGGCATAAATTTCCCATTAACATCTATGTAATAGCTTTCACCTGTTCCGTCAATCACTCTTAGTAAAGGTATTTTTTGAGTAATGTTGATGTTTAATTCTCCATTAATTTCAAAATACACCGCAACTGAATCTATGTTAGGTTGCTCAGAAATTGCTTTTTCAATTTCCATAGTATTAATGTCTTCCAAAAGAGTGTTTTCAAGAACGAAGCCTTTGTTTTTTAGTATTTCTGAAGCATCTGCTACGTTAATAAAATGCAGACTTGTGTCTCCTACAATATTTATATTCACTTTTTGACACACAACGCTTTTCTTCTGGCTTTGAATGAAACCAAGAAATACAATCATCAATATGAATGCTGCTGATATTAGTATGATTCTAACTGCTTTCTTTTTCATACCAATTGATTTTTAGCAGTTAAACTTTCCTTTATTGGGACTACAAATTGATCAATATCTCCTGCCCCAAGAGTTAATAATACTTCTGGCTCTTTCTCTAGTAAAGTTGCAACAAGTTGTTCTTTGTTGCATAACATTTTATTTTCGATTTTTATTTTTTCGAGCAATGCAGTAGAGGAAACACCTTCAATTGGCAGCTCTCGCGCAGGATAAATTTCTAATAGAATAACTTCATCCAATAACGATAACGAAGCCGCAAACTCATCGTAAAAATCGCGCGTTCTTGTGAATAAATGAGGCTGAAATACACCTGTTATTTTTTTGTTTGGATACAATGCACGCACAGAAGTAATACAAGCGGCTAATTCTGCAGGATGATGTGCATAGTCATCAATATAAATGCACTTTTCGCTTCTTACAATGTATTCGAATCTACGTTTTACTCCTTTAAAATTTTCAAGTGCTTTTCTTATGGATGCATCTTCAACACCCTGATAATAGCATATTGCAACTGCCGCCAGCGCATTTTCTACATTGTGAAAACCACCAAGTCCAAGTTGTAAATTCTCTATAACATGTCCTTCAATGGAAATAGAAAAATGATAAATGTCTCCTACCAATGTGCAATTTTGTAATGTTATATCTGAAGCAATGGAAGTATGGTATTTCTTTGAAGCATCCATCCATTTTTGGCCCATTTCAATTCCGGCCTTTGTGATTAAAACACCAGATGGATTCGTTTTTTCAGCAAATAAATTAAAGGATTCAATTAAATCTTCGCGTTTGCCATAAATATCTAAATGGTCTGCATCTGTAGAAGTAATAATAGAGCTAAATGGACTTAACTGTAAAAATGAACGGTCATATTCATCTGCTTCAACTACCATTATAGAATCTTTATTGCCCGGTAAATAATTGCTCGCATAATTCACAGCAATACCACCTAAAAATGCAACAGGATTCATTCCTGCTTCTTGAAGAATATGAGCAATCATGCTAGAAGTGGTAGTTTTACCATGAGTGCCAGCAACCGCAAGGGTTTTATGATTGGCTGAAATAATTCCTAGAATTTGCGCTCTTTTGTAAAGTGTAATACCTTTTTCTTTCAGGTAATTCAGTTGCACATTGTCTTTAGGAATTGCAGGTGTATAAATTACAAGAATCTCCGTAGGGTTAATCTCTGCTTTTAGTATATCTGGTAAGGTTTCTAATGTGTCTTCATACGTCACATACATGCCTTCTGAAGCCAATTCTTCTGTTAAGTTTGTAGAAGTTTTATCATAGCCGCCCGCTGAGATTCCTCTGTGTAAGAAATATCTCCCTAAAGCGCTCATACCGATGCCTCCAGCACCTAAAAAATACACGTATTTTACCAGTTCAAGGTTCATCTTTTGGTAGGTATTAATGCGTAAATTTCATCTACAATTTTGCTAGCGGCATTTTCACGTCCCATCTTTGCAGCATTTTCTGTCATGGTTTGTTGCTGTTGCACATCAGTTACGAGTTTCAACATATCTTCCACTAAAACAGCACGGGCATTTTCATCTTTAATCATTTTAGCCGCACCTGCATTTACTAACGTTAACGCATTTTGAGTTTGATGATCTTCAGCTGCAAATGGAAACGGCACAAGAATGCTCGGTTTTTTAACCAAACACAATTCCGAAACGGCTATCGCACCGGCTCTGCTTACCACTAAATCTGCACAAGCATAAGCCATGTCCATTTCTTTTATAAAATCAAATGCCTGAATGGCTGATGTTTGTTGACTTGCCACTACCTCTTTTGCTTTATCGTGAAAAGGTTTCCCAGTTTGCCAGAGCAGTTGTATTCCTGCAGTCTTAATTTTATCAATGCTGTTTGCAATACTTTCATTGATTGACAATGCACCCAAGCTTCCTCCAATTACTAAAACGGTAAAAATTTCAGGATTTAATCCAAAGCGGAATTGTCCTTTACTTCTTTTACCTTCTTGTTCTATAATTTCTTGGCGAACAGGATTTCCAGTCACTATCAATTTTTGCTTTGGAAAGAATTTTTCCATTCCATCAAAAGCGACACATATTTTATTTACTCTACTCCCTAGAAATTTATTGGTAATTCCTGCATGAGCGTTTTGTTCTTGAATTAATGTTGGAATTTTCTTGGTAGTGGCAGCAAATAGTAATGCTCCACTTGCGTAACCTCCAACTCCTATGGCAACATCAGGCTTGAAATCAGAAATTATTTTAACTGAATTTCTCCACGCACCTATAAATTTAAAGGGAACCATTAAGTTGGAAATACTGAAAGACCTTCTAATCCCGGATATAGAAAGACCAATGATTTTATATCCTGCAGCTGGAACTTTTTCCATTTCCATTTTCCCTTTGGCACCAACAAAAAGTATTTCTGCCGTGGGTTCTCTCCGTTTAATTTCATTCGCAATGGCTACTGCAGGAAAGATATGTCCTCCTGTACCACCTCCTGATATGATGAACTTACTCATTTTCTGCTACCTCCTCTCCTTGTTCTTCCTTCACACAAAAACGACTCACACACAAAATTATTCCTATAGATATGCTGGTAAACCAAATTGAAGTTCCTCCCATGCTTACCAATGGAAGTGCTTGACCAGTAACGGGAAATAAATTTACGGCAACTGCCATATTTATAAATGCTTGAAATACGAGCATCAAACAAATACCAACAGCAAGGAAAGTGGCAAAAGTTTGTGGACTATACCGCACCATTTTTATCACCCTGAAAAGTAAGATGAGGTACAATAGCATTAATAAAGAAGCTCCAAAAAAGCCATATTCTTCCAAAACTATTGCGAAAATAAAGTCAGAATAGGGGTGAGGTAGGAAATTTCGTTGCGCACTATTTCCTGGTCCTGTTCCAAATACTCCACCGTTTGCGATGGCAATCTTGGCTTGTACAGACTGATAATTAGATTCTGAATCTCCGTTTCGGAAGTTTTCAATACGTGCTTTCCAAGTTCCAATTCTTCCAGGTAGATCGAAATTTAATGCAATTACTATAAATAGCGCAAATCCTATTACACCTATAGCTATAAGCATAAAAATGTATTTTAAATTTACCCTTCCAACAAAAAGAAGTACCAAACAAGTGGTAAATAATATTGCTGCTGTTGAAAAATTTGCCGGCAAAATCAAGATACATGTTAAGCCTATAGGAATCATTAATGGAACAAATGTTTCTTTGAATTCTTTAATTTGATCTTGTTTTCTAGATAACAATCTTGCTAAATACATGATAAGCGCAAGTTTTGCAAAATCTGATGTTTGGAACGTTACATTTATCAAAGGCACATTAATCCACCTACTTGCATCATTAATTTCTCCACTAAACAACGTAATTGCCAATAAGGGAAAAGCCACCCAAATAGCAAGTTGACCAATTCTTGAGAATATTTTGAAGTTGGCCAAATGCGTGAAATACATCATAAACAAACCACTAATAACTAAACCTAAATGTTTAATCATGTAATGTTCGGTATTGCCGCCTTGTTTTGAATAAGCCAATGAGCCAGTAGCACTGTAAACTGCCAATACAGAAATTACAGAAAGGATAATCACCACGATCCAAATGGTGCGGTCTCCTTTTGCGTAAATTTTCGGTATTTTAATAGTGCTCATTGTAACGTTAAATTATAATTCTCTTACTGCTTGTTTGAATTGGCGACCTCTGTCTTCATAGTTTTCAAACAAATCGAAACTAGCACAAGCCGGAGAAAGTAAAACAGCGTCTCCTTTTTTTCCAATTAAGTAGGCAGCTCTAACAGCCTCTTTAGCGCTTTGAGTATCCACAATTTGGTCTATTACTCCTTTAAAGGCGTCATGTATTTTTTGATTGTCTTTTCCTAAGCACACGATAGCCTTTACGCGTTGTTTTACCAAATCGCTGAGCATTTCATAGTCATTGCCTTTATCTACACCTCCAACTATCCATATAATTGGACTGTTCACACTTTCTAGTGCGTACCAAGTTGAGTTTACGTTGGTTGCTTTAGAGTCATTAATAAACTCTATACCGTGAACTTTAGCCACAAATTCGAGTCGATGTTCGATGTTTTCGAAATCCATTAGGCTTTCGCGCACAACTTCTTTGCGGATATCAAATACTCTTGCAGCAATTCCTGCAGCCATAGAGTTATACTGATTGTGTTTGCCTTGTAAGGCGAGGTCAAAAATAGACATAGTAAATGGATCGGGTTGTATGTTAAATTGAATGTGATTTTCTTTGATAAAGGCCCCATTTTGCTGCTCTTCGGTTAGTGAAAATGGCAACAGCGTTGGAACTATTTTTGAATTTTTTAAGGATGATGCGGTGATAGAATCGTCTTTGCAATAAATAAAAACACCGTTTTTATCCATGTTTTGCAATACCCTTAATTTTGAGAAAACATAGCTGTCTAACTCATAATTATATCTGTCGAGGTGGTCTGGTGTAATGTTAAGCAGAATGGCAACATCTGCTTTAAATTCATACATACCATCTAATTGAAAGCTACTGAGTTCTAATATGAAATAGTCGAAATTAAATTCAGCAACCTGTCTGGCAAAACTCTTTCCTACGTTACCTCCCAAACCAACATTAAAACCTGCTTTTTTGAAAATATGATAGGTAAGAAGCGTGGTTGTTGTTTTTCCGTTAGTTCCAGTAATAACAATAAGTTTTGCTTGCGTGTAGCGTGCTGCAAACTCAATCTCTGATATTACTTTAATTCCTCTTTTATAGGCTTCAATAATTAGTGGTGCCTTTTCGGGAATTCCGGGACTTTTAACTATTAATTCTGCCGCAAGAATACGCTCGGTGCTATGTTTTTCTTCTTCAAAGGGAATGTTATATTTCTCTAATTCAGCTTTGTATTTGTCTGTGATTTTACCTTTATCTGAAACAAAAACCTCCCAACCTTGCTTTTGAGCAAGCAGAGCAGTTCCAATACCGCTTTCAGCAGCACCAAGAATTGCTATTTTAGGAGCTTGTGTTTTCATTACCTAAGTTTTAAAGTTACAATGGTCAATACAGCTAAGGCAACACCTACAATCCAAAAGCGAGAAACAATCTTTGCCTCATGGAAGCCAAGTTTTTGGTAATGATGGTGCAGTGGCGCCATCTTAAAGATTCTTCGTCCTTCTCCAAAGCGCTTTTTAGTAAACTTGAAATAGCTTACTTGTAAAACAACACTAAGATTTTCAACTAAATATACACCGCAGAAAATAGGAATGAGCAGTTCTTTTCGCAAAGCAATGGCAACTACAGCAACAATTCCACCTAATGCCAAACTACCTGTATCGCCCATGAAAATTTGAGCAGGGTAGGAGTTGTACCATAAAAATCCAACACAAGCACCAACAAATGCACTCATGTAAATTACTACTTCCCCAGAATCGGGTATGTACATTACATTTAAATAATCTGCAAATATTAGGTTACCAGATATGTATGCAAAAACAGATAATACAAATCCAATTATTGCGGTTGTACCTGCGGCCAATCCATCTAATCCATCTGTCATATTTGCACCATTGGATACTGCAGTTATGATAAATATTACAATTACAATATAAATGAGCCAAGACCATTTTTCATATCCTTCTCCTAAAAATGAAATTAATTTGGAATAGTTGAATTCATGGTTTTTTACAAAAGGAATGGTAGTAATGGGAACTTTAACATCTACATATTTTGCTTTTTCTTGTGCAATAA
>Ga0105049_10003519_pt1 | contig 18501 bp, 13 predicted proteins | sample MAT06_FD_78087 | JGI IMG/M metagenome (GOLD analysis project Ga0105049, IMG submission 78087) | Freshwater microbial communities from Lake Fryxell liftoff mats and glacier meltwater in Antarctica - MAT-06 | ecosystem: Environmental > Aquatic > Freshwater > Ice > Liftoff microbial mat | place...
CCGGTGCCTGGCGCAGAAGTCGGCAATCGGTTCCAACGGGTCGAATGATCCGGTGGCGGTGCTGCAGGCGCTGCCGATGACTCCCAGCACGATCCGGCCATCGGCGGTCGCACGGGCCAGCGCTTCTTCAAGCAGGTCGACTCGCATGCGATACGCTGAATCGACCGGCACACGCACCACACCGCCCGCGCCCCAACCCATGATTCGTACGGCGCGGTCGGCGCAGTAGTGCGCCTGCTCGCTCACGAGCACTGCGGGCTGCGGTCCACCGGTGCTTCCTACACTCCAGACATCCCACCCCGCCTTCGCCTGACGCATTGCCAGCAGCGCCGTCAACGTGGCCAGCGTTCCACCCGAGGTGAGCACGCCGCCAGCCGAGGGGCCGAGGCCCAGCGTGTCGGTCATCCATCGGATGACGTGCAGCTCCATCGCCGTGCCGGGCTGCCCCATTTCATACACGGCCATGCCGTTGTTCAGCAGATCGGCCGCCAGATCGCAGAGCGCCGCCAGTGGAAGCGGTGGCGCCACCTGATGACCGACGAAGCCGGCGTGATGCAGCTGCGTGGCACCCTCGAGCAGGCGCGTGGTCAGCGCATTGAGAATCGCCGATGACGACTGCCCCGGAGTACGGGCATCGAGCGTATCGCCCAGCGTCCACCTTGCTACCATCGCTTCCGGTTCCATCCACGGCAGCACAGGACGCTCGCCCGCCAGAGCACCCTGGAGATGCTCCACCAGCGTCGTCAGCATTTGCGTCCCATCGCGACGAAATGTGTCGGGATCAAAGGCCGCGGTGAGCAGGGCGGTTCGTGCGCTATTGGTCATGGCTCAGTAACGATCGAGGTCGGATGCAGAGACCACTCGTCCTGCATAGCGTGATCGGACTTCGCGTAGCAGCGTTGCATCCGATGCGCCGAAGTAGAGCTGATGATACAGCACCAGCAGCCCGGGTTTCGCAGTGGTGGCAATCTCGCCGAGTTGCGTCGCCGAGGTGTGCGCCTGTACATGGTACGGCTGCCGGCTGGCGGGTATCGTCGTGAGACCGCTGTCGGAGTACACTTCGTGAATCAGGATATCGCACCCGTTGCACTCGCGTGAGATGGCGGGCGTTGCGCGTGCATCGCCACTGATCACGATCACGCGATCGGGGGTTCGGATGCGATAGCCGAAGGCGTGTTTCCATGCGCTGTGCGGCACCGCAAAGGCGCGCACCGAGATCCGCTCATCGCTGAAGATCGTGCCTTCACCGATTTCATGCACATTCGCTCTCCAGCCTTCGGCGCCAGGTCCACCGGCACTCGCCAGCCGCTCCTGTATGTCTTCCGAACTCCCATCGATGATGGCGTCCACGAGACGTTTCGTACCCGGCGGACCGTAGACTTCGAGCGGAGTGGTGCGTCCCTGAATCCACGGCGTGAACAACAGGTCGTTGAGCCCCATCGTGTGATCGGAATGCAGATGCGTCAGGAACACATGGCCGAGCCGCGGCGCACGGAGCCCCGCAACTCCGGTGCGCGCAGCGGCGGCTGCACGGCGCACCACGCCGGTGCCGGCGTCGAAGAGATACGCCACGCTATCGACGATGATTGCGACGGCCGGACCGCTGCGGTCAGGGTCAGGGATGGGTGTACCGGTACCGAGCATCACCACCTGCGTCCGCGATTGCGCGTGCAGCAATGGGGCCGCGCACACCGACGCGATCGCGATCGCAATTGCACCCAGACGACTGGCCGCCCGACTCGCCGACCACCGCGTTGTGCGCGCCTCGCCGCCAGCAGAGTGACTTCGCGCTCCGATGCGAGCCCCGCTCGTTCCACCCACTGCTGCTGACGAAGCGGGAAAGGTCCGGCGGGAGATGGACATGGACGGGGGGCATGGGAGTGGTATTCAGCTGGCCCGTCGTGACGGAGAGCGGTTCGCACCCGCGGTCTGGATGCGTGGCAGCCGAAAACGCCGTGATGTAGCGGCGGTAAGCACATCACCCAACGGAGGGCCAGGGATTCGAACCCTGATGTCCTTGCGGACGCCGGTTTTCAAGACCGGTGCAATAGCCATTCTGCCAACCCTCCCAACTTTACACCCTGAATTGAGAAATCTCGCCGATCGCTGGTGATTGCACCATCCCCGAGACTGGCTATGATGCGAGGGTGCGCCGTGGCGCACCTTCACCTCGGCTGGCAGGAGCACGGACGTGACCTCATCGCACCCCGCACAGAACGAACGGCGCGGTTTCCTGACCGACGACAGCACCGGATCACCGTTCGCACCGCGCGATGCCTGCGGTGTGGGGTTCATTGCGCGGCAGAGTGGCGAGCGCACGCACGAGGTGGTGACACTTGCACTGGAAGCGGCGGCACGACTGGCGCACCGCGGGGCGACAGGCACCGACAAGTCTGCCGATGGTGCCGGGGTGCTCACGCAGATCCCGCGGCGACTGTTTATCCTGGCGCTGTCGCGACAGGGGCTTCATCTCCCCGCCGATGCATCGTTCGGGGTGGGGATGTGCTTCCTCCCGACGGATCCCGACGGCATGCGTCTGTCGGTCCGTGTGATCGAGGAGGTGCTGGCGGCCGACGCGCTGCCACTCCTCGGCTGGCGTGATGTTCCGGTGCGGCCAGAGATTCTGGGCAAGACGGCGCGCGATGCGATGCCGCGTATTCGCCAGGTCATTGTCGGGCGCCCTGATGGTGTCTCCGACGACGACGCGTGGGAGCGCCAGCTCTATCTCGCACGCCGCGAGATCGAACATCGGGCCGAGGCGCTCGGGCTCGCACCGTTCTACCTCTGTTCGTTCTCCTGTCGCACCGTGATCTACAAAGGGCTGTTCACCGGTGGACAGCTCGGTGAGTTCTACCCCGATCTGCACGATCCGGCGTTCGAGTCGGCGATCGCCGTCTTCCACGAGCGATACGCCACGAATACGCTGCCGCGGTGGGAGTTGGCCCAGCCGTTTCGCATGCTGGGCCACAACGGCGAGATCAACACGCTGTGGGGGAATCGCAATGCGATGGCGATGCGCGCCGGGTTGCTCGAATCGTCGCAATTCGGCGCGAAAGGCGATCGTGTGCGTGAGCCGATTCGCCCTCGTGGCAGCGACTCCGCCAGCCTCGACAACGCGCTCGAGTTGCTGGTGCGTGCGGGACGCAGCCCGGTGCATGCCGCCATGATGCTGGTGCCGCAGGCGTGGGAGAAGTATCCCGATGTGGAGCCGGCGGTGAAGGCGTTCTACGAGTATCACCAGTGCGTGATCGAACCGTGGGATGGGCCAGCCGCTCTCGCCTACAGCGATGGTGTGCAGGTTGCCGTCTCGCTCGATCGCAACGGTCTGCGCCCCTGCCGCTACAAGATTCGCGCCGACGGAATGGTGGTGGCCGGCTCCGAGGTGGGCATCGTGGATTTCGATCCACGTGATGTCGTGGAGAGTGGAAAGCTCGGACCGGGTGGCGTGCTGCTCGTGGATACTGCGGGCCGTCGCATCGTGCGAAATCTGGCGGCGAAGCGCGAGGTGGCCACGCGTCGTCCCTACGCACGGTGGATTCAACAGTACATGGCGACGCTCGCCACCCAGGACGGTGTCGAGCCACTGATCAAGCCCAGCGAACAGCTCCGGCCACTGCAGCTGGCATTCGGTTACGGCCATGAGGATCTTCGGCTGATTCTCGAACCGATGGCAACCAGCGGTGCCGAAGTGGTGTGGAGCATGGGCGATGACACACCGCTGGCGGTGCTGTCTCACACCACGCCGCCACTTTACGACTTCCTGCGTCAACGATTCGCGCAGGTCACGAACCCGCCAATCGATTCGTTGCGCGAGTCGATGGTGATGTCGCTGCGAATGCATCTCGGTCAGCGCGGATCGCCGCTCGAGGAGAAGTCGACCTATGCGCGAATGTTGCGCGTGGAGCATCCGGTGTTGCTTCCGGACGAGATGGAGCAGCTGCGTCGGTTCCCGGGATTCAAGGCCGTCACGCTCGACGCCACCTGGCCAGCCCGCTCGCGGCCCGAGGCGCTGGAAGCGGCGCTCGACGGACTCTGTCGTCGCGCCGAGGCGGCGGCGCAGAAAGGGGCGCGCCTGCTGGTCATCAGCGACCGCAAGGCGAGCGGCGAACGGGTGCCGATTCCGGCCCTCCTCGCACTCGGCGCCGTTCGGCAACACCTCGTTCGCACCTGCCTCCGCGCAAAAGTCGGTATCGTGGTGGAAGCAGGCGACGTGGTGGAACAGCATCATGTCGCTGCCCTTGTGGGCTATGGCGCCGAGGCAGTGCATCCGTGGCTGGCGCTGGAAACTATCGCGACGCTCTTCACCGAGGCCGCGCATGGGAAAGCCGGTGCGGATGTGGAGCGTCCGCTACCGGCGCAGGCGCAGTCGCAGTATCGCGTCGCGATGGAAAAAGGCTTGCTCAAGATTCTCGCAAAGATGGGCATCTCGACGCTGTCGTCGTACTGCGGGTCGCAGGTGTTCGAAGCGCTCGGGCTTGGCGCTGATGTGATCGATCGCTGCTTCGCCGGTACCGTCTCGCCGATCGGCGGCATCGGCTTCCGTGAACTGGCGGAAGATGTGCTGGCGCGCCATCGCGGCGCCTTTGGAGTCGAATCGCATCTCACAACGGCACTCCCCGATGAAGGGCGCGTGCGGTTCCGCAAGGATGGCGAAACGCACGCGTGGGCTCCGCAATCGGTGCTGGCGCTGCAACAGGCGGTGGGGAGTGCGCGGTCGTCGCGCGTGACCGCTTCCGGCGACGACGCTTGGCGGGCGTTCGTTGCCCGCACCGAAAGTGCGGCGCCGACCACCGTGCGTGATCTGCTGGCCTTCCGCGAGAGCACACCGGTGCCGATCAGCGAGGTGGAATCGGTCGAGGCGATTCGTGCGCGGTTTGTTTCCAGTGCCATGTCGCTCGGTTCGCTGTCGCCGGAGGCGCATCAGACGATCTCGATCGCCATGAATCGGATGGGGCTCCGCTCCAACTCCGGTGAGGGCGGCGAGGATCCTGCCCACTACCGAGCCAGCGGCAGCGATCGCGCCGACAGTCGCATCAAGCAGGTTGCGTCGGGACGGTTCGGCGTCACGACGGAATACCTGGTGCGCGCCGATGAGATCGAGATCAAGATCGTGCAGGGCGCGAAGCCGGGTGAAGGCGGACAGCTTCCGGCGCACAAGGTGACTGAGCTGATTGCGCGACTGCGGCACGCGACCCCGGGCGTGCAACTCATCTCGCCACCACCGCACCACGACATCTACAGTATCGAAGATCTGGCGCAGCTGGTGCTCGATCTGAAGAGTGTCAATCCCTCCGCGCGGATCGGCGTCAAGCTGGTGGCGTCATCGGGAATTGGAAACGTCGCCGCCGGCGTTGCGAAGGCGTTCGCCGACTACGTGCTGGTGGCGGGGCACGCGGGTGGCACGGGCGCATCGCCGCTCTCGAGCATCAAACACGCTGGTGCGCCATGGGAGCTTGGGTTGGCGGAGGCGCAGCAGGTGCTCGTCTCCAACGGGTTGCGCCACCGGATCGAAGTGCGTGTGGATGGAGGTTTCCGCACGGGGCGCGACGTGGTGATCGCCGCATTGCTCGGCGCCGAATCGTATGGATTCGGCACCGGACCGTTGGTCGCGATGGGGTGTGATATGGCGCGCCAGTGTCACCTGAATTCGTGTCCGACCGGTATCGCAACGCAGCGTCCCGAGCTGCGGGCAAAGTTCCGTGGCAACCCGGATCAAGTGGTGGCGTACTTCACGCACGTCGCACAGCAGGTACGCGAGATTCTGGCGTCGATCGGCGCCCGGAGCATCGGTGAGATCGTGGGGCACGCGGAGCGGCTGCAGCGGACAGACCGGCCCGAAGTGCCGCGATCGGCGATGCTCGATCTTTCACTGTTGCTGACGCCAGCCGTGCGCGCGGATGAGGCGCGGTCACGGACCGTGCATCGCAACGTGCGTCCCGGTGTGCTGTCGCTCGACGAACACATCCTGCGCAACGTCGGCGAGGCGATTCTCACCGCCACACCGCACGAGAGTGCGTACCTGGTCCGCAATCACCATCTGGCTGTCGGGGCGCGGGTGGCTGGTGTGATCGCGTTGCAGCACGGTGATCGAGGACTGCCGTCGGGCACCATCACGACGCGCTTCAAGGGGTCGGCGGGGCAGAGTTTCGGTGCATTCACAATCCGGGGAATGCGCCTTGATCTCGAGGGTGAGGCGAACGACTACGTGGGCAAGGGGCTGAACGGTGCCGAGATCAGCGTGCGTCCATTCCGGAATGCGCGCTACGTCGGCGCCAGTCATCTCAACATGATCGTCGGGAACACCGTGTTGTATGGCGCAACTGACGGCGTGCTCCTTGCGGCCGGTCAGGCGGGCGATCGGTTCGCGGTTCGCAACAGCGGCGCATGCGCCGTGGTGGAAGGCGTTGGCAATCACGCTTGCGAGTACATGACGGGTGGTGTGGTCGCGGTCCTCGGCAGGGCAGGGCGGAACTTCGGCGCCGGCATGTCGAACGGGGTCGCGTACGTGCTCGATGAAGCGGGGACGTTCGCCAGCCGCGTCAATCACGAGATGGTGTTGCTCTCTGAGCTGGACGCGGACGACGAGTCGCTGTTACAGCGCCTGCTGCGGCTGCACTATGCACGCACCGGCAGCGCGCGGGCGAAGGCAATCATGGACGCCCCGGACAGGGCATTCGGTGAGTGGCGCAAGGTGAAGCCGCGCGGCGGCGCCGAACCGGTGGATGTGATCCGGCAGGCGTGGATTCAACGGGTGCAGGGCTTGATCGATGCGGATGGGACGCGAGAACCGGGATTGGTCGCACTCTGACGACGAACCAACTCAGCGACGCACCGCCCTCAGCAACGTCGCCGTCGCCACACGCCGCGCCGCTTCACCAGCCGACGAGCCACGATACTTCCCTATGCGCACGATCACGAGGTCGTGCGTGGGGACGATCCACACGCTCTGCCCGCCGGCTCCCAACATGGCGTATGCACTCCTGGGCATCGGCTCCGCTCCGTCACCATTGACCCAGAAGAATCCGCCGCCATACACCGGCCGGCCATCAGCAACCCACGTCGGCGCCGGCGTTGAGACGTACTTGACATATCCCTTCGGCAACAATCGCTCGCCGTTCCACACACCATCCTGCAGATACAAATTTCCCAACCGTGCCCAGTCACGCGCCGGAATGAGGTCGGCACCCTGACCAAGGAGATTGCCATACGAATCGGTGGAGATGGTCACGTCACGCATGCCGATCTTGTCGAACAGGAGTCGGGTCGGGAAGGCGTGGTAATTCTGTCCCAGTTTCTCCGCGCCCAGCCGCACGAGATAGCTGGCGAGCACCGGATCGGTGTTGCGATACCGTCCCACCTCACCGGGTCGCCACTGCTGCGGACGTGTGGCGGCGTACTGATACAGATTGGTCGAACCCGAATAGAGAAACAGGTGATCGGGATACCCGAGTGATGGATCGTAGTCAGGGTCCTGCGGTGCTCGGAGACGCAGGCCGCTGGACATCCGCATGATGTCCGTGATCCGAATCTTCTGTCGTGGATCGCCAGCCGTCTGCCATTCGGGAATCGGCGCCGGCTGATCGAGTGTATACACGCCCATCTCGATCAGGCGAGCCACCAGCGTTCCCGTGAGACTCTTGCACATCGACCAGCTTTCCAGCGGCGAGTGGATGTCGATGCCATCGGCGTATCGCTCGCCGATGATGCGCCCTTTGTACGTGACGACGAATGCCAGTGTCATCGCGTCCGGCGGCCCGAACCCTTCTGACATGGCCCGCGCGACCATCACTGAATCCACGCCGGCTGGAAATTTCGTCGTCGGCAGCCCATCGCCCATCGGCCACACCGTGCTCGCGGCGGGGGGCAGGTTCGACGTGACGCTGCTCGGCGCGAACGACACCGAGTCAGCGCCAATCGGCAGCGGCACACAACCCTGGCCTCCGTACCGCTTCGCGACCCGCGTGACACCGTTCCTGAGTGTCAGCCGCACGGTCTGCGTTGCGCGATCAACGACAGTGTCCGTCACCTCGGCGCGATACTGCAGTGGACCCGTGAAGAACCCGACATTGGCGGCTGCATCTGCCGGCGTCAGCCCTGTGATGAACACGGCGCCGCACAGCGTCGTGGCAAATCCCGCCGTGTAGTGCGACAGTGCATCGCCGGGCGGCGGCGTCCACACCCCGGGCAGTTTCAGCGTCTCGCCGCGGGCGATCAGCGCCGCCTTCGCACGCGTGGCATCGTTTGCCGGCGCCGGCTGCGTTGCGCGCGGCGGTGCGGTCGTCACCTGCGCGGCCAGCGGTGCGGCGGCGAGCGAGATGCCAAGCAGGACGCGGACGGAGCGGCGAAGAGGCATGGCAGGCGGAGAGGTTGGTGGATGCGTAGCCAGCGTTGGCGATGGTGGTGCCTTGCGCGGCGGTCATGAAGGAAATCTGTCTCGGCGGATATGTGTCCCGCCAGCGGCTCAGAACACGGCCACGCCTTGCGAGGGCAGAGCCGGGGGATACGATGCACTGGTCAACCGCCCCCGAACCTGCCCCTACCTGGAACCGCGTTTGCCTGATTCAGCTCCGCACCTGCCGCTGTCGTCGCTGACAGTCGCTGAGGCGTCGACGCCCGATGCGGCCTTCGAGGAGCGTGTCTATCGCCGCGTGACCCTGCGACTGATCCCGTTTCTGTTCGTGTGTTACGTGGTCGCCTATCTCGACCGGGTCAACGTCGGGTTTGCAAAGCTGCAGATGCTCGACGAGCTGCACATGACCGACACCGCGTATGGGATCGGTGCCGGCATCTTTTTCATCGGCTACTTCCTCTTCGAAGTGCCGAGCAATCTGATTCTGCATCGCACCGGCGCGCGCGTCTGGATTGCGCGGATCATGATCACCTGGGGCATCCTGTCGGCGGCGACGATGCTGGTGCGAACGCCTGCGCAGTTTTACATCATCCGGTTTCTACTCGGGGTCGCCGAGGCGGGATTTTTTCCCGGGATGATCTTCTATCTGACGCAATGGTTCCCCGCCGCACGGCGCGCGCGGATCATCGCGCTGTTCATGACGGCGGTGGCGGTGTCAGGGGTGATTGGCGGTCCGCTTTCGGGGTGGATTCTGAACACGATGGCGGGCGTCAACGGGTGGGCAGGGTGGCAGTGGCTCTTTCTGCTGGAGGGGATTCCCTCGGTGCTGATGGGCGTCGCGGTGTTCTTTTATCTGGATGACTCGATCGAGTCGTCTCGCTGGCTGCCCCACGACGAACGACTGCTGCTGAAGAGCAATCTGTCTCTGGAACCGCAGGGGATCGAGCACACCAGCGTACTGGCCACGCTGCGTGATCGTCGCGTGCTGCTGCTGGCCGCGCTCTACTTCTGCTTCGTCATGGGCTCGTATGGGGTGGCGTTCTGGTTGCCGCAGCTGATCAAGACGATGGGCGTGCTCGACGCCGGTCGCATCGGCCGACTGAGCGCAATTCCGTATCTGGTCGCCACGGTGTCCATGGTGCTGATGGGGAGAAGTTCGGACCTGCGCCGTGAACGGCGCTGGCACCTCGTCGCTGGCGCCGTCGTCGGTGCGATCGGACTGATCGCCGCTGGTCTCTTCAGCACCAACCTCGTCATCGGCCTGAGTGCGATGTGTCTCGCCGTCTCAGGCGCTCTTTCAGTTGCGCCACTCTTCTGGACCCTCCCAACCTCGCTCCTGCGCGGGGCGTCGGCGGCGGCTGGCATCGCCGTGATCAACTCGATCGGGAACCTGGCCGGCTTCCTCGGCCCCTACATGATCGGGGTGATTCGGGATGCCACCGGCGAAGCCACCCTCGGTCTGTATGCGATTGCGGCGTTCATGCTCACGGGTGCTCTATTGGCCATCGTGGCAACGCGGCCGCGTTCAGCGTAATCTTCGCTCCATGCGTCTCCTCCTCGCCGAAGATGATCGACCGTTGCGCACTGCCATCGCTCGCGGCCTGCGTGAAGCGGGCTACGAAGTTGAGCAGGCTTCAACCGGCACGAGTGCGATGGCACTGGCCGAGGCGGGCGGCTTCGGGGCGATCGTCCTCGATGTCCTTCTCCCGGGTGCGTCGGGCGTGGAGGTCTGCCGGGCAGTGCGCGAACGGGGCGATCGTGTACCAATCCTGATGCTGACCGCGCTGGACGCCGTCGAGCATCGGATCGCAGGGCTCGACGCCGGCGCCGACGACTATCTCACCAAGCCGTTCGACTTTGGTGAGCTGCTCGCGCGGCTTCGGGCGCTCACTCGGCGGAGCACAGACGCGCTCACACCGGTCGTCACTGTGGGCGAGCTGGTGATTGACACGGAACGCCATACGGTGCGCCGTGGAGACCGGGCGATCACGCTCACCGCCACCGAGTTTGCCTTCCTGCTGCTGCTGGCGCGCCACGCCGGCAAGGTTGTCAGTCGTGCAGAGCTGATGACGCAGGTGTGGGACGATCATCGTGCCACGTACTCCAACATCATCGATGTCTACGCGAGTCGTATTCGAAAGAAGATCGATGACGGCGAATCAGTCGCGATGTTCGCCACGATGCGTGGAACGGGGTTCATCCTGCAGGTGCCAGCGGTGGTGAGTGATACCCCGCGCGCTCCGCGCCGCCGTCTGCATCGCCGTCCTGACACGATCTAGCATGTGGCCCACGTCGCTTCGAGCCCGCCTCACGTTGTGGTACACCGCGCTCCTCGCGCTGCCGCTGATCGTGTTCGCCGTCGTCTCGTACATGGTCGTCGCGCGCACCCTCGAGCGTCGAACCGATCGCTTCATCGGCGATGCACTTTCCGCGTTCTCTCGCGAGCTCGTCGCCGAGCGGCGCGCATCGATGAGCGTCGCGGAGGCGATGAGAACGGCCGTCACCGAAGTCCGATTTCGGGACCTGAACATCGCCATCCTCGATACATCGGGCAGCCTCGTTGCGATGAACTCGACAGACGACGGGGAGCTGGTGTCGACCAGCCGTCGCGCGACGCGGGATGTCGAGGAGCAGCTGCTGGCAACGGTGCGCCGCCGGCCGCTCGACGCCACCCATGCGCTCTCGGTGGCAGCGTCCGGGAGCAACTTCCGGGTCCTGTCACGCCCGTTGACGGTGGATGGTCTGCAATTCGCGCTCACCGGCGCCTACTCCATGCGCGACATCGACGATGTGCTGCAACGCATCCGGGAACTGTTCTTCGTCGCGATTCCGCTGCTGCTCCTGGTTTCGGTCACCGGTGGCTATGCGTTGGCGCGGCGCAGCCTGGCGCCGGTTGCGGCCATGTCCTCGCGCGCGGCGGCCATCAGCGCCACCAATCTCCACGAACGGCTTCCTGTGAGCGGCAGTGACGAACTGGTGACACTGGCGTCGGTGGTCAACGGCCTTCTCGATCGATTGGAGCGCAGCTTCGACGAGCAGCGTCGTTTCATCGCCGATGCATCGCACGAGCTGCGCACGCCCACGGCAGTCGTGCGGACGGAGGCGGACATCACGCTGTCGCGTGCGCATCGCTCGGAGGAAGAATACCGCGAGTCAGTCGGCGTGATGCACGATGCGGCGCGGCGGCTGACGCGCATCGTGGATGACCTGTTCCTGCTCACGCGCGCCGATGCGGGGCAGGTGGTGGCGCGTGTCGAGCCGTTGTATCTCGAAGAGGTGCTGCACGACGCATCGCGCGCCGTTCGTACCGTGGCGGCGGCGCGCGGTGTGCGGATCGAGGTGCGCGAAGTCGCCGCCGTGGCCATGGTCGGCGACGCTGATCTGCTCGGGCAGCTTTTGCTCAATCTGCTCGACAACGCGATCAAGTATTCGCCCGATGACGGTGCGGTGGTGGTCACGATGACGCGCGCGGCGCTCCTCTGCACCATTCGTGTCACCGATCGTGGCCCCGGCATTCCGGCGGACGCGGTGAGCAGGGTGTTCGATCGATTCTACCGGGCTGACGCCGCACGTTCACGGAGTGATGCGTCGGTCACCAGCGGGGCGGGGCTCGGACTCGCCATCGCGCGCCGGATTGCACAGCTGCACGGCGGTGATGTGCAGGTTGGACGGTCAGAGCCGGGTCACACCGAGTTTGTCGTCACACTGCCGGTGAGCTGAACTGGCGAGCTGCGACTTGCGTGTGACCGTTCCTTCTGGATACGCGAACCAGAGAATCGCATCCCCGTTGGCCGCCGAGACGATCGTCTGCTAGCGGGCGGCCCGGATTTCTGCCGTCAACTTCTTCTTCACTTCGCGCACCGCAATACTGCGCGTCAAACGAAAATCGGGTCGCTCCCCGGCAGCTGGGCCGCCGACTGATCCGTCGCTGTCTTGCTTCGGAGCCGACGCTCGATCGGCGCGTTGCAGCGCATCGGTGACCACCGCAGCAACTGTCGTGTGGTCCTCATTCATCTCCGCTTCGAGATCCTCGAAGTCGATCTCACTCTCGATCCCATCGTCGTCACCCTCGTCCGAGAGGGCGAACATCACTTCCTGGCGCACCTCGTCGAGGTCGACGGCGGCGTCGGGGTCGTGCCCGTCGTAGATGTCATCCAGCTCGGCCTCGAGGTCGCGGTCCAGTTGCGCCGCCGTGAACGTGTCGAGATCCGTCACGCGCGCGGTAGTGGGCACTGGTTCGCCGATGAGGAGCGCCGCAGAGACGAGGACGATCGCCCACGGAGAACCGGTGATAGGCATTGTCATTCCCGAACCATGGACGCCTGAGGGCACTGAGGCAAGTGCTGGCGCTCGGCAACCCGATTATGGTTCGCCACCCACGCACCCATGCGTCGGCCCGGTCTGCAGCCCCTGACAATGACAGAGTTTTCCGGACTGACAGCGATCCTCGGCACGCGCCACGGCAAGGAAGAGGTCATTGCGCCGCTGCTGGCGTCGTCGCTTGGGCTGCAGGTCGAGGTGCTCCACTCCTTCGACACCGACCGCTTCGGCACGTTCACAGGTGAGGTCGCGCGCGTTCGAAACGCCAGAGACACGGTCCGGGCGAAGGCGCTCGCCGCGTTGGTCGAAGCGCCTCACGGCGCCTTCGGCGTGGCCAGTGAAGGGAGTTTTGGTCCGCACCCGGAGATTCCGTTCGTCGCCTGCGGTCTCGAACTCGTAATGCTCACGACACGCGACGGGGCGGTCGAACTGATTGGAACGGACCTCACGCTGGAGACGAACTTTGCCAGCGCTGACCTGCGCACGTTCGACGACGTCACAGCATTTGCGCAGCGCACGGGGTTTCCATCGCACGCACTGATCGTGATGGGGTGTGACACGCGCCTTGCAACTGGTGCGTCAATCACAAAGGGCATCCGTGAGTGGAGTGTGCTGGAGAGCGCCGTCAACGCGATCATTGCGCGGGATGGCTGCGCAAAAATCGAAACGGACATGCGGGCACACCTGAATCCCACGCGGATGCGGAGCATCGCGCGCGCCACGACGTCGCTGGTGCTGGCCGCGAGCAGTCGGTGTCCGAGCTGCAAGGCGTCGGGCTTTGTGGTCTCTGATGTGGAACGCGGCCTTCCGTGTGACGCGTGCGCTCGACCCACTCGGCGACCACTGGCCGAGGTGCTCGTGTGCAAGCGCTGTGCACTGCGGCTGACGCGCCCGATTGACGGGCCCACAACGGCACCGGCTGGGCAGTGTGATTGGTGCAACCCGTAGTCGCGACGATCGATGGCAGCTCCAGCGCTACAGCCGGTAGTTCAACGCCACCGCGCCTGAATGCCCAGTGTGACCTGCCGCTGGAACGCGGCAGTCCACCCAGCGGGTCGCTGATCGAGCAGATTCGTCACGCCGAGCGAGAGCTCTGCCCCCCGTTGGGTGCCGAGGCGGACCTGACCGTCCAGTGACAGGAATGCCCCCTGCGTGAGCGTCGCACGGGGTGCCGAACTGGTATATCGCGTTGAGAGATCGGCGGCAGCGCCACCCAGCAACGACCAGCGTTGTTGCACGGCGAATCGCGCGGTATGCGACGCGCGGCCGTCGAGCGTTTTACCGGTCAGCAGGTCACGCGCACGAAGGTAGTCGTAGCCGATCGCCCACTCGGAATTGCCCAGCTGCTGACGGAGATTCGCTTCCACTCCTTCGGTACGCGCCCGCTCGACATTGATATTCTGAAACAGAATCAATCCCGCCGGATTCAATCCGATGTCACGCGTCGCGATCAGGTTCGACAGTGCGTTGTGATACCCTTCGAGTTCAAGCGACACCCCCGATGCTGGCACCCAGACGCTGCCCACGCTCGCGCTCCACGACGACTCTGGGCTCAACGAAGGGTTGCCGGTGATCTGATAGCCGGCGGCGCCGTTGATGAACGTGTAGCGAAGCTCCTTGAACGATGGCGCTCTGAAGCCGCGGGCGACGTTGCCGTGCAGGCGCCATGCCGGCGCCGCGTGCCACACCGCGCCAACACTCGGTGAGATTGCCGTGCCCCACAAAGAACTGGATGATGTGCGTGCACCGGCCGTGACCAGCACCGCACCGAGGCTGATTGCATCGCGCACGAACAGCTCGGAGACGCGATCGTTCGCGCTGTCTCCGCTCACCTTTTTCGGCGCGACGATGCCGCGCGCGGATAGCTGCACTCCCGCGTCGATCGAATGGCGGCCGGCCGTCCGCGAATAGGACAGGAGCGCCCGACCCATCCGCTCGCGCTGCTCCAGCGAGTCGGCGGCACCGGCAACCGGTAACGGCCCGAGCGACTCGCGAAATTGATAGGCATACCGCTGCCCGAAGACTCGTGCCCGGAACGAGCCACCGAGTGCTCGCACCTGTGTCTCGACGAAGCCCTGCTGTGAATGATTGTCGATGAAGCCGTTGAAGCCAGCTCCAACCGGCCAGCGCTGTCGCTGTTGTGACAGGGTGACATCGGTCCGCACGGTGATCCGATCAGAGACGCGGATCCGCGTGTCACCGCGAAAGTCGTACACCCGGTCGAGAGTCGTACTGCTGGCGTTGATGGCGGTCACGCGGTCGCTCTCCCTCCACCCGCCGCTCAGGCGCACGCCAACGGCGCGGTACGTGTCGCTCAGTTCCACCGACGACTCGCGGCGACCGAGTTGACCGGTCCGCGCCGTCAGGTTGCCACTCAGTCTGGAAGTGGGTGCTGCGGTCACGAGGTTGATCACGCCACCCAGCGCTTCGCTCCCGTATTCCACACTCGACGGCCCTTTCACGACCTCGATCCGCTCCGCTGCCAGCGTCGAGAGTCGACCGATATCGCGGTTTTCGGTCATCGCACCAGCGACAGGTTCTCCGTCCACGAGTACCAGTACCCGCGATTGGTCGAGGCCCCGAATTGCAATCGATGTCTGTGCCGGCGGCGAGGCGATCTCCTGCAGCCCCGGAATGCGCCGTAGTAACTGATTCGCTGAAACCGCTGCTGCGGCGTCGATATCCTGCCGCGAAAGGACCGTCGCGCTGACAGGGGAGTCACCAGCGCGAATCTCGCGTTGACCGACGGTGGTCAGGACGCGATCCAACATCGTCGGCAACTCGTCGAGCACGATCGCAACTGCGCCAACCGCGAACACGATCCGGCGCTCGCGAAAGCCGAGCGCGCGCACTCGCGCGCTGTCGCCGATCGATGCACGCACTCGAAACGCCCCCACCGCGTCGGTCCGTGCGCGCTGCCCGGTGCCGAGTACGATGATCTCGGCCGACATCGCCCCCACGCTCCTCGGCGCGCTGCTTGTCACCACCCCTTCCACGATCTGCGCCTGCACCGGCGGGGACACCGTCAGAGCGCCAAGCAGACTGGCACCGCCGATACCGAGCCACCGGTACCGGCGAAGTGCCGTCTCGGTGCGCGCTGAGTTCATCGAATGCGCGAGTACCGCAACGTCGGGAAGCCGCCTGAGCCCGAAGTGCCGTAGTACCCGATCACCTGCAGCTTGTATGTCTTTGCGCCGTTGCGAATGAGATAGGTGTTGAACGTCGGCGACAGCCGTTGGTCGTTCAGCAGATCGTAGCGGAACGGCGCACCGGGATCCTCGATCGAGCTGGGGACGGGACCGGTGAGTACGGAGAGGTAGCTGACGTACTGCGGCGCGTCGCTTGCCGAGTTGGTGGCGGTGAATCCTGGAGTCGCCGCGCCGGGGTAGGTGCCGGCGTTACAGGCGCTGTTGACGCCTATTTCGTATAGCGCTGGCGTGATCACCAGGTCCCAATTGCAGCCCGACGCCGTCACGGCGCCCGCCGTTGAGAGGCTCACCGAAACCGGCGTGTTCCCCGTCGGAATCGTGAATGCCCGCGGCGCGCCAAGGGTCGCACCAGTCTGCGTGCGCGACTCGAAGCTCACGGATGTCAACGCGCGTCCGGCGAAAGTGATCGCGGTCACTCTCGTCAGCGCGAAGCCGCCGGTCGCCGTCTTCACCTTCCAGTAGGCAGCGGTGTTCGCGGTCGGCACTCCTGCGCCGAGATTCAGGAAGGCGTTGGCGTTGGGAATCAATCGGTCGGCCTTGAAGAGCGAATCGGCGGGGATCTGCGCATTACGGACTGAGTCAAAGGCGGCGAGTGTGTTGATGTTGGTGAACGCGAGCACCTGGCTCGCCGTCGCAGTGCGATTGTTGTTCAATGCGAAGCCTGTCACCGCACCAGTGCCCGTCACGCCACCGTTGACGCGGACTTCGAAGCGGCGGAGCGCAATGTCCCACTGTCCAGCCTTCGGGACGAGTGAGCGCGAATCCAGACTGAAGTAGACCAGCGTGTCGAGGGAGCTGGCGTTCACTGGGGCCGTGACCACGACTTCGTTGAGGAGCGGCGGAACCAATTGGCCCGTTTCGCCGGTGACGGAGCTTTCGCCGCAGGCGGCGATGAGGGCGACCAAAGTCGTGGCACGGATGAACGGGGTGAAGCGGGGCAGAGAAGACATCAGAGGCCTGCAGACGGTGTTGAAGTGAGAGCGGGAGCCGCACTCCAAGGGTCTCGTGCATTGGCACGCAGTTCAAGTTCGGAGAAGTACGGATGGTGGCATGGCCTCGATCGCTTCAATTCGCCTCCGCGAGGACTGCGAGGCACCATCGGACGCGGCGGAGACGCGGCGCCGGCCTGCCGAGCTGAGCTGGATGCCGGCCGTCGGCCGACGGCCTCGCCTGCGCCCCTGCCTCCCTTCAGCGCCTCCAAGCCCGCATCTGCCGCGGCGGGGGAAATGGGGCGCTGGCTGCACGCCCCGGCGTTCCCTGCCTCTCCACCGTCTCCCGAAACAAAGATTTACTCAACCCAAGCATTGCGCCGCGTAACTCGTTATATTCCGGGATCGCGGCTAGCTGGCCGCACCCTGCGTGAGGGAGATCACGTGTTCGATGTGGTGAGTATCTGTCGGGATCAGGCGTAACGGCCATGCTCCGGGTAAAAAGCCGCACAAACGATCAGGAGCATTGCAATGGCACGTATGTCAGGCACCGTCAAGTGGTTCAACGACGCCAAGGGTTTTGGTTTCATCACGCCGGCCGATGGACAGAAGGATTGCTTCGTCCACCATTCCGCCATTCAGGGCAGCGGCTTCAAGACGCTGGCCGAAGGCGAGTCGGTTGAGTTCGACATGGTTCAGGGCCAGAAGGGTCCGGCCGCAGAGAACGTGACCCGCTCGGGTCATTGAGCCGCCGCGCGTGAGTCGGACTGACGCCGCAGTATTGCGGTAGTCGCGGCCCACGCGCAGAAAGCGCCCCGTCGAGGATTCCTCGACGGGGCGCTTTTCGTTTGCAGCGTGCCGGTGTCCTCTGCCAGTTCTCTCATTATCGTATGCGTGCCGCTGCATGACACCGTCGATCTTTCACACTCGCCCTCGCAAATCATGTCTACCCCCCGCCGACGCTTCCTCGGCTGGCTTGGCAGTGCGTCGCTGCTCAGCGCCGTTGGCTCGCCGTCCCTCCTGCGCGCCGATGCCGGCCAGCGCGGCCCGCTCACTGACCGGCATGCACTGCCGCTCGCGGATCCGCATGCGCTCCCGGTGGCCGAGACATGGGATATGTCGTGGACTTCGCGCGTGACCGGCAAGTACAAGGCGGTGTTCGATTCGCCGGAGGCCGCTGACGGCGCGGCGGTCTATCGTGCGGTGTCGTGGATCGAGCAGTACAAGGAGATCTACAACGCTGCGCCGACGGAGATGTCCGCCGTCGTGGTGTTGCGACACCTCGGCTTCTTTTTCGCCATGAACGACGAGTACTGGGAGCGGTACGAGGTTGGGAAGGAGCTGAAGATTCGTGACGACAAGGGCAGGAAGTGGACGAAGATCAATCCCCTTGGCCCAGCGGGCGCCGGCGCTGATGAAAAGTCGAAGAAGTTCAGCCTCGCTGGCTTTCAGGCAGGTGGCGGGATCGTTCTGGCATGTGCATGGTCGTTTGGCGGTGCGGTCGCCGCGGTGACGAAGGGTGAGAAGCTGGATCGCGAGGCCGCCAAGGCGCGCGCCAGAGAACTGCTGATGCCCGGTGTGATCCTGCAGCCGAACGGCATTTTCGCCGCCCTGCGCGCGCAGGAAGCGGGATGTTCGTACGTCCTTGCGAGTTAGTGCGTTGATCCCGCTGGATTCGGTCGATGCGCCATCA
>Ga0105049_10003521_pt1 | contig 18494 bp, 14 predicted proteins | sample MAT06_FD_78087 | JGI IMG/M metagenome (GOLD analysis project Ga0105049, IMG submission 78087) | Freshwater microbial communities from Lake Fryxell liftoff mats and glacier meltwater in Antarctica - MAT-06 | ecosystem: Environmental > Aquatic > Freshwater > Ice > Liftoff microbial mat | place...
ACCCCAGCATGACCAGATCCGCGAGAGGGATCTACACGAGCGGGGGCTACAAATCCGGTGTTTCTGCGTCGGTGGAGATCCACGCAGATTTGCAAGCATCCAGACTGCCCCAGACTGCCTAGCGGCCAACTCCAACGCCCCATGCGAGCCTACACCGGAGCCAGGGCTAGAGCGGGTTGGGGGTCGTGGGGGAAGAAGCGCAGGGTGGCGTGGCCGAGGTTGAGGCTGACCCGTGCGCCCATAGAAAGTTGGGTGCGGGTGGCGGTGCGCGCGAGGAGGAGACGGCCAGAGGGGGCTTCTAGGGTGTAGGCGTATTCACGCCCCAAGAATTGGCGATCGCGCACTACCAGGGTGCCAGCCTCATCGGCCACGGGCAACAGATCCTCTTGTCGAATCATTAGATCCCCGGTTACGGTGGCGTGGGAATCATCGCGCCATGGCAAGTTGCAGGCGCAGTGTACCCGCGCCGTGCTGAAGGTGCCTAGCTCCGTTACCCAAACGTCTCCTTGCTGCTGCGCGGGGAGAAAATTGGCTTGGGTGACAAACTTGGCGACAAAGCGTGAGGTGGGTTCGTGATACAAACGTTCGGGGCTACCCTGTTGCTGTAGCTGCCCAGCTTGCATGACTGCCACTTGATCGGCGATCGCCATCGCTTCTTCTTGGTCATGGGTAACAAAGACCGCTGAGGTGCCCGTGGCCTTCAGCACATCCCGAATTTCTTGGCGCAAGGCCACCCGCACTTGCACATCTAAATTACTCAGGGGTTCGTCGAGCAAAACTAAGTCGGGGCGGGGTGCCAAGGCTCGTGCTAAGGCCACCCGCTGCTGCTGCCCCCCCGATAACTCATGGGGATAGCGGGCTTCGTAGCCTTGCAGACCAATGAGGGCGATCGCCTCTGCCACCCGTTCTTTGGCCGTCCCTTGGCTCAGCTTTTGTAACCCAAAAGCCAAGTTTTCGGCCACCGTGAGATGTGGAAACAGGGCAAAATCTTGAAACACCATGCCCACCGAACGCCGTTCTGGGGGCACCGCTGCCGCGCCACCACAGACGGGGGTTCCGGCAATCGTGATCCGCCCTTGTTGCGGCACCTCAAACCCGGCAATCAACCGCAGTAAGGTAGTTTTGCCACATCCTGAAGGCCCCAACAGTGCCAAAATTTCCCCGGTGGCTAGGTCTAAGCTAACATCCGAGACAGCGGCGGTAGAGCTACCCGGAAACTGATGAGAAACACCATCCAACGACAAAATGAGTGACATAGGAGAGAACACAGGGAAACGTAGGGGGCAAGCTTGGCAAGGCCAGATCGGCAGATATAGGCCGCTATCTAAACCGCCATTATATAGACAGGACAATGGCCGGGGCGATGGCCGGGGCATGAGGGTTGCACGATGGGGCAGACGGAACCGAGGGCGCTAGAGAGCCATCAACGTGGCTCGGTTCAGGATCGGTTCTTTAAAGAGCCGTAGTATTGCCTATAGCAACATGCAAGAATTAATTAACAACATTATGGAAGATAGGGCGGCTATTGAGATTAAGATTCAATAAAGTGCTTGCTGTTTCCTGGTGTCAAGGTTGTTACACCCCATTGTTTCTCTCATCATGCCATGAGATTGCCTTCTTTTTTTGCCCCCAAAGCCGTGCCCTCGCTTCTGCGTCTTGTTTTCAGTAAGCTGAGGCTCGATGGCTGGCAGATATTGGTGGGGGCGATCGCCCTCTTCATTGCCGCCCCCGTGTTGGTCGTGTTGACCGGGCTATTTACCCCCGCCGTTGCCGTCTGGCAGCACCTCGCCGCAACGGTGCTCCCGCGCTACCTGCTCAATTCGTTGGGGTTGATGCTGGGGGTGGGCGTGGGGGTTGTGGCCATGGGCGTGGCCACAGCCTGGTTTGTGACCCTCTGCCAGTTTCCGGGGCGGCGCTGGCTCGAATGGGCGTTGCTGCTGCCCTTGGCCGCTCCGGCCTACATTCTCGCCTTTACCTACACAGAATTTTTAGAATATTACGGCCCGGTGCAAACGGGGTTGCGGGCGCTGTTTGGCTGGGGTGGAGCCGGAGAGTATTGGTTCCCGAGCATTCGCTCCTTGGGAGGGGCGATCGCCCTCCTCACCCTCACCCTCTATCCCTATGTCTACCTGCTCGTGCGGGTGGCCTTTTTAGAGCAGTCTACCCGCACCCTCGAAGCTAGCCGCACCCTAGGCTGTAGCCCCTGGCAAAGTTTCTATCGCGTGGCCTTGCCCCTAGCCCGTCCGGCGATCGCCGCTGGCACCGCCCTCGCACTCATGGAAACCCTGAGTGATTTTGGCACCGTGCAATACTTCAGCGTCGATACCTTCACCACAGGCATCTATCGCACCTGGTTTGGCATGGGCGAACGCATCGCCGCTACCCAACTCGCGGCCCTGTTGCTGCTGTTTGTGTTGGCGCTGATCTTATTAGAACAATGGTTTCGTCGCCATGGCCGCTACTACCAAACAGGGCAGCGCGTGGTGCCCTGCCGCTATGTGCTCAGCGGTTGGCGGCGCTGGGGAGCCTTGGCCACCTGTCTGATCCCCATTACCTTGGGCTTCTTGTTGCCAGCGACCCTCCTGCTGTTAATGGGGCTGCGCCACCTCGACCAACTCTCCGATGAGCGGCTGTGGGGCTATGCTCGTAATAGCCTGGTTTTGGCTGGGTTGACGGCGGTTTTGGCTGGGGCGATCGCCCTCCTCTTGGCCTATGGCCTGCGGCTGCGCCCCTATCGCTCGATGCAATTTTCGGTACGGTTGGCAGCGATGGGCTACGCGATCCCCGGCTCCGTCATCGCCGTGGGCATTCTGGTGCCCCTGGGCACCTTCGACAACGCCCTCGATGCTTGGATGCGCGCCACCTTCGGGATCTCTACAGGGCTGTTACTCAGCGGCACCCTTGTCGCCCTCGTCTTCGCCTATCTAGTGCGCTTTCTCGCGGTTGCCTTTAATGCCGTTGAGTCGAGCCTTGCCCGCATCAAGCCCAGCCTCGACGATGCCGCGCGTTCCTTAGGGCACAGCCCAGCGGCAACCCTGCGCCGCGTTCACCTGCCCATTTTGCGCAGTGGTCTACTCACCGCCCTCATGCTGGTATTTGTGGATGTCATCAAAGAACTCCCCGCCACCCTGATTGTGCGCCCCTTTAATTTCGATACCCTAGCTGTTCGGGCCTACCAACTCGCCTCCGATGAACGCCTCGCCGAAGCCGCCATGCCCGCGCTCTTGGTGGTGCTAGTAGGCATGATCCCCGTGGCCTTACTCAGCCACCAATTGCAACGCCAATGAAGGGGCTAAACCCGCGACACTGGGGCGCTGCAAGCCATCGACGTCTACCGTCACCCCACTTCAGCGCGATATACTGTTCCCTCTACCGCTTGATCTCAGGATATTGATCTAAAACCCTATGGCTCGATTTTTTTTGACGACGCTGCTCCTCTCCAGTTTGGCGCTGTCCCTAGGGGGCTGCGCTCAACCCGACCCCCTCAATACCTTCGAAGAAACAGGAGATTGCGTAGAGTGCGACCTCATGGATCAAGACCTCAGCGGTAAAGACCTCAGCGGGGCACTGCTCAATCGCTCTGACCTCAGTAACGCCGACCTCAGCAGAGCAAACCTGACCGGAGCCTTGCTCGATAGTGTCAACCTCAGCGGGGCAAACCTCAGCGGCACCATTCTCGAAAAAGCCGCATTGACCGGAGCCAATCTCACCGATGCTGATTTGAGCGGAGCCACATTGCAAGATGCCTTTTTGCGGAATGCAAACCTCAGCAATGCCAACTTAAGCAACGCCAACCTAACCAATGCCGACCTCAATGGAGCCAATCTAGAAGGCGCAACCCTAGAAGGTGCCATCCTAACCGGGGCGATTTTCCCAGACGGCACAGTACAAAACTAAACCCTCCCAACCTTCCAACCTCCCAACCTGACCATCGCCCAGATCTCTGCCCCCCATTGCCCCGCCCTCAAAAAGGCTACCGGGCAAAACGATAGATCCCTCTGTCCAAAGAAGTCTCCTCGATCCAACGTTGTAGAAAAGAACTTGCAAAAGACCAGAGCGGTCTGCTACGTTCGGCGTTTGCAGATTTTGTATAGGGTGCTTTTATGCTGTCTGTGGTGACCCCGTTTAAGGGCGAATTGGCGGCGTTAGGTGCCGCCTTGATCTGGGCGATCGCCTCCTTCTTTTACCTCAAGCTCGGGAAACGCATGTCTCCCTTGGTGTTGAATGGGGTCAAAAGTGCGATCGCCATTGGCATGATTTTGATCACCTTAGTGCTGATCCCGCAGTCGCAGGAGGGGCTAAATTTTCGCACCCTAGGGTTGTTAGGGTTGAGCGGTGCCTTTGGCATTGGCATTGGTGACACCGCCTTCTTTGGCACCCTCAACAACCTCGGCCCGCGCCGCGCCTTGTTAATGGAATCCCTGGCTCCGCCCATGGCCGCACTGTTGGCCTGGGCCACCCTGGGCGAAACCTTGGGGGCAACCGCTTGGCTAGGGATTTTGCTGACCGTGGGCGGGGTGGCCTGGGTGGTGGTAGAGCAAGAACCCAGTGCGATCGCCCCTAGCGACCTTCAACTGCAGCGCGATCGCCTAGTGCGGGGGGTAGCCTATGGGCTGGTGGCGGCGCTGTGTCAGGCGGGCGGCGCGGTGCTCTCGCGGGCAGCCCTCGCCGAAACAGAGGTTAGCCCCCTCTGGAGTACCCTCATCCGCTTGGTGGCAGGGTTGCTGGTGTTGTTGCTTTGGCTGGTGCGGCAACCCGATAGCGTTCAAGAACTGCGCTGGGTGCGATCGCCCCGCTTCTTGGGGGTGGTCGTCGGCACCGCCTTTGCGGGCACCTTTTTGGGCATTTGGCTACAACAAACCGCCCTCAAATTCACCGCCACGGGCATCGCCCAATCGCTCACCGCCACCAGCCCGCTCTTTGTGCTACCCATCGCCTGGATGGTCGGCGAACGGGTGAGCCTGCGTTCAGTCGTGGGCGTGCTGCTGGCCTTAGCCGGAATTTGGCTGCTCTTCGCCCAATCTAGTTAAATGCCAAGCGCCGCCACTATAAACTTCGACACATCCCAAGCCAAAATCTAAAACTTCTACCCTTCCCAACCGCAAAACTCGCGGCAAAACGCACAGGCTCCCTGCGCCACGGCATCGGGTGGGTTACGAAACACCGGGTGATGCCCCAACCTCTCACAACACACCCGCAATCCCGCCAGGCACCCACCACCACAGCCGCACTGTGCGGTTATCACTGCCACTGACGATGGTTTGGCCATCCGGCTAAAACACTACCGACTCGACGGAGGCTTCATGGCATTGGAGCGAGACTCCGAAATTCGGTCAAATGTCCTATGGATCATGGCTACGGCTATACTTTGTCCATCCTTACATTTTTAGGGCTACCCGAATTAATTTATGATCCCTGGCGAATCGTAACAACATTTCAGTCCGTCTTTGGTTACTCTAGTAGTATTAGGAAATTTATCTATCTGAATTTCAGAGGACATTATCATAGCTACAAAACAACTGATTAATTGGCAAATCAAATCCGCCCAAGTTCTTCTTATTGACCAAGAGAACAACAATCGCGGGTTGACCGATACCCGTGAAGCCCTAAAACTTGCCGAAAGTGTAGAGCTTGATCTGGTGGTGGTCTCCGAGGGTAAAGAGATCCCGGTGGCCAAAATCTTGGATTATGGCAAGCATCAGTATCAACAGAAAAAACGCCAGCATGCGAGCGCAAGAACCACCGTTAAAGAAGTAAGACTACGCCCTAACGTTGGCGAATCTGACTACAGTATGCGGATTGGCCGAGCGATTGAGTGGCTGGGGAAGGGAAACTCGGTGAAGTTTCAAGTACGCCTGCGGGGTCGGGAACATCAAAACCGCGATCGCGCGGTGGATCTACTCGATCGGATCGTTCAAGACCTGTCTGAAGCTGGTAAGGTGCAATCTCTCGACAAACGTTCATTAATTGTTCAGATGATTCCTGGCTAGGCTTAACTTTCGGGCATTCCTCTGTCGTATCTTAGATGGAATGACCTCAGACATAAAACCTGGATTAAAGACGGGGAGGTATTACTTCATTGAGGAGTAATACCTCCCCTATTGTTTTCATAACTATAGCTATAGGCACAAAGGTTAGACCCTGCCAGCGTCATTCCCGTGAAAACAAGAATCTATGGGTTGCATGACTCTCAAGATGGATTCCCGCCTGCGCGGGAATGACAGGTAAATGTCCGATGGATGGCTACAGCTATCCCCGCCCCTATACCTACAGGAAGCTTCCTGCATCCAGAAACTATCATCCAGAGACTATGGATGATAGAAGGGTTTACTGCGATCGCCCGTTAGGGGGCGAAAGTGAAGTGCAGTTGTAGAAAACCCATCTGGGATTTGGGGGGTTATTTTTATACAAGCTTAAAATGTTGGCGATCGCCTGCCTGCGACATCCTAGGGATGCTGAGGGATCTAAGAAGGGATTACTACAGGATAGAGATTCAAAAAAAGCTCAGACAATGGTGTCTGAGCTTTCTAATCCTTACTTAGCTAATGCAGCTAAGGCTCTTAAATTCTAGTAACCGCGAGAGAAACCATCATTTCTGCGACCACCACCGAAGGAGCCACTACGCTCTTCACGGGGTTTTGCTTTGTTGACTTTCAGGTCGCGACCCATCCATTCTGCACCGTCAAGTGCGTCAATGGCAGCCGCTTCTTCAGCTTCTGCGCCCATTTCTACAAAACCAAAACCGCGCATGCGGCCGGTTTCGCGGTCAGTGGGAAGCTGAACTCGCTTGACTGAACCATACTCTGCAAAAACAGAGGTTAGGTCAGCTTCAGTAACGTCATAGGACAGATTGCCTACGTAGATTGACATAGAGTATCTCCAAAATTCAAAGGATGTAAAGAGCTAAATTTCGGAGAGAGGTCTGTCAATGGAAAAACGTGAAAACTCGTTAATGCTAGAAACAAATGCTGCAACCGATATTCATTCTCTGCGCTAATCCTAACACCTTGGAATGACTTTTGGTACGGCTAGCCCTGTAATTGACCTTTAAAAAATGTGAAGGATGGCTCTAGAGGCAGAGGAGAGGCTCATAGAAAACGCTGTATCCCTTGTTGTACAAAGACTCTGGGTTGATATCGAAAATTCCATGGGTTGCTGTTGACCCTGGCAAAATTCCCTGATTTGCCCCCGACGGCGCTCTAAATTTCAGATGGAATGTGGCGATCGCCCTTGCTGATGCCTTCCACCGCTAACTTTAGGTCGTTTAGCGTTTGTAAAACGACCCCAGCTTGCAACAATGCTTCAGCTTCTACCATCCCTGCTTTGAGGCTAGGGGCATGGCCGCAGCGCCACAGAAAAAAGCCGGCATTCCATAGGGTGAGTTGGGTCAATTCGCTGCTGGTTCCGGCCAATACTGCTTGCATCCCTTGAAATAGCTCGGTCTCGGCGGGTAGGGGCACCTCTGCAGCGGCCATGTCATAGTCACGGGGGGGAAGCAAGATCCGTTCGAAGGCTGGGTGCTGCCCTGGCTGGTTAATGCCGATGATGCTGGTGCGATCGCGCGGCAAGTCGCAACTGCCCTCTAGCCCTTTGACGGTAATAAAATGGGGCACCTGGCGGAGAATAGAGGTTTTCTGGAAGAGGGCTTCGGTGGGTGGATGGACATAGCCGGAGATCACAATGCGATCGCCCATATAAGGACACCACAGCAACTCAGCGGTGGCTAACGAGGGGCGTTTGCCAATTTGATCCCGGTAGATGACTAGATCATGGGCGGCAGGAAAATGGCTGGGCAGGTAGACAAACCCCAGCTTTGTGGCTGCAAAAATAGACTGCACTTGGGTGAGGGAAAGACCACTCCAATCGACCCCTAAACCCTGCCAAAGTTCGATGAGGGGAATCCCGTACTTAGTGGGCATCCGGATGCCGCCGTGGTGCAAGACGGGGCATTCGATGGTGGCCAAAATCAGGGCGACGAGGGGGCTACAAGGGGCAGTGCGCGATCGCCCATCATAGGGAATCCCCATGACAAGAGTGGGGTAGGGCGCAGAAATCGGTTGGAGGCAAGGCCCTAGGGCTTCATAGGCATCTAAAATGCCTGCCAGTTCCTCTCCGGTGGGGCGTTTGATCCGTTGGGCGATCATGAAGGCCCCAATTTGGGCGGGGGTAGCTTCTTGGGTCAGCATCATGCGGGTTGCCGCCGCTGACTCTGATCGCGAGAGATCTTTCCCGGTATGGGGGCCGCTGCCCACCTTCTTTAGCAAGGCACGAAAGGCATCACTCATGACAATTTAAGAGGGCGACTCACGAGGGACAACGGAGGGGAGAGATAAGGCAGAGGCAGATTGAGAGGATTCTCAACGGCTCTAAGTCTTTCTGGAGCTTGAAACAGAGGACATGGACATCCGGTAGGCCATTACTAAAGAGAATTTTTTAAGGGATGCTCCAATAAAATGATGCTCCCATAGAAAATTTATTTAGTGGAAGGATTATTCAGTAAAAGGATTATGCAATACCACATTAATATTGATGGACAAGATCGATGGACAAGTCAATTGCAGGGATAGCTATTTAAACAGAGATTGACCTAGAGATGCCTGTGGGCAAACGAAAATTTAGCGGAGCTTGTTATCGTAACGCGGACAGGTGGCCATAACCTAGATAGACAATGTAGATAGACAAGGGGCGCGCATGTAGTTGCCTTCCTCAACTGGGGCTAGGGATCGGTAAATCTGAGCTGGGGCTAGCCAATGGCTGCACGTCAAAATAATTTTGTACCAGATCGCGAAAATGCTTGATGGGTGGGAATATGAGGCGATCTTGGGTGGTCACGAGGACAACTTGGCGCGTCAGCCGAGGTTCCTCGGTTGGGCGTACCACCAACGTAGGATCTTGGGTCATTTCTTGCAGCGCTGATTGGGGTAGCAAGGCCACTAGATTGCCCTGGCGCACGGTGCCCCGGAAGGCATCAAGGGTATTCAGTTCTAAGATGGCGTTGAGTTCTAGCCCCCGTCGCTGGAATTGTTCTTGGACGAGGCGCTGCATCCCATAGCCATCTTTAAATACAACCTGAGGGCAATAGGCCAAAGCATCCCAGGAAATTTCAGAATGCTGAGCCAGCGGGTGATTGGCGGCCATCAGAACTTGAATGGGTTCTTCGTAGAGCGTATCGACTACCAGTTCGGCGCTGGCTGTTAGGAAGCGATTTTGCATAACGATGGCAACATCGACCAAGCCGTCGCGCAGAACCTTGAGGGCGCGATCGCTCCCCAGCGAGGTGACGCGCAACTGCACTTCTGGGTAATCTTGACAAAACCGCTGTAACACAGGCGGGAGATAGGCTGCACACATCGAATGAATCACGGCGATGCAGAGTTCAGACTGTTTTCCGGCGAGGAGTTCAGCAAATTCTTCGGTGGCGCTTTTCCATTCTTGGCAAATGCGACGGGCGCGGGGCAAAAAGCGATCGCCCGCCAAGGTCAATTTTGCTTGGGCACCCCGATGAAAGAGGGCAACGCCCAGGCTCGCTTCTAAACTTTGGATTTGCCGACTCACCGTAGATTGCGAAACCCTGCACTGTTGGGCAGCACCCTGAAAGCTATGGGTTGTGGCAACGGCCAAGAAGGCTTGCAACTGCTCCAGACGCATACACAATATAAAGAGATAAAAACAAAGGTGTGGATGGGGGGTTGCTATCGACGGACGATGTTTAGAGTGAAAAATGGGACGAAGACGAAGCCCCATCCCATTTCAGACATATCCTATTGCAGCCACAGTAGAAGAGATATGAACCCCACTTCGTATCGTCAACTACATTCTCAGCAGGATTCAGCCGCCGCCGCTATACCTGTTCGTGAGCCGTTTATGACAGTTGGGCGGAAGGGCTAAACCACCTACGCTAGTGCTAGTTATCACAACTAGTTATCAACTAGTTATCAACTAGTTGATAAGGATGGGTAAAGATCGAGACGGTCAACCTGCAACAATTTTGTGTTCAGGAGTTGATCCAGTTAGCCCTATGAATTCGCTTTTTCTACAGCGGCCTCAGCATGAATTTTAGTCGTTGGAAAAAGCTTGATTTTTGTATCAGATGGTTGGATCAATAGCTCGATCTCCGTGCATCCCAAAATAATGCCTGTTGCCCCTGTTTCTACCAAACGATTCATAATAGCGAGGTATTGTTTTTTGGAGGCTGCGTTGATGATTCCTTGGCAGAGTTCATCGTAGATCACTCGATGAATCAACTCGCGTTCTGGCTCAGAGGGGATCAAGACTGTTAGCCCATAGCGATCCATCAATCGCCCCCGATAAAAATCTTGCTCCATGGTGAAGCGAGTGCCCAATAGCCCCACGGTTTGTATGGTGCTTGACTGGATCTTTTCTGCGGTTGCATCAGCAATATGGAGGAATGGAATTTGGATTGCAGCCTCAATTTCTGCGGCTAATTTGTGCATGGTGTTGGTGCACAGAATAATAAAATCTGCGCCTGCCTGTTCTAGGCTTTGTGCCGCAGACACCATGATTTTTGCGGCATCTGACCAGTGCCCTTGATGTTGTAATGCTTCAATCTCAGCAAAATCAACAGAGTACATCACACTTTTGGCAGAGTGAAGACCGCCTAATTTCGCTTTTGTAGCTTCGTTAATAATGCGGTAATACTCAATTGAAGACTCCCAACTCATTCCTCCAATGAGACCGATCGTTTTCATCAGAATTCCTTTAATTAGAATCGATTGCTTTTATGATTTTTGTGGAAGTAATTATGACCTTACTAGGTGAGGAGATGATAGAGCGATCGCCCTCTCTCAGCATCTATTTAGCACATTCATCTGCGTTAATACAGTCATAGCCTGACTGCCAAAGAAAGATAACTGAGCAAGAAATTGATTGAATTTCTTGCAAAAATGAATGGGCTTAACCCATTATTCAATGCTTCTCATCAGGTGGTAAAAGGGTGGCTAAATCTTGGCGAATTATGGGTGAGAGGGCGTTCCAGCGGGGATGGGCTTGGAGGTGGGCAAAGACTTGGGTGGGTGGCCAATGTTTGAGTGCTGTGAGGGTATGGAGTTGAACGCCACGATCGCCATCCCACAACAGTTGAGCGGTGCAGGCGAGGGCGCTGGGGTGGTGCAGTTGCCCGAGGCTATGGGCGATCGCCCGCCGCACTGCCGGAACCTCCAAAATCTGCGGAGGATGGGGACGCGTCTGGGTTAAGAGGTCTTGCAAAATCTGGCTGGCTTGGGGGATGAGATCTGGGGCATCCATCCGACCTAAGAGCGGAATAATCTCTAGGGCTAAGGCTGCGTCTGGGTTGCTATGGAGGGTTTCTTGCAAAACCTTTAGGGTGGCGGGGTGGGGAAACCAGCCCAAACTGCGACATAGAACGGGGCGGAGCGCGGCTGGGGTGAGGGGCGATCGCAGGGCTTGCTGCAACGGAGCCACTGCTGCAACATGGCTCAAGCGCCCCAAGGTGACGGCAGCTTGTTCTGCGACGGCGGGGTCTAGGTCTGCGAGCAATGGAGCGACCAACGCAACGCGGTGGTGGGCGATCGCCCCATCACAGGCCGTCCCTAAGCCCGCTGTTGCAGCCTTGCGAATGGCCGCCACAGGATCTTGCACAGCCCCTTCGAGCAGGGCTACCGCCGCCGGATGCTGGGTATAACTGAGGGCTTCGATGGCGAGGCTGCGAACGCTCACATCCTCATCTTTTGCCAAGGCCAACAGCATGGGCAAGGTTGTAGGATGCGGCATTTGGGCTAACACGCGCACCACGCGCGATCGCCCTGTTGTGGTTGCCATCAGCGGCGCTAGCAACGGGACGATCGCGATATCTTGCTGCGCCACGGCGATGGCGGTTCCTTGCACCAATTCGTCTGTCTCGGCGGTTTGCAAAATCTGTAACAGCGGCTGCCAACTCCGCACATCTGGGTAGCTACTGAGGGCCCGCACCACAAACCAGACGCCTTCCCAGTCTTCGTTGTCTGGGTCTGCGAGCAGGGTTTCTAGGAGGCTGAGGAGAGGGGCGATCGCCTCTTTGCCATTTCGCTGTAACACCTTCAGCGCATCCCAACGCGCAGCAAAGTCTCCTTGCTGCAATTGGGCGATCGCGCTACCCAATTCCCCTATCTCCCCGGAGGCATTGATCAAACTATCTTGCTTGCGAGAATCATCGGTCGAGAGTTGAAAAACCATAGGGTGATTACGGTGGGTAATTTTTAAAGTAATTTTTAGAGAAACTCGAACTGGATGGGCAGGAAGGGTTTCAACTCCAGCACAGCTTCCGAAGCTTGAGCCATTTGCCTTCATAGAAATGACCTTCAGCATTTACCTTCAGCATTTAAAAACGGTGAGGTTTTATGGCGTTTGGAGGGTGGAGTGGGATGGATTAGATCCGGTGCATCAGGATGCCAATGCAACGCCCCTATGCTGAGGATGGCAAGACCTTGGGATGCATGGCAAAGCAGCGCCCCGAATGATCGATACCCAGCGATGCAGCATTCCTTAACGCTAGTCTTGCACGAACTTTGATGGGAACGGGTGTTTGAATAAGGTTCGTTATCAACCGCACACTATAAGCACCCTTTCCTTCGCCTTTTCCCAGCTTTTCCAAGGATTAGCCTTGAACCTAACCCTGGCGTAAGAGCCTCCGCCTAAAGCTTCTAGCGCCTTGCAGACCGTTAAAATTCTCTGCCTCTAAGCTTTCTGGATCTACCCTAACCGCCGGATCTGCCGTGACAGTCGGTTGATCTGGAGGGTTTCCTGCGACCGTTCTAAATACGTCTAAATACGTCTAAATACGTCTAATTAAATACGGCTGTGCTGGATCTGCCCGTCGTGGAACCCCTGCTTAGCGGCCAGTTTAATCAAGCATTTGGGAAAATGCTGCCCACAGATTGGGTCACGGCACATAGGTGAGTCTACTGCTGTAGATTTCGCAAAAACCATAAAGAAATCGCCCTAATCTAGCCTAAAGAGACCGCTATATGCGATTTCTGCATTTCAAGCATGGGCTTTTTGCATGATGCGTGAACTTTTGTAACTCTCACTACGAAATATCCCTTGGGTCGCGCTTAATCTACAGGCTCAGTGAGAGGTTACATCTGACCTAGCACCTCCGATGCCCCGCTGCTCAATCGTCGCACCCATTCCATTGACCCATCACATTGCAGGTGACCCCGTGACAGGTACGCTCACCCCCCAAGGAACCTTGAATAAGTTTGAACGGCTGAAGGCCGAGAAAGACGGTCTTCAAGTCAAGTCTGAACTAGAACAGTTTGCCCAAATTGGCTGGGAGGCGATGGATGAAACCGATCGGGATCATCGTCTCAAATGGCTGGGCGTATTTTTTCGCCCGGTAACCCCTGGCAAATTTATGCTACGGCTGCGGTTGCCCGCTGGCCTGATCACCAGTGAGCAAATGCGAGTCTTGGCAGACATTGTGCAACGCTACGGTGAGGATGGCAATGCCGACATCACCACGCGCCAAAACCTACAACTACGAGGCATTCGTTTAGAAGATATCCCTGATATTTTCCGTCGTCTAGAGGGCGTCGGGATGACTAGCATCCAGTCGGGTATGGACAACGTGCGAAACATCACGGCGTCTCCTATCGCTGGGCTAGATGCCGATGAGTTGATCGATGTCCGCGACCTGGTGCAACAGGTTCAAGACATGATTACCAACCAAGGTAAGGGCAATGTAGAGTTTACCAATTTGCCGCGTAAATTCAATATTGCCATTGAAGGGGGGCGCGATAACGCAATCCACGCAGAAATTAATGACATTGCCTTTGTTCCGGCTTTTCAATACCCCGGCGGGGGGCTGGGCTTTAACGTCTTGGTGGGGGGCTTCTTCTCGGCTAAGCGTTGCGAGGCGGCTATCCCGCTGGGTGTTTGGGTGCCACCATCTGAGGTTGTGGCTTTGTGCCGCGCCATTTTGGAGGTATACCGCGATCATGGCTTACGCGCCAATCGTCAAAAAGCTCGGCTGATGTGGCTGATTGATGAATGGGGTATGGATCGCTTCCGTTCAGCGGTGGAGGCGCAGTTGGGCAAGCCGTTGCTCCCGGCGGCGGCAAAGGATGAGATGGATTGGGAAAAACGCGACCATATCGGCATCTATCCCCAAAAGCAAGCGGGGTTAAGTTATGCCGGGTTGCATGTGCCCGTGGGTCGGCTTTATGCCCACGATCTATTTGAGTTGGCACGGTTGGCGGAGGTTTATGGGGATGGCGAACTGCGCCTAACCCTAGAGCAGAACGTCATCATTCCCAATATTCCCCAAGCTCGGCTAGATGCCTTGATGCAGGAGACCTTGCTTCAGCGGTTTTCGGTGCAGCCCAGCCGGTTGGCGCGATCGCTCGTATCCTGCACCGGGGCACAGTTCTGCAACTTCGCCCTGATCGAAACCAAAAATCGGGCGATCGCCCTCACCCAAGCCTTAGATGCCGAACTGACCCTCTCACGCCCCGTCCGCATCCATTGGACGGGATGTCCCAACTCCTGCGGCCAACCCCAAGTGGCCGACATCGGGCTGATGGGCACCAAGGTTCGCAAAGAGGGCAAAACCGTCGAAGGAGTGGATATCTACATGGGCGGCAAAGTGGCAAAGATGCTCACCTCGGCACCTGTGTTCGTAAAGGTGTTCCTTGTGATCAGTTGCAGGCGGTGTTGCGCGAGTTGTTGATCGAGCAATTCTCGGCTCAGCCTGTGGCTCCGGTCTAAGCCGTTCGGTTCTGCTAAGTGTTTCTGCCACTAAGTCCTGATGACCTTGAAGCGTAGCCATCTCTCTTCCCCGGTTCATCGAGTTTTGATTCCACGTTCACACGCCCGCTGAATGCATATTTTGGATTTTGGCCACCCATCCGGTGAGGGTTTTCCCACCATTGGGTGAATGATCTGCATCCTTAATTTTCACAAACCCGGCAGTATTTTCACAAAACCGGTAGTTTTAGGGGATTTTTCCCTACGGTTTAGCGTCAGCCCGATGGATCTCAAAAATATAGGTTGGCTCTGCAACTCGCGGGCTTCCCTGGCCAATTTGCTTTCTCATCTGGCTGTGTTTGATTCTTTACCCCCTCTCTATTTCTAACTGGAGTCATCAATGTCTAAGATTTTTGGATCTAAGGTTTCTCGTCGTAATTTTTTGGCAAGCGCTGGGGCAACGGCTGCGGCAACCTTGCTGATGCATGGTTGTAGCTCCTCTGAAACCAGCACTGCAACGACTGACGCAGCATCGCCCAGCCCCGTTGCGGCTGCCGATGCGCCCGAAGTCACCACCGCCACCCTCGGCTTTATCGCGCTTACCGATGCGGCTCCGCTGATTATCGCCAAAGAAAAGGGCTACTTTGACAAGTATGGAATGACCGGGGTTGAAGTGGTGAAACAAGCCTCTTGGGGCACCACCCGCGACAACTTGGTACTCGGCTCAGCGGCTGGTGGGATTGATGGAGCCCACATTCTCACCCCGATGCCCTACCTGATTTCGACCGGCAACGTGACGGATGGGAAGCCGCTGCCGATGTATATCTTGGCTCGTTTGAACACCAACGGCCAAGGAATTTTGTTGGCGAAGTCTTACACCGATTTAGCCGTTGGGTTAGACAGCTCTCCCTTGAAGGCACCGTTCGCAGCCTCGAAGGCAAGCGGTAAAGACATTAAGGTGGCAGTAACCTTCCCCGGTGGCACCCATGACCTCTGGATGCGGTACTGGTTGGCGGCGGGGGGGATCAACCCAGACACCGATGTTTCGACCATCGTGGTGCCTCCGGCGCAAATGGTGGCCAACGTAAAAACTAACACCATGGAATCCTTCTGTGTGGGTGAACCCTGGCCTCTGCAGACCGTTAACCAAGATGTGGGCTATGGCGCTCTGACCACTGGAGAAATGTGGAAAGACCATCCTGAAAAAGCATTTGGGATGCGAGCAGACTGGGTAGACCAAAACCCCAAAGCGACCAAGGCCATGCTGATGGCGGTGCTAGAAGCCCAGCAATGGTGCGACAAGGATGAAAACAAAGAAGAAATGTGTCAAATCTTGGCCAAGCGGGAATGGTTTAAGGTGCCCTTCGAAGACATCATTGATCGGTCGATTGGTAAGTTTGACCTTGGGGCTCGGCAGATCGAAGGCACTGATCTAATGCAGAAATACTGGCGCGACAATGCCTCTTATCCCTACAAGAGCCATGACCTCTGGTTTTTGACCGAGAACATTCGTTGGGGCTATTACCCCGCTGACCTCGATGCCTCGGCATTGGTAGACCAAGTGAACCGCGAAGATCTGTGGCGTGAAGCGGCCATGGCGCTGGGAGTGGCAGACTCTGAAATTCCGAGCAGCCCTTCCCGTGGGGTTGAAACTTTCTTTGATGGCATCACGTTTGATCCTGAAAACCCCCAGGCTTACCTCGATTCTTTGACCATCAAAAAGGTTTAGATTCCGTTGCAAGAGAGGAGTGGGTAGAGCAAGATTCCTAACACTGTTCTATCCACGGCTCTCTCTATTCTTATGCGCTAATTTCTAATCCAGCGCTCTCGTTTTTGGTCTTTTCTCCGCTTGCCTTGTCTTTGCTGTTTCTCTTCTCTCCCCCAACACCCTATGGCTACTACGTCTTACCGTCGTGCTTCGTCTCCAAGTGGGCTGGCTGCTTTGATGGCGCGGCTGCCGACCAGTGTCCGGAAGTTTTTGACCTCTGCGATCGCCCTACTCATCGCCCTTACCATCTGGCAACTCCTGTGTATCAGCCCGGATGCTTCGCTGCCTGGCCCCATCAAAGTGTTGACCGATACTTGGGAGTTGATTATCGATCCATTTTTTGACAATGGTGGAACAGATAAGGGGCTATTTTGGCAGATTTTGGCCAGCCTGAAGCGAGTCGCGCTTGGGTTTACGTTGGCGGCGATCGCCGGCATTGTAATGGGGATCGCCATTGGCAGTAGCGCCCTGCTCTACGATGCCCTCGACCCGATGTTTCAGGTTTTGCGAACGGTGCCGCCCTTGGCTTGGTTGCCTATCTCTTTGGCCGCGTTCCAAAGCAGTGAGCCTTCGGCTATTTTCGTTATTTTCATTACGGCAATTTGGCCGGTCATCATCAATACTGCGGTAGGTGTGCAGCAAATTCCCCAAGACTACAAAAACGTAGCGCGGGTGTTGCGGCTATCGAAAAAAGATTATTTCTTTGAGGTATTATTTCCGGCCACCGTTCCTTACATTTTCACTGGGTTACGGATCGGGGTTGGCCTGTCGTGGTTGGCGATCGTGGCGGCAGAGATGTTGATTGGCGGAGTAGGGATTGGCTTCTTTATCTGGGATGCCTGGAACAGTTCCTTAATTAGCGAAATTATCTTGGCGTTGGTGTATGTCGGCATTGTTGGGCTGTTGTTGGACAAAGTAGTGATGTTCATTGCCGATCGGATTGTGCCAGGGAGACAATCTTAGGCATTTGTTAGGCATTTGTTAGGCCGTTGCCTGGTTGACTGCGCCCTTCTATCAAAACTTGATCTAACTTTCCTGATCTAACTTCCTTGATCTAACTTCCCTGATCCAACTTCCCAAGGACTTGTCATGAAATCATTCGTGGATATTGATTACGTCGATAAGGTGTTTGCGTTGCCCAATGGCGATCGCTACATGGCTCTCAAAAGCATCGACCTCACCATCCAAAAAGGTGAATTTATCACCTTAATTGGCCATTCTGGTTGTGGCAAATCGACCTTGCTCAACATTGTGGCGGGGCTAGATAAGGCGTCATCGGGGGGCGTCATTTTAGAGGGGCGTGAAGTTCGAGAACCCGGCCCCGATCGGATGGTGGTGTTTCAAAACTACTCCCTGCTGCCCTGGAAAACGGTTTACCAAAATATTTCGTTGGCCGTGGATTCGGCTCTAAAGCATTTGCCGAAGGGCGAGCGTCGCAGCATCATCGAGCATCACATTGATTTGGTGGGGTTGCGCCCAGCCCGCGACAAGTTTCCCCATGAGCTATCGGGGGGGATGAAGCAGCGGGTGGCGATCGCCCGTGCCCTTTCGATTCGCCCCAAATTGCTGTTGTTGGATGAACCCTTTGGGGCGCTTGATGCGCTCACGCGGGGCAATCTCCAAGAGCGGCTGATGCAGATTTGCGAAGAGAGCCACACCACCTGCATTATGGTGACCCATGATGTGGATGAGGCGTTGCTATTGAGCGATCGCATTGTGATGCTCACCAATGGCCCAGAAGCGCGGGTAGGTCGGGTGTTAGATGTTGCCATTCCGCGCCCGCGCCACCGCATGGAGGTAGTCAACCACCCCAGCTATTACGCCCTGCGCAACGAAATTATCTACTTCCTCAACCAGCAAAAACGCGCCAAGCGGAGGCAGGCCAGCCCCACTTTGGTGGTGCCCGGTGCGGCCAAGCCCGTGTTGGAGCTGGGGTTTGTGCCCCTAACCGATTGCGCGCCGCTGGTGGTCGCCCAAGAAAAAGGCTTCTTTAAAAAGTATGGGCTGGAGGTCAATCTCAACC
>Ga0105049_10003526_pt1 | contig 18462 bp, 20 predicted proteins | sample MAT06_FD_78087 | JGI IMG/M metagenome (GOLD analysis project Ga0105049, IMG submission 78087) | Freshwater microbial communities from Lake Fryxell liftoff mats and glacier meltwater in Antarctica - MAT-06 | ecosystem: Environmental > Aquatic > Freshwater > Ice > Liftoff microbial mat | place...
CTCTCCCTGAGGGAGAGGGACTTTGAAATCCGGCTCCCCTTCTCCCTGAGGGAGAAGGGGTTGGGGGATGAGGGGGGCAAATTTGCAAAGGTGGGATGCACCCTGAATCGGTCTATAGCAGGCCTAATTCATCCATGAGAGTTGTGAGAGGGTTTCCCATCAGAAATCCTCTCACCATCTAGATAGCGTTTCTACATCTCTATGATCTGTCTGGAACAATTTTAGTCATTCCGATTCGCCGTCTAAGAGCTGAGTTGATCACCAAGATAATCTAGGTTGTAGGGATTATTGTCCCTGCATAATTTCCCCATCTTTTCAATTCCCTGCTTTGATGTTCACGAGTGCGTCAATAATCAATGGAAGCTTATCTATCGGCTTGTTCAGGAATATTTTGGTTCATTGGAACCCAAGGTCAAGGCTTAGTCTTAGACTTCAGCAGAATTTCCAGCAGTTTTCCCTATATCCTGCAGGGAATTCCAGTCACCCTTGCATTTAGTATTACCTCAGCCCTCCTTGGATTTACCTGGGGTACCGTTCTTTCTATTTTCAAAATTACAAGTTTTAAGCCTTTGAAATGGTTTGCGGATGCCTACACCTCTATCTTTCGGGGCACCCCTTTAATTTTGCAACTAGCCATCATCTATTTTGCAACGCCTCAATTGACCGGGTTTACCCCCACTGGGTTTCAGGCCGGGGTTGCAACCTTTGCGCTCAACTCAGCCGCCTACAGCTCCGAAACAATTCGGGGTGGGATTATGGCCGTCGATAAGGGGCAACGCGAAGCGGCGATGACCCTCGGCGTTCCCTATACCCTAATGATGTGGGATGTTATCTTGCCCCAAGCCTTCAAAAATATCTTGCCAGCTCTGGTCAATGAGACGGTTGCCTTGCTCAAAGACTCCGCTCTCGTTTCGACCGTAGGGGCACTAGACTTGATGCGGCGCGCGCAAGTAGTGGCGGCAGAAAAGTTTATTTACTTTGAGCCTTTAATCTTTGTAGCCATTATTTACTATGTCATGGTCATTACATTGACATTGATCGCCAAAAACCTTGAAACAAGGATGCGCCAAAGTGATTAGAACTGAATTTTTGAGCAAATCTTTTGGAGCACTTGAGGTTCTTAAAGATATTTCAACGGAGATTCGGAAGGGAGAGGTGGTCGCTATTTTAGGGCCATCAGGATGTGGAAAATCTACCTTTCTGCGCTGCCTTAATTTGTTAGAAATTCCAACGAAAGGGCGCGTTTATATCAATGATATAGATGTTACGCATCCAAAGGTTGATATCAATAAAGTTCGTCAGAACATGGGGATGGTGTTTCAGCACTTTAATCTATTTCCCCATATGACGGTGCTTCAGAATGTTACCTATGGCCCCATCAAAGTCAAGAAAATGACCCGGGGACAGGCCGAGGAATTGGGCATGGAAAAGCTAACTCTAGTCGGCTTAGTCGAGAAGGCAGAGGTCTTTCCGTCACGGTTATCTGGGGGGCAAAAACAGCGGGTGGCGATCGCCCGTTCCCTGGCTATGCAGCCTGAGGTCATGCTGTTTGATGAACCCACCTCAGCACTCGACCCTGAAATGGTGAAAGAAGTATTAGATGTGATTAAGTCTCTCGCCAAGACCGGAATCACCATGGCGATCGTGACCCACGAAATGGGCTTTGCCCGCGAAGTGGCCGATCGCATCATGTTCCTCGATGCGGGGGTTGTCGCCGAAGATGCCCCCCCTGATATCTTCTTTTCAGCGCCTAAGAGCGATCGCGCTTGCCAATTTCTCGAAAAAGTCCTTTAAGGCGATTGATCTGATATCTTATAGTCCGTCCCACAAAGCCTAGCCGCTTGCCCTCCACCCTTCATTCAGGGACATTCAGGGGCAGCGAAGCTAGGCTTTTCGGATTGGTGGATAGCCTCAATGATCTGCACATTGGCAGCGGGGAAGGGATACTGCTCAAGGTCATCAACCGTAACCCATTTCACGACATCGCACTCGATGGGTTGGGGATCACCGGAGAGGTGGCGGCAGTGATGCACGTTGAGAGTCACGCGGAAGTGGGAGTAAGCATGGTCAATCGTAATCAGGCGATCGCCCACCTGCACCTCAATCCCCAACTCCTCCAAAATTTCGCGACGGATGCAGTCTTCCACCGTTTCCCCTGGTTCAACCTTGCCCCCCGGAAATTCCCACATCCCTCCTAGCAAGCCCTCTTGCCGCCGCCGATCAATTAAAATCTGCCCAGCAGCATCCCAAATCACCGCCACCCCAATCGATTTGTGGGGAATCGGCGCTTTTTCATTTCGCATCGGCAATTCGTCTTGCATCGTTAACTCATAGGCGCGACAGTGGCTGACCCAAGGGCATTGGGGGCAAAGGGGCTGCTTCGGCACGCAAACCGTAGCTCCCAAATCCATCAAAGCTTGGTTAAAGTCTCGTGGGTTTTGCGGATCGAGCAACTGCTCCGAAGCCGCCCACAAAACCTTCAATGCCTTATTAGGCAGGCGTTTTAATGCTATCAGGCGTGTCAAGACCCGTTTTACATTGCCATCTAAAATAGCATGGGGTTGATTAAATGCTGAGCTGAGAATCCCCCCAGCAGTGGTTCGCCCAATCCCTGGCAATTGCAAAACGGCTTCTAGATCTTGGGGAAACTGGCCGTTGTGCTTTGCTAACACGACCAGCGCCGCCCGATGCAGGTTGCGGGCGCGAGCATAGTAGCCTAAGCCTTGCCAACACTTAAGCACCGCTTCTTGTGGTGCCGAGCCTAACGCTTCGAGGCTCGGAAACTGAGTCAGCCAGCGCTCATAGTAGGGCAATACAGTCTTAACCTGGGTTTGTTGCAGCATGATCTCAGAAACCCAAATAGCATAGGGGTTTTGAGTGTGTCGCCAAGGCAAATCACGCCCGTGGGTGGCGTACCACTGCAACAAGCGCCGGCGGAGATCAGCCACAACAAAACTCGGCAGATCAGAGTAGAGATCTGCCGAGGGAGGGGAGTTAGAATTTTCGTATCCTGAGACGGGCACTGCCACGAACCCTGAATGGATAAACTCTAGAAACTGTAGCGTGAGAAACGCGATCTAAGCACAATATTCTGAGAGATAAACTGCTGACGGATGATCCCGATCCCTCGATCTCAAAAAGTAGCAGGTCAGAAAGTAGATTCTAAGAAATCTCAGAATCAGGATCGGAGGTGAGATTAGCGCTTTGGAGCGATCGCTCAAAGGCTAACCGTTGCTCTGCATTCCGCAAGAAGTAGCCACTCATGATGGCCGATGCCAACAACCGCCCTAACTGATCTCGGCTGGTTGTCACCGTAATGTCAAAATTCTCAGAGGGCAAGCCTCCCAGCATTCCGATGATGTTGCGCTCCATCACCTCAAATACTTCCTTCGATTCAGGCTTAGACAATTTAGCGATGGTTTCAGGGTGCATATCCTCGACATAATGCCAGAGAGCATTGCCGTGATCAGTGCGCCCGCTGAAGGATCCTGAAAGCTGTCTAGGGGTGTCGTTCACTATTGGAACCTCACTCAAACCGTGTCTTACTTGTTTACCACTGTATCAACCGAGTTACCAGAAGAGAGTGAGTGGAGCCGAACCTCAGACAGAGGGGTTTCCTCCCTAGGGAATCGCGGCTGGGGTCAGTAGACCACCGAAGGCTCAGGCCAGCACCGCGATGCATTCGATTTCGACCCGCACATCTTTAGGCAGCCGAGAAACCTCGACGCAGGCGCGGGCAGGCGCATCGGCGGCGGCAAAAGCTTGAGAGTAAATGGCATTCATAGCCGCAAAATCATTCATATCGACCAAGAAAACGGTGGTTTTAACCACGTCGCTAAAGCTAGCCCCCGCTGCTTTAAGGATGGCTTCTAGGTTGGCCAAAACCTGGGTGGTTTGTTGGCTCACATCATCGTCGCCGACTAAGTCTCCGGTGGTAGGATCGAGGCAAATTTGCCCCGCAACAAACAGCAACTTGCCCTGGGTGGCGATCGCCTGATTATATGGCCCTACTGGAGCCGGAGCCGCATCAGTCCGTATTACTTCTTTCATTCAGCGCGTTCCTTAATATCCTTAATACCCTGTCAGTCTCTATAGAATCTTGCGCTCTCACCCATGGCTAAAGCCATCGGCAGTTCAGCATCCACTCTCAATACTTCGTTATCTCTCTTTAATTATTAAGCACGGAATTAAGCACCAATCTTATCTACTACGGATCATTCAACAGATCCTTCAGCGGAATAGAGCCACTGCAACAAGCTCTAGCTTGGCACTCACAATTTTGCCTGATTACAGAAGCTTGGGTCGCAGCCCATGCTCCCGATAGTGGCGGTAGTCTCGAATAATCCGCTCATGGTCAAAACACAAATTGGGGGGTAAATCCCACAGTTCAAAAGTATGCACATGCTTGGCATCATCTCCGGCGCAGGGTGTTCCCCTCGCCATGCCCAGAAACACAATGCTGATCGTGTGTTGGCGAGGATCGCGCGCGGGATCTGAGTACACTTGAAACTGCTCTGACAGTTTAACCTGCAACCCCGTTTCTTCAGCCGCTTCTCGGACAGCAGCCTGTTCCAGCGATTCGCCATAGTCTACAAATCCTCCGGGTAAAGCCCAGCCGTGAGGAGGATTGAGGCGCTCGATTAGCACAATGGGTCGATAGGGACGATCCATTAGCTCGATGATGATATCGACGGTGGGGACGGGGTTCCTATAATTCACCAATTTAATGGGGTGCCACAGTTTGCTCTTATTGCTCTTAGCAGCATAAGCTTTCTACGGCTCATCTAAGGCTAAATTTTGAGTAGGGTTTCAGCCGAGTTTGAGCGGGTATGGTTACATCCGTAGCTTGGCGGGAAACCTCTTTTCCCAACACCTAGCGACGCAACAACCGCTTCACCGTTTTCAAGAGTTCTGTAGGATGAAACGGCTTTGTAATATAAGCATCAGCCCCCTGCTTCATCCCCCAATATCGATCAAACTCTTCACTTTTTGTAGAGCAGATCATCACAGGGATCGTCTTCGTTGCTGGGTCATTTTTGATCCACCGACAAAGTTCATAACCGTTCATTTCCGGCATGATCAAGTCAGTAATTACGAGGTCAGGAAGCTGATCTAAAATCTTGCCCTTAGCCTCCACCCCATTGATTGCTTCAACGACCTGCATCCCACTCCCTTGAAGAAGGTCTGAAAGCATTTGCCGCAGCGTTTGGCTATCATCCACGATTAGAACTTTTGTCATCTCCCCCATTCCTTCCCTGGATTCTGGTCACCGGATTCTGGTCATTGGATAAACGCTGGGTCTTGACGCTTGGGGCATTCATGGTTGGGATGTACCTGCGACCTTGGAGCCATCTTGGGTGACACTGTCTTGGTATAAGACAGATATTTCCGAATCAATCCCCAGTTCACTCTAGCGAAGCACCTGTACTCTCCCTCATCATTCCATAAACGCTTGATTCATGAGACCATAAGCCCCTAAATCCTAGGATATTTCCTCCCTTTCCTTGCCTCCAGCTTACTCGGCCTTGATACCCCAGCGTGAGACAATCAGGCCAGATCTGCGAGTCTATTTGGAGCTGAAGCCATCCATTGAACCCTAGCCTAGTCTAAGAGCTAGCTTGGGATCAGCCGATCGAAAGAACCTCCCCGATCGATCCAGATCTGCCCACCCAGAAACATATCTGTCTTAAATCGTTGTAAAACACAAGCCTCTGCATGGGTTAGAAATAGTCTGAGAAGGATACAGGAGTAAGGATTCTGGAAGCCCAGCCACTCCCTCCATCGTGTTGGATATGCCTCCGCTACGGGGCTTTCCTGAGATGTATCTCCTAAAATCTCATAGCCTTAGTGCAGCTTGAGGCCAAAGACCTAAGATCGTTGGCTCAAAATCGCACCTGTCTGAGCATCTGCAGAGTTGTCCTTACCCTAAATCTCGCGCCTAGAGAATGCAAAGAATCTTGACATTCGCACCCCTCCTCCGACAAGGAAAAGAAGCTATGGGCTGGGGCTGGGTTCTGTCAAGCCGTGGGTTTGCTCTAACAAATATTCTGACAAATATACAGAAATGCCTGATTTTAGGCTAATGAACCTTCTAGGAAAAGAAAACGTCCCATGTTTCCTATTCAAGGTTTTCCCTGCGCAAAGAGCCTGTCCGGATAGCACTTGTTAGATTTCGTAAGATTTACAAAAAACTCAAGTGAAGATCCTCCTAGACATCTGCTCACCGGCCACAAACCGGCCACAAAAGACAGGTTGATCCCCAAGGGCTTGATCCCCAAGGGCTTGATCCCCAAGGGCTTGATCCCCAGCGATCGCACATCTGAACTATTTTAAGCATCCTTATTAACGAGGCAGATCGCTGGCAACGCGCTTGATCGGTCAAAAGGCTCTTGAGCCATGAAACCCAGCCATGAAACCCAGATAGGAGGTGAGTATATGAGCTGCCTTGTAGAGTCAGGTGCCCGGTAGAAAAATATTCTGAGCCATGCGGCCACTTGTGCATAGGTGGCTAGCATTCGGGCTAGGGGCTAGACGGTTGGATTGGATGTTGTCACCAGCCCCGACCATATAGCCTAGTCCGTTGCCAAGATTAGACTCTTGCTCGTCATCAAGGGGCAATGCCAGAGCTTGTAGGGTATGCGGGTTAGGGCTGAGCAAGTGGTGGGGCGCGGTAACTCAGCGGTAACCAAAGTTTTTTTGGGAACGGTTTTTAGGAACGGTTTGGGGGAACGGTTTGGGGGAAAAGTCAAGTGCCTGTTGCTTCGATCGATTCATCGCTTGGGAAACCTCCCATTCGATGGCATGATATTTGAATGAGAGTTTTGCCTCTCATCGGTCAATGCTAGGTCAATTGACCAGCTCAATAAATTGACGGAGCCTAGGCTCGTTTTTGCTTGGGTGAAGGCTCGGTTGAGAGAGTTGGTAGAAGGGGCAATCGCGCTGTCAGACGGCTATTAGCTGCTCACAGCATTGATGGTTATCTCCGTAACCTGTCTCTGGCATCTGACCAAAGCACGCTGCTGTTATATCTACGCTGTGTTGAGCGCTTGGTAGAGTTCACATTCACTATTTGAAGTCTTTTAAGGAAGGAGAACCATTTCTGTGCTTAAGAGATACGTTTGGCCGATTGCGATTGCCCTGATTTTGGTTGTACAGCTCGTCGGCGGACGGGCGATCGCCCTTGAGATGGATGCATCCATCCGTACCGTTACCCTCAATTCGAGTGGTGCCCCCTACACTCTCTCCTTGGAGGAAGTTTCTCGGGGCAAGCAAATGTTTAACTACGCCTGTGGGCAATGCCATGTCGGCGGAGTCACCAAAACTGATCCCAACGTTGGTCTTGACCCCGAAACCTTAGCCTTGGCTTCTCCGCCCCGCGATAATATCGAGGCTCTGGTGGATTATATGAACAACCCCACCACTTACGATGGCTTAGAAGACATTTCTGAGCGTCACCCCAGCACCAAGAGCACCGACATCTTCCCCAAAATGCGGAATTTGACCCAAGACGACTTAACTGTCATTGCCGGGCATATCTTGCTTCAACCCAAGGTAGTCGGCCAAAAATGGGGCGGTGGCAAGATTTATTATTAGATTCCTGCCAATGAATCTGATGCTCTCCGTGGGTTGAGAGTTAGAACCGGGTAGCTTTTTGCAAAGCTATCCGGTTTTTTAGGGGGCTGTTTTTGACGAGCTGATTCCGTCGTTCAAGAATTTGGGTCGGCATGGTGTTGGAACCGCTGGGGCGCACCCTGGCTGGGGGTAACCAGCCCAGGAAACCGGGGAGGTTGCGGATCGGCACTCAGGCGAGAGGGGGGAGGGGCGATCGCCCGCATCTGTCCCCAAACTCTGACCAATATCCCAGGGATTCGGCAATTGACAAGCCCTTGGGGCAATTCTTCAGATAAAATGTAGGTTGGGTTCAAAAAGTTTACTTAAACGTTCCGAGGTAACCATGGAATTGATTGCTCGCGTATCGCGGAGTTTAAGTCTGGCCTTATTCTCGCTTGTGTTGGTTGTAGCTAGCTTCGTCGCAGTGGTCTCCCCTGCCGCAGCCGAGACCTTCACAGTCAAAATGGGGTCTGACAGTGGAATGCTCATGTTCGATCCTGCGGATCTAACCATCCACTCCGGCGATGTTGTTAAATTCGTTAACAACAAGCTACCTCCCCACAACATCGTTTTTGATGACAAGCAAATACCTGCCGAGGCGAAAGCGTCTGCGGGTTCTTTGACACACAAAGACTTGATGTTCTCACCTGGGGAGTCCTACGAAGTTACATTTGGCGATGACATACCTGCGGGTTCCTACACTTACTATTGTGAGCCTCACCGGGGCGCTGGCATGGTTGGCAAAATTACCGTCGAAAGTTAAGCCAGTCTAAGCTGTCAAAAGCTTGGTTCAATTTGATCAATAAAAGTCCTGTGGAATAGTCCATGGGGCTTTTTTATTGCCTGGAGCGATAGAGTGCTTCCGGGTGCTGCTGGATGGCCCGATGCAGAAATCAACCCGCACAGCTTATTCTTTTGGTAAGGTTTGATAGGCTTTCAATCTTTGATAGTCTCCTTAAAGACCGTAAAGACCGTCCATGTCCCGGCGTAGCAGGAAAATTCTGTGGTACCTATTCGCGATAACAATCCCACACAGATCACCCCCTATGTGACCTATGGTCTCATTCTGATCAATCTTGCGGTGTTTGTATATGAACTCACCCTTTCAGGCCCAGAACTGGAGCGTTTTTTTCAGACTTGGGCAGTAGTACCCCAAGAATTAACCGCTAATTTTCAAGGGGAGGCTGTGGCCAGCAGCGCCAGTTTTCCAGAATGGGGAACCCTGATTACGTCTCAATTTTTGCATGGTGGATTTTTGCACATTGCTGGCAACATGCTCTACCTCTGGATCTTTGGGAACAACGTCGAGGAAGAGCTGGGCCATGGCAAATTTTTGTTATTTTACTTGCTCTGTGGAGCCTTAGCCGCACTTACACAGTGGTTTTTCTCGGCAGGCTCATCGGTGCCATCGCTAGGAGCCAGTGGGGCGATCGCCGGAGTGATGGGAGCCTACATCCTACGCTTCCCTAAAGCCTCCATCCTGACCCTGGTTCCCCTTGGGTTTATTTTGTTTCCCTTTCGCATTCCAGCGGTGTTTTTCTTAGGCTTTTGGTTTGCGATGCAGGCACTCTATGGCGTTGCCAGCCTCAACAGCCCCGCCGATATGGGCATGGAGTCTGGCGGAATTGCCTATTGGGCTCATGCCGGAGGGTTTGTGTTTGGGGCAATCTTGGGGCCACTGCTGGGGCTATTTCGGACAAAATCTCGTTTATGATAAATCTTGCAGCCACTAGAACTGCCAAGCTTCGGAGTTGATTGAGATAGTGGATTGCGCTATGAACCAAGTCCACGTTGAGAACTGTAGTTTTAGCCCTCACCCCCAGCCCCTCTCCCAAAGGGCGAGGGGAGCCGGAAAAGCTTTCAAAGTCCCTCTCCCTGGGGAGAGAGATTTAGGGTGAGGGAAAATTCTGGGTTTCAAGTTAGACGAGATTTAGGTGATAGGTATAGAAGGAAGAGGGCGATCGCCCTTCTAAGCTGCATCCTTACGGATCCCATTGACCACCGCGCCAAACCCGATCCGGCCCAGACAGGCCAAAAAATTGTGATAGATCTTGAGAAAGGGCTTGCAGAGGTGCAAACAGTGGCAGTATTATAAAAGACTGTGTTAATTCGCAGTTAATTCGCAGTTAATTCGCATAGTATCGGTCAAGCTCATGCCCAAACTAAAGACTCGGAAAGCTGCTGCGAAGCGATTTCGCAAAAGCGGCACTGGCAAGATCATGCGCCGCAAGGCATTTAAGAACCACATGTTGGAGCATAAGAGCGCGGCTCGTCGGAGCCGTTTGTCTAAAGTCGCTGTGGTGAATGAGCGGGATGAAGACAACGTGCAATTAATGCTCCCCTATCTCTAAATTCCTGCTGCGCTCAGCTTTGGCTAGCCAGATTGCTAAGTCTAAAGATGGATCTAAAAGCACTAAACATCAGCGTCTTTTAGATAGATAGCGAGCAGCACGGGTTAGAGATGAGGAAAACGATAAACCAATTGCACCGCAATTTAATAGCAATCGAAGGAAAGTAGACCAATGGCACGGGTAAAGCGCGGCAATGTGGCACGGAAACGCCGCAAAAAGATTCTGAAGCTCGCCAAGGGCTTTCGAGGTTCCCACTCGAAGCTATTTCGGACGGCAAACCAGCAAGTAATGAAGGCTCTGCGGAATGCCTACCGCGATCGCCGCAAGCGGAAGCGTGATTTTCGGCGCTTGTGGATCACTCGCATCAACGCAGCCGCTCGTCTCCATGGGATGAGCTATAGCCAACTGATCGGCAATCTCAACAAGGCTGACATTTTGATTAACCGCAAGATGTTGGCACAATTGGCTGTGCTTGACCCCGCTGGGTTTGGCAAAGTGGTAGAAGCAGCTAGCCAAGTGAAGGGCTAATACAAGAACTATGGGCAGGGCGCTCACAGGATTGGCGATCGCGCTCACCGGGCTTAGCTCATTGGTTTTTCCGATTGGGATGACCCTAGCTGCCGACCTCGAAACGGTTCGGCAGCGGGGTCATTTTGTCGTGGCAGTAAAAGATACTGTCCGTCCGTTAGGGTTTCGTGACCTGGATGGAGGGCTAGCCGGGTTAGAAATTGACATTGCCCGGCGGTTAGCCGATGAGATCTTGGGAGACCCAGCGGCGGTGAGCTTTCAGCCCGTTTCTAACCAAGAGCGGATGACGGTGTTAACGGCGGGGACGGTCGATCTGGTGATCGCCCGGATGACCCTCACAGAGGCACGGGCGCGGCTCGTAGACTTTAGCTTGGCCTATTACTTAGATGGCACAGCTCTAGTCACGCGCAACCCCTCGATCCAGGCGGCAAACACCCTCGGAGGACGACGGATAGCCGTGCTAGAAGGGTCTAGCACGATAGCCGTAGTGCGATCGCGCCTACCCAATGCCCAACTGATCGGTGTGCGCTCTTACCAGGAAGCCAAGGATTTGCTCGATCGGGGTGGGGCGGATGCCTTTGCCGCCGATGCGAGTATCCTCACCGGGTGGGTGCAGGAATTTCCTGAGTATCGCCTGTTGCCAGGGATCTGGTCAGGGGAGGCGTTGGCGATCGCCATGCCCCGAGGGACAGAGTACGCAGAATTGCGGCGGGAAGTGAATGGGGCGATCGCCCGTTGGCGCGAAGACGGCTGGCTGGATGAACGCATCCAATATTGGGGGCTACCCCAGCAGCTATTGTTTCAACAGCCCCAACCCTGAGACTTCTGGCACGATAAGATCTGGCATCCCAAGAACTGGCATCCCAAGATATTGATCCTGGGAATCAGAAAACTTTACTGGCACTGCATTGAAGACTTGCTAGGCTGGGGTTAGAGGCTGTTCCTTGGGTTACAAAGATCCCTTGGAGGGTCACGCTTGCGGTGAAGAACTCAGGGGTTAAGATGCGCCCTAACCCTGTGCTAAGTCAATCCTGGTCTAATCGAGTTCTGATCGAGCGTTGTTAGAATTGCCCCTCCTAAGATTGGGGAAGACCTAAAACCAAGCCAGACAGCCAAGCAAATTAGGTTTGATAATAAGGGTTACGGGCTTGGGCATTGCCAGCCTTGCAACAGGTGTGAGCGGCTAATGTGAGCAGCCAAGTGTGAGCGTCTGGGAGACAGAGGGCGCAGACCCAGCATTGAGAGCGTCCGGTGGAGCAAAGCCCACGGAGTCTCGATCGATTTGGATGGATGTTCGTCGGTACCTTTAAACTTGTGGGAGGATACATCGGATGGTTAGCCAGATTACGAATCCGTCTTACGAAGCCAACACCCAGGCGATCGCCCGTGAGTTGTTGAGCGCCACGCGGGAGAACCGTTCGTTCTTGTCCCAAATGCGCGACCAGATGCGTTGGGACGACAAAATGTTGGATTGGACGATGAGCAACCCCGGTTTGCGGGTGCAGTTGTTTCGCTTCATCGACTGCTTGCCATCGTTGCAGAGTAAGGCAGAAATTGCCCGCCACTTACAAGAATATTTGAGCCAAGACGCGGTAGAGTTGCCCGCCACCCTCAAGGGATTGCTAGGGTTTGCCAACCCCGACTCGATGCCGGGGCAAGTGGCCGCGACGACAGTTTCCACGGCTGTGGAAACCCTGGCGCACAAGTATATTTCAGGAGAAACCCAGAAGCAGGTGATCAAAACCCTGGAAGGGTTGCGGAAAGAGAAGATGGGGTTCACGGTGGATCTGCTGGGAGAAGCAGTGATCACCGAAGAAGAGGCGCAGTCTTATCTCGATCGCTATTTAGAGCTGTTAGAGGCGCTGACCACGGCTTCAAAGGCGTGGGGGAAGGTGCCCCAGATTGATGAGGCCGACGGCGAGGCGCTGCCGAAGGTGCAGGTGTCGGTCAAGCTGACGGCCTTTTATTCGCAGTTTGATCCGCTGGATGCTAAGGGCAGTCAGGCGAAGGTGTGCGATCGCGTCCGCATTTTGTTGCGTCGCGCCAAGGAGTTGGGAGCGGCCATCCACTTTGATATGGAGCAATACGCCTACAAAGATTTAACCATCGCCATTTTGAAAGAAGTGTTGATGGAGGATGAGTTTCGCAGTCGCCAGGATATTGGCGTGACGCTGCAAGCCTATCTTAAGGAGAGCGAGGCCGATCTGAAGGGGCTGATTGCCTGGGCCAAGGAACGGGGCAACCCGATTACGATCCGCTTGGTGAAAGGAGCCTATTGGGATCAAGAAACCATCAAGGCAGAGCAACATGACTGGGAGGTGCCGGTCTTTCAGCGGAAGGTTTCGACCGATGCCAACTTTGAAACGCTGACCCGATTGTTGCTCGAAAACCATGAGTCTCTCTATGCAGCCATTGGGAGCCACAATGTGCGATCGCAGGCCTATGCGATGGCGATCGCCCGCCAACTCAACATTCCCCGCCGCCGCTTTGAACTGCAAGTGCTCTATGGGATGGCCGATAAATTGGCCAAAGCCTTAGTGAACCAAGGCTATCGCGTCCGGGTCTATTGTCCCTATGGAGAACTGATCCCCGGCATGTCGTACCTGATCCGGCGGTTGCTGGAGAATACAGCCAACACCTCGTTTCTGCGGCAAAACCTAGAGGAACGCCCGATTGAGGATTTACTGGCGGTGCCGACGATTCAAGAAGGTGCGGGCGATCGCCCCTCCAATCAGGGGTTGGGCTTTGAGCGGTCACCAGACACCGATTATTCTGCAGCATTAAAGCGCGATCGCGCCCTGGCAGCGATCCCAACAGTGCGGCAACAATTGGGGCAAGCCTATGCGCCTTGGGTAAATGGCAAACCCATCACAACCATCGATCACATTACCTCGCTCAATCCATCCAACCCCGATGAGGTCGTAGGGACGGTGGGGCTGTTGTCGATCAAGCAGGCAGATGATGCGATCGCCGCTGCCAAGGCCGCATTCCCAGCTTGGAAGGCAACCCCGGCAACCGAACGGGCGGCGATCCTCCGCCGCGCCGCCGAACTGATGGAAGAGCGCCGCGCCGAACTCGCGGCCTGGATGGTGCTAGAAACAGGTAAAGCCTTGGGGCAGGCTGATCCCGAGATTTCGGAGGCCATTGACTTCTGCCGCTACTACGCCAGCGAGATGGAGCGCCTAGAAGACGGCCACCACTACGATGTAGCCGGAGAAAACAACCACTATCATTACCAACCGCGCGGCATTTCCCTCATTATTTCCCCCTGGAATTTTCCCTTAGCGATCCCCACAGGCATGACGATGGCATCCTTGGTGGCGGGCAACTGCACCCTACTGAAGCCCGCCGAACCCTCCTCAGTCATTGCTGCGAAGCTCACCGAAATTTTGGTGGATGCCGGCATTCCGGCAGGGGTATTCCAATATGTGCCCAGCAAAGGCTCTACCGTTGGGGCACATATGGTGAAGCACCCCGATGTGCATATGATTACCTTCACGGGTTCCCAGGAGGTCGGATGCAAAATCTATGCGGACGCAGCCATTCTGCAACCAGGGCAGCGCCACCTCAAGCGCGTAGTCGCAGAGATGGGCGGCAAAAACGCCATCATCATAGATGAAAGCGCTGATTTAGATCAGGCTGTGCAAGGGGTGGTGTATTCCGCCTTTGGCTATAGCGGCCAAAAATGCTCCGCTTGCTCCCGCGTGATTGTGCTAGAACCCATCTACGATGCCTTCCTCCATCGTTTGCTAGAAGCCACAAAATCTCTGAATGTGGGCATCGCAGAATCTCCTAGCACCAAGGTTGGCCCCGTGATTGATGCCGCCGCCCAAAACCGCATTAAGGCCTACATCGAAAAGGGCAAAGAAGAGGCGACGGTGGCGCTAGAACTGCCCGTCCCCAACCACGGCTATTTTGTGCCCCCCACCATTTTTGTGGATGTGCTCCCTACAGCCAAGATCGCCCAAGAAGAAATCTTTGGCCCCGTGCTGGCGGTAATGAAAGTAAAAACATTTGAGGAGGCACTAACGATCGCCAACAACACCCTCTATGCCCTCACCGGCGGCATCTACTCCCGCACCCCGTCGCACATCGATCGCGCAAAAACCGAGTTTGAGGTCGGCAATCTCTATATCAATCGCCACATTACAGGGGCGATCGTCGCCCGCCAACCCTTCGGCGGCTTCAAACTCTCCGGCGTCGGCTCCAAAGCAGGCGGCCCCGACTACCTACTGCAGTTCCTAGAACCCCGCCACATCAGCGAAAACATCCAACGCCAAGGCTTCGCCCCCATCGAAGGCGCAGAACAATAAGTGTCTTCGGTCAAGGTTAGACGATGACTGGTCTACCCCAGAAGATTGCTGCCAATAGTAGAGAACCATAAACTATGAACTAATAGGTACTGACAACCATTAGTTCATAGTTTAGATTAGGTATATCGAGATTCGGGGGCTTCTAGAAATTAAATCAAGCTGATGAGAGTTAGAAAAGTTCAAGAGGTTGATGTGCCAAATCTATCGAGCAAGCTAATGGCGGCGCGAAAAGCGTCCAACCATAGCTTGCTGGAAATCTGTCGGCAACTCGACATTACTCCGACCTATTGGTACAAGCTGGAAAAGACGGAAAGCAGCACTATCAATTACGAGCTGTTGAAGAAAATAGAAGCTCTCTTACCACTCAACTTAGATATTAGATTTCCTGAAGACCTTGAAATCAATAACCTAAACGGGAAAAAAATGGATTTATCACAATTGAAGTGGGTAAAAGTTGTTACCCCTGGAGCAGACTGGCACAGCTACTGGGCATATAGCCCTAGCGCATTAGTTCGGATGAAAAAAGATGGCGATGAGGTCATTTACTCTGATGGAGTCGCACTTTTTTCATTGGGTTTTAAACATGAGAAGGCAGCAAATCCGGCTGAAGGTGATTTGATTTTGCTGACCCAGCATTCAAAAGTTACACATGTTGTTGAGGTCTTAGACAAAAGCCCAATTCAGAACGGTAACTGGTTTAGTCGTTATGTCAAAGTTATCTGGTGGAAGCCAGAACTTGACTGGGGCAATTTGCCAGATCGGGCAGAAGTACTTGGGTTTGACCTCGATATTCAGCAAGGCATTCCCTATCGGTTTGATTCCTTTAAAGCATTCAATGCGAAATGGGGAGGACGCAGAGAGGAATTCCTTCAGCATTTAGCTACGGAGTTGGAGAAACTGTAGCCAGTGTCCTATCCCATTCGGCAAGAAGGTTTTAGCAGTGGTAGTGGATGAGGGCATCGAGTCCTTCTTGGGGGGTGGGGGTGGCTCCTTGGAGTTGCCGAGCCATGCGCTGGATGATGGCAGGGGGGACTTGGCGATCGCGCTTTTCGTTGCGTGCCAAACACTCTGCCAGCGGCACATCCAGCCATAAAGCGGAGATCCGCTGGTAGCCCCAACTGCGGGCTGAGAGAATGAATCGTCGGCGCGATCGCCGTTGCACATTGGTGGCATCAAAAATTGCGCCTAGGTTGTCATCTAAAACCACCTGCTGCAAGCGGCGTTGCACAAGCCCAAACACCTGGTTCCAATCGCCCTGAATCGCTGCATCTCCATACAACTCTGCCCGAATCGCATCCGTTGAAACCAGATCCCAGCCCCAAAGTAATGCCCACTGAGCCGCCAGGGTAGACTTACCGCTACCGGGCAACCCAATCAAAATCAGTAGCTCTGCCATTGCCATCCCTGCCCCCAGCTCCGGTACCGACGGTCATGCTCAAACGGTCATTATAAAAGCGTTGCAGCCAGTTTTTTTAGCTGCTAGCTCTGGCCTTAAAACCCCAAACAGAGATCAGGCTTGAAGTGCAGGATCAGGCGGCGAGATCTCACGCGGGTGATGGGGGCGGCAGGGCGTCCCCCAACAAACCATCTGGGGAGGCATCGAGGAGAGGACGGTGCTGCGGGCACCAATGACAGCATTGGCTCCAATCGTGACCCCCGGAGCAATGAAACAATCTGTGGCAACCCACGCGCCATTGCCAATGGCGATCGCCCCCGTAATCAGCCGAAACGTAGGGTCACGAACATCATGGCTACCAGTGCAAAGGTAGGTTTTTTGAGAAATCACACAATGGCTTCCAACTCGGATGGGTGCGAGGCTATAAAACACCACGTCATCCCCAATCCAACTGTAGTCTCCGACTTGCACCTTCCAGGGATAGGTAAAGCGGGCGGTGGGGCGAATCACCACCCCTTTCCCTAATGTGGCTCCAAACAGCCGCAACAAGAGCCGCCGGGGGGCATGGAGAAAATGTGGCGTCAGGGGAAATATCACTGCTTGTAGCAACCACCAGAGCAAAATCAGCCATCCTGGCCGCCCGCGCTCAAAGCCCCCCTGATGATAGCAGCGCAGATCAACCTCAGAAGGAGTGGTCAGGGCAGCAAGGGTGGCGGCAGACTCAGTGGAGCGGCCATCGGGTTGGGGGTTGGGGGTTGGGCGGTGGGCAGACTCCATAAAACCGATACTGAAAGGATGGGCGAGAACCGCTAGAAAGCTTATGCAAAGAACGTTTAACGTTCCGCTCCATCAACCCCGAGGCAGGAGTGGGTTAAGGTAATACCCGGCGTAGATTGGGTTTTGGATGGCGTCTACCATTGCATCCCACAGGCCATCGGGGATGCGTTCATCGCAATCGACAATTAGCACCCAATCGTTGTGAAGTGGTAGATGATCGAGCGCCCAGTTTTTCTTTTTGGGGTAGCTTCCATCAAAATAAAACGGAACGACGGTTGCGCCATAGTGTTGGGCAATGACCGGGGTGCGATCGCCACTTTGAGAATCAACAACAAAGACCTCATCTGCCCTGGCCAAACTTTCTAGGCAGTCAACAATATTAAGTTCTTCATCTTTCGCTGGAATCAGAACAGAAATAGGAATTGTTGAGGTAGGCATAGCTTCAAGGGAGTCTGCAAGGTCTTGCATTTCTATGGAAAAGACGCCCTTAGTCTAGTCCACATCACTCAAGGGCGTGGGCAAGCCAACCGCTGATGGAACGGAGTGAACGGGGTTCGTTGCCCTCGGTCACTGGCCTCTGGTGGGCTACCAAATTGAGACATTTTTAACCTGAAGGCTAAATGCCAGGGGCGTTACCCAACCCCTGCATCGGGGACAAGTTGGCTGTGGGCAGCAATCAGCGCCTCAGCCAAGTGGATGAGACGGGCTTCGAGATCGGTCTTGCGGCTCAAGAGCTGGCGCAGTTTTTGGTGACGGGCGATCGCCAAACTCACCAGGGGCACTTGCTCAGCGGGGCAGGGCTGGCACTGCACCTGGCCATCAGCATTGAGGCTACAGAGCCGATACCCACTGCCTTTGCCCGAGTCTCCCTGAGCTAGCTCATTGACCGGAAGGCTATTCACATAATCCATTAGCTGATGTACCTCGGCCTGTTGCAAAAAGCCATCGGCGTTGGGCGCACTGGCCATCGGCTGCGACTCTAGCCAGCCATTGATCACCGAGCCTTCGAGGTGAATATCTTGAATTTCTAAGGAAACCTGCTGTAATTCTCGCTCCCAGGCCGCCACGGTCTTTTCTAGTTCCTTCAAAATGCCCATGGCTAAACGCGGATTAGTGACCTGCCGAGCAGGGCCTTTGCGCGTTGTTGGGAAGAACGGAAGATCGAGGCTGGGTTCAGCGCCAACGGCAGACATGGGGCGCACGGCATGGGGATCAAGGGTCGGCATCGAAAGAGCCGGGGCCGTGGGTAGCGGATCAGCGATGCCCCCCAGGCTTTTTGCTCCCATGGGGCGACCCTGGGCTTGGTGCAGTTGCGTGAGAGCGCTGGTGATGCGCTGGAGGTTTGGATTAGGCGATGGGTTGGTCATGGCTGCCCAGGGTTTAGGGGTGTTCAGCATTGGCTCTGGCACTGGGTCTGACCTGAAAGCTGAGTCAGCATTCAAGGTAGATTAATGCATCAGTGGCGTGAGTGAGGCGGATAAACGGA
>Ga0105049_10003529_pt1 | contig 18459 bp, 19 predicted proteins | sample MAT06_FD_78087 | JGI IMG/M metagenome (GOLD analysis project Ga0105049, IMG submission 78087) | Freshwater microbial communities from Lake Fryxell liftoff mats and glacier meltwater in Antarctica - MAT-06 | ecosystem: Environmental > Aquatic > Freshwater > Ice > Liftoff microbial mat | place...
AATAGAGATGTAGCCAAGGCTCATGATGAAAAGAATGGTTTCCAATCTCGTGCCCATGGTCCGCGATCGAACGCAAAGACCCGCGATTTCCCTCCAGGGCAGCGTCCTGGCCAACGATGAAAAAGGTGATCTTGAGCCGCAATTCTTTCAGTAGACTTAGAACTCGAGGTACGACCACATCGAGATAAGACGGAAAGGCTTCCCAACCAGCATCGCCGTGTGTCTTCATGTAGGACCACTTGTTGTCCAGGTCCAGCGATATGCTTGCGATCAATTTCTATTCCTCAGCTTGGGGTACTCCTGAGATTGGGCATTCTCGATAATCCTTTGCCCTTCCTGAAGGTACGAACGACCACAGGCCTTGCAAGCTCGCGACTCCACGGCTTTGTCCGATTCAGAAAACATGCAAAGGACTTGGCCACAACGACAAACCGCGCCGATGCTTCGAGCCGGCGTGCCCAATACGAGATGGAAGTCCGGTACCGATTTGGTCACGATCGTTCCCATGCCTACCATTGCCCATCGACCAATCGTCAGATCACTGCCGATGATTGCCCCTGCGCCGATCGTGGCACCGCAACGAACGATGGTTTGCTCGGTAAACTCATCCGGCTCGCTCGATCTCAGCTCCGTCAAGTCCGCTGTGGCTGCCCTCGGGAAGCGATCGTTGGTAAATATCGCGCCGGCCGAAATCATGACGCCATCTTCGAGCGTAACGCCATTGCAAATGTAGACCGAAGCATTGATCTTGCAGCGGTTTCCGATGTGGACTTCGTACGCGATGTAGGTTTTACCACCGACGATACACTGTTCGCCTAGGTGCGACCCATATCGGATATGTACATGGTCCCAAATCGAAGTTCCATCTCCGATGACGCATCCCTCCTCTACACAAGCGGTAGGATGGACACGTACGCTCATGAAGCTGCCCGAATCGGAAGCGATGTCGTTGGATTTAGGGTAATCCAGTCGTCTTTTTTCATGGATTCATAAGCTCGCTCAATGGCCTCAGCCGAAGCGATGGCGTCTTCGGACGTGATTAAGAGTGGCTCGATCCCATGGATCGCATTGCAGAAATTATTCAGCTGACTCGTGAACGCTTGGACCTTGTCGTAGCCTCTGCCAAAGATGGTCCAGTCGGTGTCCACCGCCCGTTTGTACTTGGACTCTTTCCAGCCGATTAACACGGTCCCCTGGGTGCCGTAGATACTGGCATACCATGGCGTCTGCTTGTTGATGCTCCAGGAAAGGTCCATGGCAGCAAGTGTACCTTTGGATGTCTTGGCGTGGATCCTCACGGTGTCCTCCACCGGCTAATCCTGTGATCGCAGCCCTTCGATGGTCTGAATCGAATCCAACGGCCCTAGCAAATATCGATCGATGTCGACAGAGTGCGTTCCATTGTCGATGAGCACACCACCACCGCTTATTGCTGGGTTGCTGTTCCAACGCTTGGTCATGTCGACGTGGCCTGCGAACGTGTTTTCAAAAAGCAGAACGTCGCCGAGCACTCCCGAGGTGATCAATTGCTTGGCGTAGACCATATCCTCGACATAGCGGAACTTGGAGGCCATCGTAAGGATGGTTCCGGCTTTGGCAGCCGTTTCTATCATGTCCAGAGCAATCGACAAACGGGTCGCTACCGGCTTTTCGCAAAGTACATGGCAGCCTCGTTTGGCGAGCTGAGCGCAGATCTGTGGATGGGTAGACGGTGGTGTACAGACGATTGCGGCATCGATCGATAAGTCGTTTGGAATCGCTGCAACGTCGCTAAAAGCCTTGCAGTGCATGGCTGCTGCCACCGCCTGAGCGGATTCCAGTCGAACATCAACGACTGCCTTCAAACTTGCAAGATTCGTTTTTGCAAAGGCTTGCAAGTGGGTTTGTGCGATGCCACCTGCTCCGATTAGAGCAAACGACAATGGAGATTTTTTCATGAGTCACGCCTTAAGCCAAAAGCGTTTGAACCGAGTTGCGAATCGTCTCCGCAATGTACTCGACATGCTTCGTTTCATAGCGCTCGCTCCAGGGCAAAACTAAAATGCGGGAGAGAGCTTCGAAGGTGCCTGGGAATAGCTCAGGGGAGTAATCCACTGCTTCCGGCGCTGCAAGTGTGAATGGAAATCGACTGTTGCCAAAGGTCTTCTGGTCGCGAATCACCTGGCATTGGAAAGCTGGTTTTTGAATGTACCGGGGACCGCAAAACACTCCCTTATCCTTGAGCAATTTCCCAAGAGCCACCGTTCCACCTGGGATCACGTTGGAATCGACGTCCAAGCAGTACTTCCAATAGGTATGTTTGTTTCCGACGTGAATCGTTGGCGTCAAAACTCCTTCGGTCCCGCTGATCATGGAGGTCAACTGGTTCGCCGTTTTTATGCGAGAATGAACGCTGAAATCCAGTTTGTCTAACTGGGCCAAAGCGACCGCGCTGGTCAGTTCATTCATCCTGTAGTTGGGTGCTAAGAAGTAGTGGTCTGGATTCGAGTCGCCGTATCCCCATGCCTTGTTGATAAAAAGGAACATACGTCGAGCAAGTTCGGGATTGCTCGAGACGACCATGCCTCCCTCGCCGGTCGAGATATGTTTGCCTTGTTGTAGCGAGAAACATCCGATATCGCCCAACGAACCGACTAGGCGACCGTGGTGCTCCGACAGAAAGGCTTGAGCGCAATCCTCGATAATCGGCAAATGGTGCTTCGCCGCCAACGCGAGTATGGCGTTCATTTCACACGGATTGCCAAACAAGTGTGTGACCATGATCGCTCGCGTTCGGGGCGAGATACAGCGTTCGATCGTGGCAGCGGTTACGTTGTAGGTGCGAGGGTCTACATCCGCAAAGCGTGGAATCGCCCCTTGATAAATGATCGAGGAGAGAGCTCCCATGTCGGTGATCGAGGTTGTGATGATCTCCTCGCCCGGTTCAGGATTGATGGCCGCTACCGCTGTATGCAGTGAGGACGAGCCAGAGGAACAAGCATGCGAATGCAGGCTGTCCATGTACTTGGCGAATTGAATCTCCAATTGCTTCGTGAATTCACCCTTGGTGCTGGTGAGAACGCCAGTACTAAGGACTTTGGTGATGGCAGCGATTTCCTCGTTGCCGAAGGTGCGGCCCGAAATGTCTTGGTCGGTTGGAAGTGGCAGAACGGAGGTCTCAGTTGCAGTAATCATGGTTCTGATGAAAGAGTAAAAGTAAGCGTAATGGTGAAGCGTCCGTGCGCTATTGAATGCAATGTGTAAGCTCGAGTCTACGGTGACTTTGCTCCAACACGAGGACCGAACATACGGTCGAACAAAATGCGCGACATTAATTTTAAATGGCCGAGAATGACGGGCAAAGTCCGCATCTTGGAAAATCCTACCCGGCGGCTCGTTAGTCGCGACGGGGCTTCGACAATTGTTCCCCCGTGGCGTTGCAGTTGCCAAAGCATCTCGGTAACACCTACAAAACCCTCCTCAACAATGGGAAGATTGGCGACAGCCGATCTACGGTAGAGACGGAAGCAGCTAGTGTAAGTATGCAGGGAGGTGCCGAGCAATAACCCGTAGCAAAGCGATGCCGTGCGAGACAAAGCTATCCTCCAGCGAGGCACACCCTCGACCGATCCATCCGGATGGTAGGGTGACGCCGTTACCATATCCACGCTATCGACCATGAGGTCCAGCATACCTATGATCTGCAACGGGTCATACGTGCAATCGGCATCCATGGATGCGACCAGTTCATGCGTCGCGTTCTCGATCCCGGTGCGAATAGAGGCTGTGATCCCTCGATTCCGTCCATGTCGTACCACTCGAGCCCAATCGTGTTGCCGAAACCGATTTTCCAAGCCTTCCGCCGTATGGTCGCTACTTCCGTCGTCGACCAACACCACTTGCAAGTCCAAACGATCCGCAAAGGTCGTCTTGAGTGTCTTGAGACGTTCGGCAAGCTGGTCCAAACTCTCTTCTTCGTTGAAGCATGGAACCACGATGGTCAAGGAAACCAAACCGGCTGAAAATATCTGCAATTTTTCGGATTGAAGGAGCATCATGTTGTAAAAATCTCTAGCGTGTTTCGATGACCCATTCTAATCAGGATCTCCCTCGAGCCAAGGAATAACCCACTCGCTGCATCAGAGTTTTTGATGCAAACGGGGGTTTTTAAGCACAATTCACCGACTGTGTGGGATAGACCACACGGAAAACCCGTTTCATTGGCCATCAACACTTTCATCATGGTGTTGAGAGTGATCGTATCGCCACCCAGGTTTACGACGACGCCGCGGATGCGTTCGTCGTCTTCGGTAATCACTTCGATGGGAACGAACGGTTCATTGATCTCTTTGCTAGGCGTAACGATTTGCTCGATCAGATCCTTCACCGAGTAGCGACGCCCAGCGCTAGTCAAATCCGGACCGGTCATGCCCCCTTCGTTCCCGAAGCGATGGCAGGTAAAGCAAGCCGCTGCTCCGAACATTTTGCGACCGTTTTCCAAATCCCTTTTCTTAATCCCTTCGCTAAGCGAGCCTTCGTGGACCAGACCTTTGTTTGCCATCGCAACGAGTCCTTCGAGCTAGTACTCAGATTCCTTGCGACCTGCGAAGATGGTACCGACATTTTCGATCGCCGACTTTCGAACAGGTTTTGTCGCAATCAAATCGGAGGGGTGCTGCCCCGTCCTTGGCTGGCGGTCCTATAGGCTTGGCATCCTTTGGGATGGGGTTTTTTGCCATGCTCAGCAGTTCCCCGTCCGGCAATTCTTTCAATTGGATCCCTTTGATCTCGACCTTCATGGCAGGACCGCGATGGGCTTGAATGGCCAATAGCCCCTCCAGTTCTCGCTCGTCGTAGACCGTGGCGTTGTTTAAGGCCTTTGGATGAATATCGCATTGGTACCCCCCGATGGACCACTTGCCAACCGCTCCCAACTCTCGGCTCCGATACTGGATTCCGGAATTGTTACCAGACTGTTTCACCATTGCCCGAAGCTCAAAATTCTTACGCTTACCTTCGCGTCAAATCAGAAATTGGTTGTACTAAAGTGGTTAATCCCCTTTGGTTACTCCCAAAATAACTCCATCTTGGACCGACCAGATGTCGGGGTTGCCATCCCAGCCAGAAAGATCTTTGCCGTTAAACAAACTCCTCTCTTGAGCTTCGAGCAGTGAACAGCAAAAAGACACTAAAAAAACAGAGGTAATCGTTCTCATGGCTGCAAAGAATCTCACTATTGCAAAAAACTGGAGGGGATTCGCATTTGACCGCCAAATTCTAGTTGAATTCGCAACCTGCGTCTGCAAGCCACTGGTTATCATTGCTATTCTTTATAGTTCTGGTTTTGTTCTGGCACGCCGATGGAGAAAACTCTAGGGTGTGTATTGCTTTCCAGCATCGTGTATTGCTTTCCAGCAAATTGTTTTCACTCGCTCTCTCCACCTAATAAGTCACATGAAAAGCAAGTTTTCGATTCGTTCCTTGCGGTCCCGTGTTCTTCAAACAGCAGCAACAGGTTTTGCTTCTGTGGCGACTCTATATCTGACAGGAAATCTGGTTGCCCAGTCGTTCTTGATCGGCGGCTACGGGGACGGAATCTACTCCAGTTCGCTCGACTCCACAGGGAAGATGTCCGAGCCGAAACTTGCGGTAAAACAAAGGAACCCATCGTTCTTCGCGTTCCATCCGAAACTGGACGTACTTTATTCCATTTCGGAAAGTCCTCGTACCGATGCGGGCTCGCCGGCTGCCATTGCAGCCTATTCTTTCGATCGCGCACAGGCTGCGTCAGGTGGTTCGCTTTCGTTGAAGCTATTGAACCTGCAGAAGATCGATGGCGACGGTCCTTGCCATGTGGTGGTCGATGCCAAAGGAGAGTTTTTGGCTGTTGCAAACTATGGAAGCGGGTCGGCGGTGTTATTGCCCATCGACGAGCGCGGTGCACTCAAACCAGCGTCGTCTGTCGTGCAACACTCTGGAAAAAGTGCGGATCCCAAACGCCAGGATAAGGCGCATGCTCACTGTAGCTTTTGGGATCCGACCAATCGCTACCTGTTTGTTTCCGATTTAGGACTAGACAAGATTTTTGTGTACGACTTCGATCGCTCCTTGGGCGGACTAAAGCCGGCCAAGCATCCATCGTTCTCGCTCGCACCCGGAAGCGGCCCCCGGCACTTGGCAATCCATCAAAACGGCCGATGGGTCTATATTATCAACGAACTCAATATGACTTTGACCGCCGCTGCCTGGGATGCGACCGAGGGGAAACTAACCGAGATTCATACCGTAAGCACACTTCCCGTCGATGCAGAGGGAGATAACTTTTCGACAGCGGAAGTTCTCGTGCACCCAAGTGGTCGTTTTGTCTATGGTAGCAACCGAGGTCACCACACGATTGCAAGTTTTCGAGTCGACCCGTCCACTGGCAAGCTAACGCCGATCGGACATACGCCAACCGGTGGCAAAACCCCTCGCAATTTTCGTATCACCCCCAAGGGTGATTTCTTGTTGGCTGAAAACCAGCAAAGCGATTCGGTCCATTCGTTCCGGATCGACGAGAGTACGGGCGAACTCAAGCCCACGGGATTCTCCATCGCGGCGCCAGCGCCGGCCTGTATCAAGTTCTTGGAGTAGTTGAACCGACTTTATGCGTATACTCGACCGTTCGATGCGACGACAGAAGCTCATCGCGTCGAATGCGAATCAACTCGGTGGAGTATCCGTAGTGTGATCGCCATATCCGATGGAGCCGGTCGTTCATGTGTGGATCGACCTCCAGTTCGGCCACCATGGTTGCCTTGCTAGATGGATTCAAGAATTCGCCATCGCGATAGACCAGCGTTCCACGCCGAAAAACCATCTTAGGTCGTGCAAACATTTCCTCTGGATTCTCACGCCGAGAATAGACGACGACATCCGCCAAGCTGCCGTCGCAGAGCACTCCACGATTTACAAGTCCCAATGCCCGAGCCGGCCCCAGCCTCGTCATTTGAACGATCTCATCGAGCGAATACTCTCTCTTCAGCGAGGGCAGAGTACTGGTTTTCTGAACATCTGGATGCAGTCGATCGAAGATGGACATCCGAAAATCGTAGTCCATCAACAGCCGAATCAAGTGAGGATAGGAGGTAAAGGGAGCTCCGTTGGGATGGTCCGTGGTCAAAAACACCCGGGTCGGATCCTCGACTCGCAAAAACAACTCGATTCCGATAGACCACAATAGTCCATGAACGTACTGCTCATGGCGGTAACGAAACGGGAGAACACCGCAACCCGCTTGGCACTCCAGATCTTGAAAAATCGCTTTGCGAGGCTTGGCAAGCTTGCGATTAGCGAACTGATGCATCGTATCGCCGGACAGAGTAACCGTTTGCCCGAACTGCAGCTGCCCCACATCGATCGACAGTCCCGGAGTAGCGTTGACACGTTCTGCCAACTGTTTGGCTTCGGAACTATAGCCATGTGGTCCGTCGGTGCCATAGCAATGATACTGAGCGTGCGTCAAATGCAATCTTCGGCTTTCAGCCGCATCAATGGTTGCAAGAGTGGCTGCGATGTTTCCTGCCACACCTAGGTTGCTGCAATGGACGTGCAAGGGATGCGCTAGCCCGATCGACTCGACCGCTTGCGAAAGAGAGCTCAAGATTTGCCGAGGCGTAATTCCGAAGTGTGGGTGCTGACCATCGATATCCAAGTGACGTTGGTTGAATTTGAACGCATCGATTCCACCAGCATTAACGACCTTCACTGCGCAGCATTGATGGGCATTGACCATCCAAGCGACGTAGTCGTTGATCTGCTGTTGAGGAACGTCCGTCGCGATCCACTCGAGAAGAAGCCGGTCGTTTCCTAAGAGCAGGTAGCCCCCCGTGTCTAGCCAGGGAGTATCGGCCATCTCGGCATGCGCATGCCTAGCATTGGCGGGAAGCACGGCCGGCTCAAAGCAAGCCGTATAGCCCATCTCCAAATAACGACGACCGGTTTCCCAGGTTCCCGGGACGGGCGAACTGAGGGCAGCGATCATCATGGAGTTGCGATCGTCGAGCTCAGCTTGAGTCTGCGAATGTTGTACAAATTCGGGTAGCAGAAGCCGCGCAATGTTGACTTTGCCGCCGCCGATATGGGTATGCAGATCGATGCCGCCTGCCACCACAATGTGGTTGGGTAGCGAATACTCTGCGCCGATTCTTTGTCCCGCCGCAGGCTTGGAACAAATCGTTTCTCCGGACAGATAGAGATCTCGAACTTCGCTCGGCGACACCCCATCAATGCACGTTGCCCCAATCAATCGCGTGATCATGTTGCAAGTTTCTCCAGCCAATAGGAGGCGGATCGTACATGCGTACCGATCGCGAGGAACGGTTCTACCCGCGCTAACACGGTCTGATCGGCGCGGAATACTTCGGCGGGTACCTCCGCTCCTGCCACCGCCGTTTTGAAAACCTCCGACTCGGGGGTCAATTCAATCCGACGGCAAGCCTGCGCGTTCCAACCAAGTGGCGGAAGAAACGGCGTGGATGTTGCTGTCTCATCGATCACCACCACCACTGATTTGTCGAGTGCATCCTGGCCCATCACCAGTTCGCCGCGTCCAGCCATCCAATGATCGTAGCTCGAAGTTCCTGGATCGTAGTGGGGAACGTTCCCTTGAAACCGAATGCGCCCCGGAAAACCGGTGAGCCAAGTGCAGACCTGTTGAAACGTTCCATCCAACGAGGACCACGGGATCGCGGCGCATCGTGTCGTTTCGTTCTGGCTCGCGATCCATTGTAGCATGCGCTCAACCCAAAGGTCCGGTTGCTGCACTTGCAAGTTAGCGGCTGACCAAACCACCGTCGTGTATCGCGATCGGACCATGCTATCGAACAATGTAAAAGAACCTTCGCCAGGATTCGCGGCAGTGGATCTCAGTCCCGTTACCCATTCGTAGCATCGATTGAGCGCTTTTGGCACTTCCGATATTTGGCACTCGACCGACCAAACCACGAACCCCGATTCCCTCCAGCGTTGAATGGATTCATCGCGGAAGGAGCCGAGTAGCAGGACCATCCGCTGCTGGCCGTCGTCGGATTGCAAAGCCATAGGCATCCGCGGGCAGGCGTCCAGCATCGCATCATCGCCGACTACTATAAATAGGTCGGTCATGGATCGGGCTTCAGCAAGCGAAACTGAGTTCAATCCAGATCGCTGAATAGCAAGGATGTTTTTGAAGACGTGACCTTCCTCCGCGCAGTCGAGAGTTGCGTCTAATTGCGCTGCCAAACGAACAGCGCTCCGAGCCGTCGCAACACTCGCAATTCGACCGGTAATGAGCACTCGGTCGGCCGCTTTGAGGTGGGCTCTGGCTTCGCATAGAGAACGTTCTACCAACTCGCTCGGCGCTGCGGATTGATTTTCGCGGATTGCACTTAGGCGCACAATCGATTGATCGCGTCGCGAGCAGTCAAACACTTTAGTGCGATCGCCGTGAGCGGCGTCAGCATCGCATAAGAGCGAGCAAAAAGAGCAAATCATCGAGTCCAAAATTCTACAAAGTACGGGTGCCAACTCCCAACGCAACGAGTTAGCTGGTTACACTATACGATTGCAAGAGAATTGACTAGATCGCCACCTGTGACCTGATGAGCACGACGAGTTCTGCATGCATTCCGACTACCAACCGCAAACCATCGATCCGGCATTGCTGGACGATCTTTCCCATTTGGTTCGGCTGGCGGTTCGGGAAGATCTGGACCGGCTTGGCGACTTGACCACCTTGGCAATTGTCCCAAAGGGCATCCCAGGTTCGGCCGTTATTTTGCCGAGAGTACCCGGTTTTGCTGCAGGAATGGATTTGATCGAGGCCATATTGCAAGAACTCGATACGCAAATCACGTGGACTCAACACGTGGGAGACGGTGAACGGTTCGAACCAAAACAACCTCTCGCGACTCTCTCAGGAGAGACTCGCGATTTGCTCACGTGCGAGCGAACGATCCTAAATTTCCTTGGACGGCTTTGCGGCATCGCAACTCTGGCCAGCAGATTTGCAGCCAAGGTTGTGGGGACCAAGGCAAAAGTTTACGACACTCGCAAAACAACTCCCGGTTGGCGTCGATTGGAAAAGTATGCCGTCCGCTGCGGTGGCGGTCGCAACCATCGCTTGGGACTCTTTGATGGAATCTTGATCAAAGACAATCACTTGGCCTGCCGAGCCGCTAAGGATGGGAAACTCCTCGATCCAGGTACCGCAGTGCAAACCGCCAAGGCGTTTCTCGCCAGTGGTACTTACCGATTCGAGCACCCTCCGATGATCGAGATCGAAATTGATCGAATCAGCCAATTGGAGTCCGCTCTCAGCGCACTGCCGGACATTGTGTTGCTCGACAACATGAGTTGTGACCAATTGAAAGAATGCGTTGTCCTCCGCGGTCGACTTGCGCCATCCGTAGAATTGGAGGCATCGGGTGGGGTCAATCTGGATACGATTCGTAATATAGCGTTAACTGGCGTCGATCGAATTAGCGTAGGAGCCCTTACGCATTCGGCGACCAATCTTGATCTCGGGCTCGACTGGATTTTGCAACCATGACGAAACACGCTTTCGAAGCTAAAAGATTCCGCGTCAAAGAGGGGGACTCGATCAAGCTAAGCAAGATCTCCACCGCGGCCAACGACGCGCTCTTCAAAAAGGAGGACGGAATCACTGCGTTAAGGACGGACGTCGCATTGCTTCAAGAAGCGCAGAATCGATTGTTCGCCTCGGGCCAACGATCTTTGCTCATCATCCTACAAGGGATGGATGCGTCCGGAAAAGACGGCACCGTCCGTCACGTTATCAGCGGCGTAAACCCCCAAGGCTGCCGGATCTTTGGTTTCCGCGCCCCGAACTCGGAAGAGGTCCAGCATCATTTCCTGTGGCGTCCGATGCGATTCTTGCCCGCAGGTGGCATGATCTCGATCTTCAACCGATCCTACTACGAAGAAGTCATGGTTGTCCGTGTCCATCCCGAATTCCTTGGGGCTCAGAAACTCCCCCCCTACAAAAAGCTTTCGGATCTTTGGAAACGCAGATTCGAAGAGATTCGCGTCTTCGAGCAATCGCTGGTCAATAGCGGTACGAGCATATTGAAGTTCTTCTTGCACGTCTCCCGAGACGAGCAAAAGAAGCGATTGCTGGAACGCTTGACGCAGCCCGACAAACGCTGGAAGTTCAACGAAAACGATCTGGCAGAACGCGAGCTCTGGGAAAAATACGAGGAAGCTACCGAGGAAGCACTACCGGCTACCACGAGCAAGTCGACGCCCTGGTATATCATTCCCGCCGATGATAAATGGTATGCGCGAGCCGCCGTTGCCGATCTGATTGCTAGCCACTTGGAATCGCTCGAACTGGAATACCCTAAGGTGTCCGAACAGGACGAAACCAAGTTCGCCATGCTCGCGAAACAACTGGAAGGACAGGAATAGCCAAATGCCGAAGATTGCTGCGTTTCCAAAAGCGTACATGCAGGCACTTTGCAAAGATGGCACAATGACCCTTTCAGAGTGGTTTGTATTGGCCCAGACTATTTCCATTGATGGGCTTGAGTTTTACGCAGGCTTTCTCGAAATGGCCGACAAATCAAAGTGGCCCCTCTTTCGTCAGCAAGTCGAAGATCTAGGGATGGTCATTCCCATGCTTTGTTGTTCTCCGGATTTCACCCATCCCGATAGCGGCTTTCGGAATCGAGAGATTGCCAAGCAAAAAGGTTGGATCGAAATGGCCCATGCCCTGGGAGCTAGTTATTGCAGGGTACTGAGCGGCCAGCGAAGGCCTGAACTGACTGACGCAGAAGGAGTCCGCCTAGCGGCAGACAGTATTTACGCTTGCCTAGACTTCGCTGCCGAGCGAAGTGTGACCCTCATTCTTGAGAACCACTATAAAGATGACTTCTGGGAATATCCTGAGTTCGCACAAAAGATGGATGTCTTCTGCGATCTGGTCGCGGCGATCGAGCATCCTTATTTTGGGGTGAACTACGATCCTAGCAACGCCTACATAGCCGGGGATGATCCGATCGAATTGCTCAAGCGGGTTTCGCATCGAGTAGTGACAATGCATGCGAGCGATCGCTACCTTATCGAGGGCACTCTAGAAGATTTGCGTCGAGAAGAAGGAGGCGCAGCGGGCTACGCAAAGAGGCTTCGGCACGGCGAAATAGGCAAAGGGCTAAACGACTACGATGCCATTTTCAGCGAATTGCGGCGGGTCGGATTCGATAGCTGGATCAGCATCGAAGATGGTGTTGAAGGAATCGAACAACTTCAACGAAGCGCAGAATTCCTCCGACGAAAAATTGCGGAATTTTGGCCAACTTAAACCCGTAAACCCTTAAAAATCATGAGTCCGATGCCCTGCTGCACCTCCATCTACGCGGCTTAGAGAGCATTCAACGCGCCCAATCGACTTAACCGCTCTTGCACTTGTCCCACCAATTTTAGACACTGCCAATATTGGCTGAGAATGCGGACAGCAGGAAGCTGTCTGCCACCGGATGAAAATAGCAGAAGGATCGGTTGAAACATGTTGCATCCGCGAAAAATCATTGCCTTGTTATTCGCATTCTTTGTCGCTTGCGACGCATCCTCTGCAGCTTGGGCAGTTTCCACCGGCGATTGCGTCGCGATCGAGTTCACGGCAGAGGACTGCCCGAACTGTTCGGACATGCATCGTGCAACCGATCGAGCCATCGAAGAGGGCTGGGCGATTCGGCGCATAGATACCACGCGTGATCCGCACAAAGCATTGCAGTATCGCATCCAAAATGTTCCTACCACCATTTTGATCCGAAATGGAAGGGAAGTGGACCGAATATTGGGTCCAATACCGTTTGCTGAGTTGCAACGCCGACTCGCTGCTGCCTCCTCGGTCGATAGCATGAAAGACGCCAACGAGCGCCGCAGAGACCCTCTCAATCAATCAGCACACAATGATTCTGGGAGCGAGAGTACAGCGATCGTTCGTGGCCAGTCCCCTTTGAGCATCGTGCCGATTGCAGTACCTATTGCGAATGCCTTCGCGATGTCGCGATCGGGAGCGGGATTGAACCCATCCCTTAGCTCGCGTTCCGTAGATGCATCTAGGAATCCATCGAGCGACCCGGAAAAAGCAACCGTTCGCATCCGTGTCGAAGACGCACAGCACGAGTCGGTCGGAACCGGAACCATCATCGACTCGCACCAAGGGGAGGCATTGGTTCTCACCTGCGGGCATTTGTTTCGTGAAACCGCTGGCCCAATGAAGATTACAGTCGAAACGTTTCTAGGAGGCCAGTCGCAAGCCTACCCGGCTACCATGATTGATTTCCAAGCCAAGGAAATGGACATCGGCTTGATCGCTTTCCGGCCAAACATGGATGTTCCCGTCGCCAAACTGATTCCTAAGAACAAGGTCCTCAGTGAGCGACAACAGGTGTTCAGCTGGGGCTGTGATCGCGGCGCCGTTCCATCGCGACGGGACTCCCAAATCACCAAACTCAATCGCTACCTCGGAGCTCCTAATGTCGAAGTCGACGGACAACCGGTCGAGGGTCGAAGCGGGGGCGGCTTGTTCGATGAGCGTGGGGAATTGATCGGTGTATGCTACGCAGCGGATCCGGAATTAAAAGAAGGGCTCTATAGCGCTGCTGAAGTGGTGTACCATCAACTAGCCAAACTTGGCCTCCAGCGACTTTTCAACGACCGTAACGACACCTCAACACTCAGCCGGGTGCCGACCAATACAATCCCTAATGCAATCTCGAATGCAAGCCCTCGCAGCATGCCCGAACTAACTGTTATTATGCGAGATCCCGCCGGCCAGCAAGAACAGCTTATTATTAAGCAGCCAACTCCAGAGTTGATGCAGGCGTTGCGAGAGCACACTCGCAGATAGCATTCGTAATCGTTACTCCGAAAGCAACCTTGCGTGGATCTCCAGCTGATCAATCAGATTGCCGTTGTTACCGGGTGGGCAAATGGGATCGGACTCGCCACCGCCCAACTATTCTTGGAGGAGGGAGCGAAAGTCGCCATTTGGGATAGATCCACGTTGGATGCCCCCGATTTTGCAGAAAAAATAGGGGTTTCATCGGATCGAATTCTGAGTTGTGTGATCGATGTGACATCCAAAGAGAGCTTGCAAATTGCTTGCGACAGAACACTTTCTGCATTCGGCTTGATCCAGCATGTCGTGAGACCAGCGAATGAGTTACGAAAACTGGACATGTGCAAAAATTCAAAACATAGTCCCAATGGGACGTTGGCAAACGGTCGAGGATGTTGCCAACGTAGCGGTTTTTCTCGCTAGCGCACGAGCGAGCAACATCACGGGTCAATGTATCAATGTCGACGGCGGAACAGTCATGCACTCATGATGACCTCGATCCAACCCCAAACGGACGCTCGGCGTGAATCAGGCAACGTTACCCTCCAAACACCAAATACCGCAGGCTTGCCCTAGGCTGTTAAAAAACGGGTATTGACACGACTTTGCTTTGCGCAGTTTTTGTTCCAAACTACGACCCTAAGCGATTACGTTGGTTGGATCGCTGATTGGCTAGGCGAGTAACAACATGGCGATTGCCATGGCGATCATCGTGCCGTTTTCGATGACGGTAACGATCGACATGGGTAGGTTGAAGGCGGTTCCAAGGCAGGCACACTGAATGGTTCTGCGTTGCTGGAGAGCCGATAAGACACCCAGCAATCCGATTCCCATCACTCCGATCGTGGTTATGTTCGTGAACGTGCCGAAGCGTTGGGAGAGAAAGAGAATGCCCAGGACTAGCTCTAGCCACGGATATGCCAGCGCGTAGGTACGCGATCGCTTGGCGAGTACATCGTACGATGCAAAGGCCGTTGCAAACTTGCCCACGTCTAACAACTTGAAAAATGCAAAGGCGAGAAAAAAGAAGCCCATGAAATGGGACATGGCTCGGTGCCAATGCAAAGGCGGGGCAGTCCATTCCACGAAGGCAGTCATGCCAGCGACATAAAGCAGAACCAGACCTAACGGTTTGTATCTGGACCAACTAAACCCTGCAGAAGGGCTATTGATAGAAGCTTCGCCCCCGTTGGATTCCCGACTCCCGTTGGATTCCTGAGTCCCGTTTGGTTCCCGGGTCCCGTTAGGTTCCTGAGCGCTGCTGGATTCGCGAGGAAGTGGAGCTGGTCCGAGGCTGATGAGAGTCGGCAATCCGTTGGATACGGGATGACTGGTGGGTGTATCAACCTGGATCGCCGAGAACCCCGCTGCCTTGACCGCGCGGACAATCTCTGCAATGGTCGACTCGTGCGAATGGGAGACTCGCAACCATTTTTTGGGGTGGGCAACGTCGACGCTCCAGTCTGTCACATCCGGTAGTTTTTGGATATGAGGTGAGACAGATGCGACACATGCATTGCAGCGCAAATCGGTTTCAAAAACGGTTCGCATGGTAGAGGTGACCTATTCGTGGATCGGGAAAAAGCATCCAAACGCTTTTTCACAGAACGCACCTGGGTCATTGAAACGCTGGTGCCTATCCAGTTCGTTGATGGCATCCATTTCTTGTTCAGACAGTTGAAAGTCACCGAGGGCGATATTTTCAGCTAGTCGGAGAATCCGGGCCGTTTTGGGTATGACTGCTGTACCGCGTTGAACTCCCCATCGCAGAACGATTTGTGCGGCAGTGCGGCGATGTTTGGCTGCGATGTTGAGGATCGACGGATGGCACAGGACAGATTCCGTTTCGGTCGCCATTCCGATGGGAATGTAGGAAGGAGCGCCCAAGGGTGAAAAGGCGGTGACCGCAATGGAAGATTCTTGGCAAAATCGCATCAGCTTGGGCTGTACCAAATAGGGATGCATTTCGACTTGCAAAACGCTCGGTCGAATTTGGCATTGAGACAGCAGATCACGAATGAGAGAAACGCCAAAATTGCTTACGCCAATCGAACGAACCAACCCTGCGTTGACTAGTTCCTGCATGGCTTGCCAAGTATCGCGAATTGGGACAGCGTCTGGTTCCATCTTTGGTTCAACCGCAGCAGGGTCAAAAAACCATCCGGCAGGGTATCGGACGTCGAACGGAACGTATTGCAAGGCGATAGGAAAGTGGATCAGATAAAGATCCAGATAATCGAGTCTAAGATCCTGGAGGGAGCGTTCGCACGCCGGTCGTACATTCTCCGGACGATGGTATGTGTTCCAGAGCTTGCTAGTGACCCATAGGTCGTCTCGTTGGCAAAGCTGTTGGCTTAGAACGGATTCGATGCCAAATCCTACGTCTTCTTCGTTGCCGTAGTCGGCAGCACAATCCAGAAGCCGATATCCGGTTTTTACGGCTTCAACGGTTAGGGCGGCGGCATCCTTTTTCTCAACCTTCCAGTATCCCAATCCAACGGCTGGCATGGGCTTGGAATCGCGCACCGGGATAGCGAGGGAGTGGTTCTCGTTGATAGCGGAAGTTGACATTTTGTGGAAGGTTTCAGTCTGTCAGGAATGCAGGAGCTAGGCGCGATTAGCCAAATCATAGCGTATTCCGAAATTGTTGTCTTCGGTCGACTACAGACCGAAGAATCGTTGCGGTCCGAAGGGTTAGTCGGTTTGTGCCGAGGGCATAAACAACCTGAACTGAATTCTTTAGGGAAAACCCCAAACTTTGCAACCGTCAAAATTTGACTGTCGTTAAAAGTGTCCTAAGTTTCTTGTGGCGTTCCAAATGTGGAGCGCTGGCTGTTTTCACAGCGTTTGTTGCCCCAGCATTATCTGAAGTCATGGCGATGAATTCAGATCGAGGCTGCGGCAGTAAGTTCCATTGTTTACGCTCGGTGATAGCCGAGATACCTGTCGGAGGGTAACCCCATGAAGAATTTCGCCATGAAGTTGAAGCGTTTTTTGAAGAGCGAAGACGGACCAACCGCAGTTGAATACGCGGTTATGTTGTCGCTCATTATCGTTGTTTGCTTGACAGCTGTTACCAGCATCGGCAAGAACGCAAGCACGACTTTTACTAACGTTGCTAATCAACTTGGTACAGCTAGCTAGTGCTCTTTGTATGTCGGCCCTAAGAGGTCGACATCACTAGGCATTTGCACACTGTTGCTTGCGAGTAAATCAATGAAAACATTAGCTTTGCGAATCCAGCGATTCCTGAAGAGCGAAGACGGACCAACGGCAGTCGAGTACGCTGTCATGTTGTCTTTAATTATCGTGGTGTGCCTAACTGCTGTTTCCAACATCGGTAAGCGAGCCTCGACGACCTTCACGAACGTTGCGAATCAAATAGGTACCGCCAGTTAGTCTCGCTCGCCATTCTGACACCTGTGTCGAAATGATGTAGTAAGTCGCACATCTAGTCCGAGCCCTTCTCGTCTAGATTATCAATTCAGAACCGGCAATCGATCTGCAAGTTGGCAGGTCGATCTGCCGGCTTCTTTTTGTAATTCATTCCTACTCGCTGAAAAGCATAATTCGAATTTATATCTTTCGGTATTTCACTATAACGTAAAACTTCGAAATCACTTCAAGGTCTGGCACATATGAATTCAACTAACCTCTTAGAAGGCATGATGAACCACTGGCACATTTGGTTTGTCTCCGTTGTTTTGATTGTCGCTGCAGTGATCGATGGCTGGAAACTTAAGGTCCCCAATTGGATCACTTTTCCGATGATCCTTTCCGGCTGGGTTTACAGCTTCGCATCGGGCGGTTGGGCCGGTCTGGGCTGGAGTTTCCTCGCGACCTTGTTCGGTTTGGCTTTGCTTTATGGCATCTACATGGTGGGTGGCATGGGAGCTGGTGACGTGAAGTTGCTCGCAGGCATAGGTGCCTGGGTGCATGCAGAACACACTTGGAACATTTTCGCCACGACCGCTATCGTGGGCGGCGTCATGGCCGTACTCATGATCGCGTACAGCGGCCGTTGGAAGAAGCACTTCCAGCAATTCAATATGCTCATCGGTGAATTCGTGGAAGTGCGAGACTCAGAAGCGCTTTTTCAAAGAGCGGCTGAGCGCAAGCCACGTATGTATCTACTTCCTTACGGCGTCCCTATGACCATCGCCGCACTCGGTTACTTCGCCTTCCAAGGCATGTACATCTAAGACGAAAACAATTATGTCCCAAGCATTCTTTCCCATTGAGACGATCGGAAGCCTGTGGGAGATCGTGTGCTTCGCGGGCACACTTTTCGCAGCGGCCACAGCATGGATGCTGGCACCTCGCTAGTTCTGGGCTATCCAGTTCTGGGCTAACCAGTTCTGGGCTAACTAGGCCCCACGGACACGTTGTTAACCATCTCGATGCCGCGGGTGGCGGAACGCACCGTCTCTTGCGCTAACTGCTTGAGAAAGAAGCTCTCGACGCGTCCCTTTAAAAGGACCTGATCACCCATCTGTTCAACTTGTAGCAAGCGAATTGCATGGAACGGACTTTCGTTCAGCATCTTTCTGGCTTGCCCCAATACGTCTTGGAATCCGGAATCAATCATTGACCCA
>Ga0105049_10003531_pt1 | contig 18451 bp, 18 predicted proteins | sample MAT06_FD_78087 | JGI IMG/M metagenome (GOLD analysis project Ga0105049, IMG submission 78087) | Freshwater microbial communities from Lake Fryxell liftoff mats and glacier meltwater in Antarctica - MAT-06 | ecosystem: Environmental > Aquatic > Freshwater > Ice > Liftoff microbial mat | place...
CGCCGCCAATGGTTGTACAGGAACAGGTGCACCAGTTACGCTTACCAGCAATCCTCCATTGATGATGCCGGTTGTTCTTACAATGCCGCTTTGTAACGGCAATGCGAACGGTACCGCCACTTTTAATGCGTTTGGTGGCGTAGCGCCTTACCAGTTCTCCACCAATGCAGGTGCCACTTACCAAACCAGTAATGTGATTACAGGCCTGGCTAACGGACCACAAAATATTCGGATCAGAGATGCCGTAGGTTGTATTAAAGACACCGTGATTGTATTAATTCATCCATCCGTTTTAACCTCTTCTGCAGTCAGCAACAGCACTGCGGGTTGTAGCAATAACGATGGAACGGTAACCGCCACTCCAACTGGTGGAACTGCTCCCTACACTTACAGCATCGCAGGACCAACCCCAAATACTTCAGGTACAAACAATGGCAACTTCGCAGGGTTGGCCAATGGCAGTTACACCGTAACCGTGGTTGATGCCAACGGCTGTACTACTACCGCCACTACCAGCGTCCTGCTAGTTGATAATATGTTCCTCACTTTAGATGATGAACTGACTATTTGCGTAGAAAGCAGTGTTACCTTTAATCCGCAAACCAATCCGGAAACCAACCAATTTACCTGGACCAGTCTGGATTTACCAGCCAGTACCATTGCCAATCCGGCAGTTAAAAATGCAACCGCCACTCCTACCGATACCGCCCGTTATGCTTTGGTAGCACAATGGGGAACCTGTATTAGAAGAGATACTATATTGGTAAATATTTTGGCAAAACCAATTGCCAACGCTGGCAGGGATACTGCTATTTGTGATATCAGTTATGCAGTGCTCACCGGCAGCGCCGGTAATGTTTCCGGACCCGTTAACTATGTTTGGTCACCGGCTGCAAATGTTGAATTTCCCAATCAGGCTGTAACCAGGGTGTACCCCGTTGGCAACAATACCACTTTCACCTACACACTAACGGTTACGGATAACTATGGATGTAGGTTTAGCGTAACCGATCAGGTAAATGTGAGGGTGCAACCACCCGTTCCAGCTTTAGCAGGCAATGATACGATTGCGGTGACCAACGTGCCACATCAATTGTTTGGCAGTGGCGGCGACGAATATGTATGGTCGCCATCCGCTCCGTTGAACAGTCCATTTGCCCAAAATCCATTGGCCACTTTGCAAAACGATACCAAGTTTATTTTACAGGTTACAGACTTTGCAGGTTGCATTGGATATGATACCGTGTTCATAAAAGTGTACAACGGACCAACCTACTATGTGCCCAATGCGTTTAGCCCTAACGGTGATGGATTAAACGATGTATTCCGTGCGGTACCTTCGGGAATAGTAAGAACAGAATACTTCCGCATCTTCAATAGATATGGTAATTTGATTTTCGATACGAGAGAATTCCTCAAAGGTTGGGATGGTAACTTCCAGGGTAAAAAACAACCCATCGGCGCTTATGTGTGGATGGTAAAAGGAATAGACAGAGATGGGAAAACGGTAGAAATGAAAGGAACGGTGTTGTTGATACAGTAACTTGTTCTTTAACATCAACTGATTCGCTCACGCATATTTTTGAATATATTTAATACAAAAAGCCAGCATGCAGGCAAACAAATGCATGCCGGCTTTTTTTTATGAGTTGAGATTCTTTGCATTTAAAAAAATATTCCCGAAAATCAATATCGTTTGTGCAGCATCAGCAAATCTGCCAAAACGATGGCTGTTACTGCTTCCAGCACTACAGGTACCCTTAACGCAATGCAGAGATCGTGCCTTCCTTTCACAGAAAATGTTTCTATTTGTCCGGTGTTGATATTCAGCGTTTCCTGATCTTTGGGCGTGGAAGAGGTTGGCTTAACGGCTACCCTGAAAATGAGTTCATTGCCATTGGTGATTCCACCCACAATACCACCTGCAAAATTGGTGGCAGTTTTTCCGGAGCTGTTTTCGAGTGAATCGTTGTGTTCAGAGCCAAACATTTTGGCCGCAGCAAAACCAGCACCAAACTCAATGCCTTTGATGGCAGGTATCGAAAAAACAGCCTGGCTTATCAGAGATTCAACAGAGTTAAAAAATGGTTCACCCAAACCAATCGGCAATCCCTTCACCACACATTCTACAATTCCGCCAATACTATCTTTTGCATCAATGGCTTTTTGCAGCCCTTTTTCCAGATCAGTTTCTCCCCCAATTTCTTTCAGCATTCCTTCTACAAGAATAGGATGTGCTTGTTGTGCCAATATCTTTTTTGCGAGCACGCCTGCACCTGCCAAACATACCGTAAGCCTGCCACTAAAATGACCGCCACCTCTGTAATCTTCAAAACCCTTGAATTTTTGTGATGCCACAAAATCGGCATGACCGGGTCGGGGAAAACTGCGGAGCTTTTCGTAATCAGCACTCCTGGTATTGTTGTTGGCAAAAGTGATCGTTATAGGAGCACCTGTGGTGGTATCATTAAACACACCTGATAAAAAAACAGGAATGTCATCTTCTTTGCGAGGCGTGGTACCTTTTTGAACCCCGCCTTTTCTTCGCTCAATGTCTACTTCAAAATCTGCAGCAGTTAAGGAGATACCGGGTGGGCATCCGTCTATCACGATACCAACTGCGGGCCCATGCGATTCACCGAAAATGTGTACTTTAAAAATGCTTCCTATACTATTCAAAATAAATAATTTTAAGATGGATAAATCAATGCTGCACCCAAAGACGCGAGGTGTTTGTAAAAATCGGGATACGATTTGTTGATGGCTTCCGCTTCTTCTATGCTGGTTGCTCCGGTTGCACCCAGGGCCGCTACTGCCAATGCCATCGCAATTCGATGATCGTGGCGGGAATGACCTTGAGTTCCTGTTAAAGGTAACCCTCCTTCAATGATCATCAGATCGTCTTGTAATTTAATGACAAGTCCCATTTTTCCAAACTCTTCCTGCAACGTAAGTGCCCTGTGGCTCTCTTTGTGTGCCAGCCTGCCGACTCCTTCAATCACCGAAGTGCCAGCGCAATATGCTGCCAGCGCCACCAATGGAGGAAATAAATCCGGACAATCCGTAGCATCAAAATGAAAGGGTTGCAATATCCCTTTTTTGATTTCGATGCTTTCAGGCGTAATACTAATGATGGCTTTGCTGGCGATCAAAGCTTGTAAAATCGCCTTGTCTGCCTGAGCAGAAAAAACGTCTAACCCTTTCACCGTAATATCCCCGGCAATGGCACCAGCTACCAACAAAAAGGCCGCACCACTCCAATCGCCCTCAACGGTATAATCGATCGTAGCACTTGGTTTTGTAGCGGGCAAAATGGTAAAGGTTTCATATTGATCGTGGCTAATGTTGTGCCCGAATAATTCCATCATTTGCAGCGTAAGATCAATATATGGCTTGCTTTTTAAATTACTAACGGTAATGGTTACAGGTTTTTTTGCTGTGGTACCATAAGCCATCAACATACCTGTTAAAAATTGTGAACTCAAAGAGCCGTCCACCGTAACGGCTGCAGGTTGTAATGGACCCGTGACTTTTAAAGGTAGTTTACCTTCGTTAGAAATAATTTGAACACCCAGTTGAGGCAATATCAAATCGAAAAAATCCATTGGCCTCGTTAACAAACTTCCGCTTCCGTTTATTTCGATTGTTTCATCAAAACTTGCCGCTATGGGCGTAAACATGCGAATGCTTAATCCGCTTTCTCCACAATGAATTACTTTATGGCTGGTTGCATGTTGGTTATTATTTGAGGCAACCGATGCTCCCAAAATAGTAATAGTTCCATCTTTATTTTTTACTACACTTGCGCCCAGGTCTTGGATAATCGACAATGCCGCCTTGTCGTCGTTGCTCACGCCAGGATTTCTAATCAGCGTTGTACCCGCATGTAGCAAAGCCAGTGCACATGAACGTTGCATGGCACTTTTTGATGCCGGGGCTGTGATGGTACCGGTTATAAAAGAAGGTTGAATAGCTAACTTCATAGTTGAATTTCCGTAATTATTGAATCAATAAATCTTTTAATTGTTGTAAGGGTATGGTACTCACTTTTCCTTTTCCAATAGCATCCAGCAAAATAAAACCCATTCCTTCGCTGTTTCTTTTTTTGTCTAAGATTAATATCTCCCAGATTTTTTCCGGATCAAAATCGAGCTGAACCGGTAAACCGTATTGTTGCAGTAACTGAAGTACGCTTAACCTGTCGGAGGAATGAAATTGATTAATCTCTTCACTAATGCGACAGGCTGCTGCCATACCAATGCTGATGGCAAAACCATGAGAAAGATCGTACCTGTTTTCAATGGCATGGCCAATGGTATGCCCAAAGTTGAGCATCTTACGATCCCCTGTTTCAAACTCATCGTTCAGTACGACTGATAGTTTTAATTTTACATTTTGTTCTACCAAGGCAGCAATCAAAGCAGGATCTTTTCTAAAATCAGCAGGTACCTTGCCTTGCAAAAAAGTAAACATATCCGCATCTTTGATGCAGGCATGTTTAATGATCTCTGCAAACCCATTGATCCATTCTATCTCTGGCAGCGATTGTAAAAAACTGTAATCGTAGAGCAGCACATCGGGCTGGTAAATGGTTCCAACCATATTTTTACAAGGCCCAACATCTACTCCATTTTTGCCACCTACTGCCGCATCTACCATTCCCAATAAGCTGGCGGGCACTTGCATCAGCCGGATGCCTCTTTTGTAAATACTGGCTGCATAACCAGCCATGTCTGTAACCACACCACCGCCCACGCCTACAATGATGCTTTGCTTATCTGCTTCGAGTCGTAACAAATCGTAGATAATTTTATCCACGGTCGACTGCTGTTTATGTATTTCGCCAGAGGGAACCAGTATAGTTCTGAACGATTGAAAACGTTGCTGATGCGCTTCAAAAACGTTTTCATCTGTAACGACAATCATTTTTGAAACATCCCCCCAATTACTGATGGATTCAAACGAACCATCAAAAACCAGCTCCACCGTTTTATTGGAAAATTGTATTTTTTCTACTCGCATCTTAAAATGGATTTACTGTTGCCCACTGCAGGAAATATTTTTACATAAATATAATGGTTCTGTTTGTTGAAAGCGTGACGTTTGTTTCGAACCCTGATCGTTATTTGTCATACATCACTTTGTTTTGGTGACTGATACTTTCCAGATGCACTGCATCAAAATAACGGATGATAAATTCTTTACTCAACCCCAAAGCCTCTCCTTTAAGCACCGCACGATCAAGGATTTCGTTCCAGCGGTTGGTTTGCAAAATGGTAACGTTGTTGTCTTTTTTATAAACACCGATTTTATCTGCGATTTTCATGCGTTGCCCGATGAGCGTCAACAGTTCGTCATCTATATGGTTGATCTGCTCCCTGAGCGTGGCCAAAGCATTGATGAACGCTTCTTCGGTAGCATATTCACTTCTCCAAACAAGATCTGTCAACATTTCTAACAAACGTTCAGGGGTAACCTGTTGTTTGGCGTCACTCCACGCGTTATCTGGATCAATGTGTGATTCAATCATAAGACCACCAAAATCTAAATCGATGCTTTTTTGTGCTATCGATTGCAGCATGTGCCTGTTACCGCAGATATGAGAAGGATCGCAGATCAGCAACATTTCCGGATAACGACGTTTCATTTCGATGGGCAAGTGCCACATTGGGGCGTTCCTGAATTCAGTGTTGCCATAATTGGAAAAGCCACGATGGATCATACCAATATCTTTCACACCCGCTTTTTGCAAACGCTCAATACCGCCACTCCACAATTCTAAATCGGGGTTGATTGGATTTTTGATCAACACGGGCACATCAGTGCCTCTGAGTGCATCGGCTACTTCCTGTACGCTAAACGGGTTTACGGTAGTACGGGCACCGATCCACAACAGATCCACGTCAAATTGCAACGCCACTTCTACGTGTTTGGCGGTGGCCACTTCTACCGCAGTGGGCAAGCCCGTAGCTTTTTTGGCCTGCAATAACCAAGGCAAACCTTTTACACCAATGCCTTCAAACATGCCGGGTTTGGTTCTGGGTTTCCAAATACCAGCTCTGAGCATGTCAACCTTTCCAGTTGCGGCTAAGCGTTGCGCGGTTTCCAGCACCTGTTCTTCCGTTTCGGCACTGCATGGGCCACTGATGATCAAAGGACGTTTGTTCCAAATTTCCTGAAGCTGTTCTTTCATATTGAGTTACTGTTAGTGAATGGTTTAAATGGATGAATGTTGATTTATTTATTTTAATATCCTGCCAATGGTGTTGGCATTTCCTATCAGCTCGGTTAAGTATTCGCTGTTTTCTTTTTCCAAACATGCTTTGAATTTGCGCAACTGGCTGATGTGCTCATTTAAAACGTCTAATACGTTTTCTTTGTTCTGCATAAAGATGGGCACCCACATGGCAGGATTACTTTTTGCCAATCGCACTGTACTTTCAAAACCACCACTGGCCAGTTCAAAAATGGCATTGTCTTCTTTTTCTTTTTCGAGCACTGTATTGGCGAGGGCAAAAGAAGTGATGTGTGAAATATGGCTCACGTAGGCGGCGTGCACGTCGTGCGATTTGGCATCCATGTACACAATGTGCATTCCAAATGATTGGTAGATCAGTTCTACTATTTGTAAAGCATCCGCATCGCTGCTGTCTTTTTCGGTGATCACCACCGCTTTGTTTACAAACGCTCCGGTAACGGCTGCGGCAGGTCCGCTAAATTCAGTTCCCCACATCGGGTGTGTGGCTACAAATCTTGAGCGACTGGCCAAGCCGCTTGCCAGTTTGCAGATGGCTTCTTTGGTTGAACCTACATCAAATACAATTTGCCGATCTATCTTCAATAAAATAGCGGGCAATAGCTTGCAAGCCACGCCAACAGGTACTGCCAGAATAATAAGATCGGCTGATTCTAATCCTTCTTCTAAGCTTGCCATCCGATCTACCAATCCTAATTCGAGCGCTTGTCGTTGATGATCCTTGTTATCATCCACGCCAATGATTTCGGTCGTCAGATTTTTTTCTTTGAGTGCAATAGCCATGGAGCCACCGATCAAACCAAGGCCTATGATACAAGTTTTCATTTTCTAATTTGTTTAATTCTGTTGATGGCGTTGGTGATTTTTTCGACCGAACTGCACAAGCTTACCCGAATATAATTATTCCCATTGCTTCCGAATATACCGCCGGGGGTGATGAACACGTTGGCCTGTTGCAGCACTTCGTCGCTTAGCTCATAGCCAGAGGAATGGGTGGCCGGAACTCCTGCCCAAACAAACATACCTGCCTGTTCCCTACTAAAATGGCAGCTTAGTAGTTCTAACAATTCAAAAACAAGGGTTTGCCTATCCCGATAAATCGCATTCAGTTCCTCGTGCCATTCATCGCCCAGTTCGAGGGCTTTAGCTGCCGCGAGTTGCACCGGTAAAAACATGCCACTGTCCATATTACTTTTAAACGTAAGCACTTCTGCAATTCTTTTTTTGTCACCGATCAGCATACCCACCCTCCAACCAGCCATATTATGACTCTTACTCAAGGAGTTAAGTTCTATTACATACTTTTTTGCATTAGTCGAAACGAGTATACTCTGAGGACGCTTATTTAAAATAAAACTGTAGGGATTATCATGTACGATCAGGAGTTCGTTCTTTTGTGCAAATGCTACCAATTCATCAAAAGTATCGCTCAGAGGTAGCTGACCAGTAGGCATGTGCGGGTAATTCACAAACATGAGTTTTACTTTTCCGTTGCCGGGGATAGATTCGTAGGTTGACAATGCGAGTTGTAACACTTCCAAATCTGCCATCCAGTTATTATCTTTTTTAAGGTCATAACTAATTACTGTTCCCCCAGTCAGTTCTACTGCAGATTTGTAAGTGGGGTAGCCGGGATTCGGAACAAGGGCAGCATCTCCTGCATCGAGGTAGGTCATACAAATGTGCATGATGCCTTCCTTACTGCCAATAAGGGGCAACACTTCAGACTCAGGATCGATGTTCACCTGGTACTGTCGTTGGTACCAAGAGGCGATGGCGTTTCGCAATACTGCGCTGCCTTTGTAAGATTGGTAAGCGTGGTTACCAGGCTTTTGACTTTCAGCATGAAGTATTTCGATGACTTCCGGGTGAGGTGGCAAGTCGGGACTACCAATACCCAAATTGATCACATCTTTGCCGGCTTTGTTCATGGCCTCTATCTCCCTTAGCTTTTGAGAGAAATAATATTCATTAATGCCTTCTAATCTTTTAGCAACAGTCATGTTTTATTTTATTTTAGATTTCCAGATGCATATACTCCATACACTTTTAATTCGGTTACATATCTTAACAATGTATGAATGAGTGAATTAAAATCATTTACATTTTCAAATTCCATATCAGCATGAAAACTATAGAGCCAGTTAGAACCAGGTATCGGAAAGGATTGGAGTTTACTTAAATTGATGCCGGCTTCAGCGATGACAGAAAGTACTTTTGCCAAACTACCCTTAGAATGGTCTGTACTGAAAGTTATGGATGCTTTGTTGGCACCTGGCAACAAAGTGGCTTCAGAAGATCTTTTTAATACCAGAAAACGGGTATAATTCTTTTTTTGGGTATGAATAGAAGGTACCAGAATATCCAATTCGTACAATTCTGCGGCCAATTTACCGGCGATGGCAGCAATATGTTTGCTTTTGTGTTGTTTGATGTGCTTGGCGCTCAGGGCAGTATCTTCGGTTTCAACCAGTTTCCAATTGTGTTGATCTAAAAATTCTGCACATTGTAAGATGGCCATCGGGTGGGAATGCACTTCCCGGATATCTTCTAACTGAATACCAGGATTTACCAAAAGTTGTTGTTTGATTGGTAGATAAACTTCTCCAACTATTTTTAAATCAGAGGATTGTAATAAATTGTAATTAGGAAGTATACTACCTGCAATGGAGTTTTCGATAGCCATCACAGCAGCAGACGTTTGTTTTTTATCCCCTGCTTTTTTAATCAATTCTCTAAAACTGCTGCAGCACAGCACTTCCACGTTTTTTCCAAAAAAACGGCGGGCAGCCGACTGGTGAAAACTACCTTCGAATCCCTGGATGGCTACCGCTTGTGCAGATACTAACATAAAGTTATTTTGTACTATTAGTTTGATAGAAAACACAAAAAAATCCCGGCTTTTTGAGCCGGGACCTAATGTATTTTAAAAATTCTTTTCAGCTTTTATATACACACGCCCGGCTTGCCACTAAAATAATAGTAGAAATAAACTGGCCAGTTGTATGAGGTATTGTTATTCATTGTTTGCAACAAAGCTAATGGCTGTAGTTGAAAGTAAAAAAAATAAAAGTTGTTATTGTACAAATTTTTTAAAAAACGGGGCTTTGTGTAATAAGTAAAGCCCCTAAAAGGGGCTTTACTACGATTGTTTGCTTTTTAAATACTTGTACAATAAGGAGCAACCCTCATTGTGTACTGATAAATTACTTCTTCAGGGTGTCTGTAGTAATAGTAGTAGTAACAGTAGTGTCAGTAACAACTTTCATTGTATCAGCAGCAACTGGAGCAACTACAGTAGTTGTATCAGTTGAAGTGGTAGTTGTTTCTGTTTTTTCACCTTCGTTACAAGCTACGAAAGATGCTGAGATGATTGCGATTGCAAAAAACTTTTTCATTTTGTTGTTTGTTTAATTTTAAATTATAATTTGTTATTAATACCGCAACCGAAAAAAGGTAACCCAAGTGGCCAAACTTTTTTTTAGAAACTTTTTTTTCGTTGTTTTGGGTTACTATTGGGTAAAATAAGTATTAATATCAAGCCAGGTGAATATAATAGAAGAAGAAAAAGTTTTGCTGGAGGGCCTTGCCAAAGAAGATAAGCAGTCTATAGAAAAGATATACCGCGAGCATTACAACATGGTTCAATCCTATGTTACCAATAACAATGGAACATCTGATGATGCAGCAGATATTTTTCAGGAACTGATGATCGTACTTTTCGAAAAAGCCCGGTCGGGCAATTTGGAGCTCCATTGCCAACTCAAAACATACATTTATGCGGTGAGTAGGCGATTGTGGTTAAAAAAGTTGACCCAGGCACAAAGATTTGCTCAATCGGATGTAGAACATATGGAAGAAGTGGCAAGTGTAGAAGAGGACGTAGAGATGCATGAAAAAAGACAAAACGATTTTACACTTATGGAAACCGCCATGAGTAAAATTGGAGAGCCTTGTAAAAGTTTGCTGGAAGCCTACTACGTTCAAAAAAAACAAATGCAGGCCATTGCCGCCGATTTCGGATATACCAACGCCGATAATGCAAAAACCCAGAAATACAAATGCCTTGTGAGATTGAAGAAATTGTTTTTTGCACAGTATAAAAATGCAGAGTAATGGAAGACGTTTTATTGATTGATGCCGTTGAAAGATTTGTGAATGGTGAGATGACTCCCCAGGAGAAAATTTATTTCGAAGACCTCAGAAAAAATAATCCCGAATTAGACCAAGCGGTGGTAGAGCACTTGTTTTTCTTAAACGAGATGAACAGCTACGGTGCTACCAAAAATTTTAAACACAGTTTACACGAAGTTCAAACCAAACTGGCCAATGAAGGTTTTGTATTCAGTGCTCCGGTTGTAGGTAAGACCAAACTAGTGCAGTTGTGGAACAAGTACAAAAAAACAGTTGCCGTAGCAGCCTCTATAGCCGGTGTGGTATCTTTGTTTATTGCTAGTGTGGTTTCTGCCGTTGCCAAAAAAGATCCTACCAACACTACCTTATTGGTTAACAAGGTAGATGCCGTTGCGGTGAAAAATGCCCAGATAGAGCGCAAGCTTAACAAATTGGAAGCAGATGCCAATGCAGAGGCAAAAAAGCCTATGATACAATCCAAATTCAATGGTACCGGTTTTTTAATTGATGTGAACAACAATTATATCATTACCAACGCACATGTGGCCATGGAAGCCAAAAATCAATTGATTGTTGAAAATAAAAAAGGCGACCAATTTGAGGCTCATGCGGTGTATGTAGATCAACAAAGAGATATTGCCATCCTGCAGATTAAAGATAAATCGTTCAAAAAACTGCCCCCCATACCCTTTCAAATTCGGAAATCAAGTGCTTACCTGGGCGAACAGATCTACATGTTGGGCTTCCCAAAAAAGGAAATCGTTTACGGTGAGGGTTATGTGAGTGCAAGAAACGGTCACAATATGGATACGCTTTTTTGTCAGTTAAGTACCACCGCCAATGCTGGCAGCAGCGGCTCACCCGTGATCGCTAAAAACGGTGATTTGATTGGTATCCTGACCAGTAAAGAACCAAATACCCAGGGCGTTATTTATGCAATCAAATCTGTAAATATCCTCAGAGCAATTGAAGAGGCGAAAAAAATTGACGCCAATGCATCTATTAAAATTACTGCAGCACCCGAACTTAAAGGTTTAAAAAGAGAAGACCAGATCGAAAAGATGGAAAATTATGTTTTTATGATCAAAGGAAATTAAAAAATAATTACGATATAAAAAAGGGCTTCCAATTGGAAGCCCTTTTTTATATCGCTCGATCTACTGAATAATAACTTTTACAGATTAAGCCCAAAGTGATGTTGGGTATTCTCCAGCTGCTATCAATGCATCTAAACTGGCTTTTACTGCCGGTGCATCTTCCTTGTAAGTAACACCAAACCATTGTGCAGTGGTAGGTACAATCTTGATATTATTGCCAGCTTTTTTGATGAACTCATCTCCGATGATGGGAATAAAAAATTCTGCTTTGACGTTGTCTTTGTTGTTTTTAGGGAATTCCCGAAACAATTCTGCACAAAGCTCAAATACCGATGGGTGCAGGCACCAGAAATTCATGGATACACTGGCATTACCAGGCACTTCAATCACTTCATCTCCTTCTTCGTACACCACTTTTCCTTCTAAAGAATAGATTTTGGTTCTTTCGTTGATGGCCACTAAGTTGTTGTTTTCATCCACTTTACAAACGCCCCTGCTCACGGTGCCATTTTCACTCAGCGTTTTATCTAACTGATACCCGATAATACCATACGTGTGTTCATCACATTGTGTTGTTAAAAAATCGGCGGCTTTTTGAAAGGCAGCTTTGCTATAAAAATCGTCTGCATTGATCACCGCAAATGGTTCTTTCACCTGGTCTTTGGCACAAAGGATGGCATGCGCTGTTCCCCATGGCTTTGTGCGATCTGCGGGCATATCTGAAGGATCCACAAAAGAAGTTATGTCCTGATAAACATAATCGACGGCTATTTTACCTTTGAATCTTGTATCGAAATTTGCTTTGAAGTTTTCTGCAAAATCTTTTCTGATGATAAACACCACTTTCCCAAAACCTGCTGCGATGGCATCATAAATGGAATAGTCCATGATCGTTTCTCCCGATGGCCCAAATCCTTCTGTTTGTTTCATACTTCCATACCTGCTAGCCATGCCTGCTGCCAGAATTAATAATGTTGGTTTCATCTAGTGTATTTCTTTAAAAATTAAAACGGATGTTTGCAAGGCAAATGTAAAACAAACCCTCCTGATTATAATTAAATGCTTTTTGATACAAATAAGATAACAACACAAGCGCTCGCAGATGATTTTTTTACAGATCACGGCATCGAGCTTCACGTACTTCGACTCGATTTGATTCATGGAGTGGTGTCTGGCAATAAATTGTTTAAACTGCAACATTTCCTGGAAAAGGCATTGGCATCTCCCGAAAAAACAATCGTCAGCTTCGGCGGTGCCTATTCAAATCATTTGGTGGCCACTGCCTACGCCTGCCAGCAACTAGGATTAAAGAGTATAGGATTGGTTCGTGGCGAAAAGCCAGCAGTATTATCGCATTCCCTGCAACACTGTATCCAACTGAACATGCAACTCATTTTTCTTTCAAGAGAACAGTACCAACAACAAGCAATGTTAGGTATTGCTGAATATCAAGGTACAGTTGTGCCCGAAGGAGGTTATCATCCATTGGGAGCCAAAGGCGCTTCAGCTATTATGAATCTATTTCCACTTCTAAACCCTACGCATGTTATCACAGCCACAGGAACAGCTACCACGCTCACTGGTTTGCTACTGAATACAAATGCTTCGCAAACCATCATTAGTGTGCCAGTCATTAAAGGCATGGAGGATTTAAATGAACGGATAAAATATTTATCAGAAAACAAAACACTTCCTGCCTATGAAAGCTGGCCGGATGCACATGAAGGAGGTTATGCGAAACATTCTCCTGGCCTCATTGCGTTTATGAATTCATTTTATAGATCATATCAACTACCAACAGATGTTGTATATACCGGAAAAATGATGAAAGCGGTGATGCAAAAAATTGAATCTCACTATTTCCCGAGGGGAAGTCAAATTCTTTGTATCCACACAGGAGGGTTGCAGGGCAACCGGTCTTTTCCGGAAAACACGTTCCTTTTTTAAAGTATTTAACAGGAAGGATATTACGCTTATCACAGTTTAAAAAACTGCTTTTGTATATTTGCCAGATTAGGCAACAACAACTATGAAAAGAACCCAGTTACTTTTTTCCCTGTTTATCTGCATCAGCACTTCGCTAAAAGCACAGGAGGCATTGCCCGGGATCTCCGTAGCACAATCTGGGAATAAGGTAATTGTTAGTTGGAAAAATGAATATGAGAACCCAGTGGCAGCGTTAACCATTCAACGGTCCTACGATAGTCTAAAGAATTTTACCACCATTGGATCTGTACTCAATCCTCAAAACAAAGAGAACGGTTACGCTGATGCAAATCCGCCCTACCTTAAAATGTACTACCGCGTTTTTGTTGCATTTGAAGGAGGAACTTACATCATTTCCCCTTCTGTTACACCCACCATGGATAGCCTTTACAAGTACACTAAACCTTTGGTGTGGTACCCTTGGCAGTTGGGGCCGAACTTAAGTAACAGAGTTCCTATTGTGAGCACTCCAGACCCTGTTTTTGATCTACCGCCTGCAAATCCAAATCTGTCGGTAAAACCAACGACCCACCTTCCGAGCAAATGGATCTACACTGCTAAAGACAATAATGTGGTGCTACATCTACCTGCAGCAGCTACTAAAAAATATACGGCGGTTTTTTATGATGAATTGGATCGGAAAATTTTTGAGCTCAACAACCTGAAAGAAGAATACCTCATCATTGAAAAAGTAAATTTTGTGAGATCTGGTTGGTACAGTTTTGAACTTTTTGACAATGGCAAACTGGTAGAAAAAAATAAATTTTTTGTGCCCAAAGACGGGAAAATTTCCAGTGAAACAATGCGGAAAAATAAATAAAAGTTTTAGGAAAAGAGACTCACTTCAAAAACTTCTTCAAATTTTTGGCAGTAAATTCTTTTTAATGCTTCCAAATCAACAGAGGTTCCCAACTCTTTTTCCAAAGATGTCACCTGCTTGTTTTGAATACCACAAGGAATGATAAAATCAAAATAGGATAGATCGGTATTTACGTTCAACGCAAAACCGTGCATGGTGATCCAACGGCTACAGCGCACGCCGATGGCACAAATTTTTCGCTCCCTTCCCTTTACATCGGGTTCGATCCAAACTCCGGTTTCACCAACACTTCTTTCTCCTTTTACGCCATACTCAGCAATGGTTCTGATAACGGTTTCTTCTACATTGCGGAGGTACAAACCAATATCGGTGACCCTTTTTTCTAGATCGATAATCGGATAACCTACCAATTGCTGTGGACCGTGGAATGTGATATCTCCTCCCCTGTTGGTTTTAAAGAATTCAATTCCTTTGTCGGCTAACTCCGCCTCAGAAAGCAATACATTGTTCATGTTTCCACTTTTTCCTAAAGTATATACAGGCGGGTGTTCACATAAAAACAAATGATGATGGGTATTGATCTCGGAAGCTGCTGCAGTTGGTTGAAATTTTCTGGCTTCGCTTTTCAGCAATAAATTTTCTCCCAGCACAGTCTCCTGCAGGTCCCATGCATTTTTGTAAGAAATAACTCCTAAATCTTTATAATTTACCCGCTCCATATCGCTTTCATTGTATTACTTTGCAAAGGTAGGGTGTAGAGCGTTATACTAAACGGGTAGAAAACAAAGAGGGTTTTAAATTCCCAATATTTCTTACTCCGTATTTTTACAAAATAACTACCCATAACAAATTACTATTTAAAACAGATGTTTACAGACGAAGAATTACCAGAATCAGAAGAACAGTTATACGAAAAATTATCAATTGTCATCGACAAAGGGCAGGAACCCCTGCGCATCGATAAGTTTTTAATGAATAGAATAGAAGGTGCTACCCGCAACAAAATTCAACAGTCTATAGAAAATGAGTGGGTACTTGTAAACGATAAACCCATCAAGAATAATTACAAAACCAGGGCTGGTGATAAAATAGTGATCTATGAAACGGATGCGCCTGAATCATCTGAGATCATTCCACAAAACATTCCCCTCAATATCGTGTATGAAGATGATGACTTATTCATCGTTAACAAACCAGTGGGTATGGTCGTTCATCCCGGAAGTGGAAACCCGGATGGTACCTTGATCAATGCGGTGGCCTATTACCTCCAACAACAACAGCCCGATTTGGATGAATCTACCCTTACTCGTTTTGGGATGGTACATCGCATCGATAAAAATACCAGTGGCCTCATTGTGCTGGCTAAAACACAAAAGGCCATGAGTGATTTGGCCAAACAATTTTTCAACCATACTGTTCATAGACGCTATGTAGCACTGGTATGGGGTAATTTTGATGAGCAAGAAGGAACGATTCGTGGACATGTTGGCCGTCACCAGCGATTTAGAAAATTGTTTACCACTTATCCTGACGGCGAGTATGGAAAGGAAGCGGTTACTCATTACAAAGTGTTGGAAAATTTCAACTACGTTACACTGGTAGAGTGCAGATTGGAAACCGGAAGAACGCATCAGATAAGGGTGCACATGCAACACCTGGGTCATCCTCTGTTTAACGATGATTTTTACGGGGGCGATCGCATCGTGAAAGGAACTGTGTACACCAAATACAAACAGTTTGTAGACAACTGCTTCAACACCTGTGCACGTCAGGCCCTGCACGCCAAAGAACTGGGTTTTATTCACCCCCGCACAAGAGAGCAAATGCTTTTTAAAAGCGAGTTGCCAGATGATATGAGCGAGGTGATCGAAAAATGGAGAAAATACAGTCAATTTAAAAATGCTGAATAAAGTACATGAGCACGTTTATTAAAAAATATTTTGTTGCTGGCATCTTGTGTGTAGGAATGCAGTCTGCGTTTTCACAAACCATCATTCAAAGAGATCCAGCCATTGAACAAATGCTGAAAGAAGTTTCTGCAGACTCCTTGAAATCGTACATCTACAGTATGGTGAGTTTTGGAACCAGAAATACTATGAGCTCCGCTACCAATCCTAAAAGAGGTATAGGCGCCGCCAGAAATTGGGTACTGTCAAAATTCAACCAGTTTGCAGCGAACAGCAACGGACGCCTCACCGCTTTCATTGATACCACTACACTACAAGCAGATAAACGGCGAATTGACACTGCTACCCTGCTGGGCAATGTAGTAGCTACATTGAAAGGTAGCGACCCCGCAGATGATAGAATATTTATCATCAGCGGACATTTAGATAACATGCGCACCAGTGTGATGGACCGGGTTGGAGATGCCCCCGGTGCCAATGATGATGCCAGTGGTGTTGCCGCAGTGATGGAATGTGCAAGAATCATGAGCAAACGCAACTTTCCGGCTACCATTGTTTTTGTAGCAGTAAGTGGCGAAGAACAAGGTTTACTGGGCGCTTATTTTATGGCCAACAAAGCAAAAAGAGACAGCTTGAATATAGAAGCCGTGCTCAACAACGATATTATGGGTAGCAACAATAGCAGCGAAACCAATATCATCAACAATACCCAAATACGCGTTTTTAGTGAAGGCTTGCCCGCTTTTGACTTAGAGAAAAAAGCCAAAAATATTCGTCAATTGGGTTTAGAAAATGACGGCGATAGCAGACAGTTGGCCCGATATGTAAAAGAAATCGGCGAACGATACGTGGATCATCTGGAAGTGGTGATGATTTACAGAAATGACCGTTTTTTAAGAGGCGGTGATCATACTGCGTTTGTAGATAACGGTTATGCTGCAGTGCGTTTTACTGAAATGAATGAAAACTATTATCGCCAGCACCAAAACGTCCGGGTAGAAAACGGCATTCAATATGGCGATTTACCTGAGTTTATAGACTTTGAATACTTACGCAAGAATACTTCTATGAACCTTAGCAACCTCGCTAATTTAGCAAAAGCCCCTGCTAAGCCTGAAAGCGTAAAAGTAGATGTAAAGAAGCTTAGCAATACGAGCTACCTCTATTGGAAAGCCCCCAAAACCGGCATTGTAAAAGGCTATTATGTGCTGGTAAGAGAAACGACCAACCCTGTTTGGCAAAAGAAAATTTTTACTGCTGATAAAGAAATAACCCTGCCTTATTCTAAAGACAATTACTTTTTTGCAGTACAAGCAGTCAATGAAAATGGAAACGAAAGTTTACCCGTTGTGCCTCTAGCAGGAAGGTAAAATTTACCACGGGGAATATTTATTGGTGTAATTTAAAAAGAGATGCTTCAACTTTTTTTGATAACAGCCCTAAACAACCAAAAAAATATTTAAATGATGGAAGAGGTACCAATGCCCGATGGCAAATTACTGGTAGATATTGTTACGATGCAAATGCCCTTTGGGAAATACAAGGGAACGATCATTAAAAATTTACCGGTTAGTTACCTAGAATGGTTTCAACGCAAAGGTTTTCCTAAAAGCAGATTGGGTAAAATATTGGAAACCTTATACGAAATCAAAATAAATGGTTTAGAAGATTTGTTATCGGGTATCAGCGCTGGTGCCAGATAATATTACTTTGTAAACGCAGATAGGGTCGCTGTAAATACACCTCTTTCTCTTTTTTTTGTGATTGCTTTCCAATCGCCATAATATCGAATCAAAGCGGGAACTGTTAGCTCATTAAACCTTGTCATCTGCACTTCCATCTTCACTTTAAAATCGTACAGACCGGCATCATAGCTCAGGGAGTAGTTTCTCGCCACTACATCAAAACTACGTTCATCAAACCAGGTGGTCATTTCATCTACCATCACAGCGTTTTCTTTTCCGGGTTTTACGGTTTGTTTAAACACGTAACAAAGTTGGCCTTTGTAATCTTCCAAATCAATATCCATATTATACTTGTCGGCCATCTCATCATCGTAGATGGCAGTCTTGTTACTCATAAAAGGAAGTCCATTGATTTTTTTACCCGGATTAAAAAACAAGGTTTTTAATTGTTCTTTGTGTTTATCCATTCCTTTTTTTCCACTCGCCGAAAATTCAGTCCCCGATACGATGTTGGTTTCTCCACAAACAGTATCTGTTGTAAAAAAAAGAGAAGCGTACATCTGGGC
>Ga0105049_10003534_pt1 | contig 18444 bp, 16 predicted proteins | sample MAT06_FD_78087 | JGI IMG/M metagenome (GOLD analysis project Ga0105049, IMG submission 78087) | Freshwater microbial communities from Lake Fryxell liftoff mats and glacier meltwater in Antarctica - MAT-06 | ecosystem: Environmental > Aquatic > Freshwater > Ice > Liftoff microbial mat | place...
ACAGGGAATCGTAACGCTATTGCAGTCTAAAGGTTATTCTGTGCTAGTGATTGAGGCATCTGAATCTAAATTAGAAATACTGCGATCGCAAAATATTCCATATTTATATGGCAATTGCGCCAGTCCGTTTGTGCTAGAAAAAGCTGAAATTGACCACGCACGCTCAATGCTAATCGCTATATCTGACCCAATCGCCACTAGACTGGCAGTGCAAAGAGCAATCTCCATCGCCCCAGATATAGATATAGTTGTCAGAGCTAAAAAAGATGCTGATATCGATACCCTCTATCAACTTGGCGCTAAGGAAGTTGTACATCCTACCTTTGAGGCAAGTTTAGAACTAACGACTCATCTTTTAATATGTCTTGGCGAAGACGAGCAAGCCATTCAGGCAGAAATCATGGAAGCGCGCCGTAGCCGCTATGTAAATTTTCGACCTGATGCTGCATATGTATTACCTACCACCTCTCCCCTATCGCCAACTTTACCCAGCCTCGTTGAGATTGATAGTAAGGCTTCTTAAGAATACCGATCCTATGAGTGCGAAACCTAAAAAAATTGCGACAACTATCCTCTCAGGGCTGCTGACCTCTTTGGTTGTTGCTTGCCAAGGCTCAAATCTTGGCAGTTCCCTAGAAAATGCGATCGCTCCCGTTACGCCCCCCGCAGAAAAAACTGCTGTCCCCAATCAACCGATACCAACTAATCCTTCAGTAGAGCCAGAACCAAGTTTAGAGCCCAAAACCGAAACCTCTTTAAAGCCAAGCACAGAGACAATTACCAAAAATACTCCCACTAACCCTAGCTCTGACAGACCCACTGAACCTAACGAGAATTTATCTAAGCAAATAGCCGCGATCGCCTTGCCTTCATTAGCAAACGCCCCAACTTTAAAAACTTCTCTTAAAGATATTTTTTTTATAGAAATTGACTTTACAGTTGCTAAAGTTTTAACAAAAGAATTTAGCGACCTCGATCAAGCTCCAGCAGCTCTTAGAGATTGGATCAAAGATTTATATCAACTAGGTACAATCACTCCCAAGACAGAACAAGAGTTTAAACCAAATATTTTGGTATCTCGCCGTGAGTACGCGCGATGGCTATTAGAAACCAATAACCGCCTCTACGCCAGTCAACCTAGTCGCCAAATTCGCCTTGCCCAAAAGAATGATGCGTCAAGTTTTCCCGATATCCCTAATACTCATCCTGATTTTGCAATTATTCAAGGGCTAGCCAATGCAGGGCTGATTGGTGGTACAGGCGATCGCTTTTTGCCAGACGATCCTCTATCTCGTGAAGAGCTAGTGCAGTGGAAGATCCCCCTCGATTTGAGACAACCTTTACCCAACGCTACCTCAGAAAATATTCGCCAGTCGTGGGGTTTTCGAGATAGCGATCGCGTTAGCAGTAAGGCTCTAAGCGCAATTTTTGCCGACTCACAGCTACGAGATCTTTCTAATATTCGGCGCAGCTTTGGATTTACAACTTTATTACAACCTCAAAAGCCTGTTTCCCGCGCTGAAGCAGCAGCTTCGCTATGGTACTTTGGCACTGCAACCGATGGTTTATCCGCTAGAAAAGCTATAGATCTGGGCAAATATTAAGCAATGGCGGCGCGAAGCGCCGCCATTGCTTAATATTTGCATTGCTAATCCTTTTGCGATGTTGATGAAGAAACGCTAGAATGTGAATAATTGTTATAGTTGAGAAAAATAATATAGTTCTATGTCGCAATATCAACGGATCGAGTACTTAATTGGGAAAGATGGCAAAGTCGTTGAACGTGCGTTGGATATGGGAAGTGAATGCGTAGCAGTTACTTCCGAAATTGAGTCAAGTTTAGGAAATGTCGTCAGTCGTGACTTACAGCCTAGTTATTACAATAACTATGAGCAAAATATTAACTGCAACTCAGTTGATGAGCTAGCTCAGTACGAACAGTTATCCTAAGGCTCAAAGCATAGAATTAACCACATTGTTTGTTGCCTTGGTCAGTTCTTGGGATATGGATATGTGCATTCACAAAGGAATTGGCATACTTTCGTGAATTGGTATTAACTCATATAGGTCAGGAATTTAGGACTTTTCACTTTTCTAAGCTTGAGAATTAGTTTCAATAAAAGTTAAAAAATTCATCCTGAACTGGGTAAAATTGTGACTATGAGATTAAGAATTGTTAAAGATTTGCTTATGTAGAGATTTGCCATGCTAATTCAACCTCCGCTATTGATATCAGAGCCGAGCGCAACTACTAAGCTGCGAAAAACCTTTGCATCTATTGATGCGCTAAGCTGTCCACATAGGCTAAATTTTCACTTGCACACTGTGTACTCTGATGGCAAGATGCAAGCTGTTGACCTAATTCAGCAGGCGATCGCTTTATGTTTATCCGATATTGCAATCACTGACCACCACGCGATCGCAGGATATTACATTGCTAAGCAGTATCTTGAACATTTTGCCACTCAATCTCATGATCCCCAATCTCTACTAAATCTATGGACGGGAATTGAGATCAATGCCAGTTTGATTTTTACGGAAGTACATATCCTCGGTTATAGCTTCGATCCTGAGCATGAGGCGATGCAGCCATACTTGCAGGGCAAGACTACAGCAGGACTTGACTATCAGGCAACTAGTGTGATCAAGGCGATTCACTTAGCAGGTGGTTTGGCAGTCTGGGCACACCCTGCTCGCTATAGGCGATCGCCTGAAGACTTGATCCCTGCTGCTGCTGCGCTAGGTATTGATGGTGTTGAAACCTATTACGGATATGACAATAGCGATCCTTGGAAACCTAGCCCTAAGCAAACTGAAGAAATTCGCCAAATTGCTGATACCTATGGCTTGATGCATACCTGCGGAACCGATTCCCACGGATTTAAAATTAGCAAAAGGCTCTAGCGTCTGATATACCGCATCCAATATCAAACCCGTAGTTCTTGTGGAGGGTCGCAGGGGAAAGCCCCGCTTCGGTTTTTTCTTTTTGTCCATGTCGAAAACTTCGTTTTCAATACTGACGAGATATAGCGACTAAATTTGATAAATCAAAATGATAGATAGAAGAAAAGTAGTTGTAGTTGGTGCGGGTTGGGCAGGATTGGGAGCAACCTATCAATTAGCAAAGCAAGGGTATGATGTCACATTGCTGGAGGCTGGCTCGCAGACTGGTGGTCTGGTTGCTGGCTGGAAGACTGACGGGGGCAGATCAGTTGAAGCAGGAATACATGGATTTTGGTATCCCTATCGCAATATTTTTTCTCTAGTTAAGGAGCTAAATCTTGATCCCTTTACGGCTTGGACTAGATCATCGCAGTATTCCCCCGCAGGGCTAGAAGTTGAGTCGCCCATCTTTCAAAACTTGCCAAGATTACCTGCGCCCCTTGGTACTTTTGCCTATACAAAATTTAAAAGATTACCTTTAAGCGATCGCCTTTCAGCATTGCCTCTGATGTATGCAGTCGTGGATTTCGACAACTCTGATCAGGCTTGGCAACGGTACGACGGCATGACGGCTCGTGAGCTATTCCGACAGTATGGGGTGTCAGAACGTCTTTATCGAGAGTCTTTTGAGCCAATGCTTTTAGTTGGTTTGTTTGCGCCTGGGGAGCAATGCTCGGCAGCCGCCGCCTTGGGTATGCTCTACTACTTTATTTTGGCGCATCAGGCTGATTTTGATGTGGTTTGGTGTCGTGGCACTGTGGGCGAAAAAATCTTTAAGCCTTGGAGCGATCGCATTCAAGATCTGGGTGGCAAAATTCTCAACGATCGCCGTGTTAACGATGTATGTGTAGATGATTTTGGCAAGGTCACAGCCGTAATTTGTGGCGATGAGAAATTTGATGCTGATGCCGTGATCTTTGCCGTGGGCATTTCGGGAATGCAAAAGATCGTTAGTAGCAGTAAGACCTTGCAAAAGCGCCGCGAATTTCGGAACTTAATGAACTTGGGGGCGGTTGATGTTTTGGCAGTGAGGCTTTGGTGCGATCGCAAAGTTAGGATACCTCGCCCCTCTAATGCTTGCTTTGGTTTTGACAAGACGACAGGCTGGACATTTTTCGACCTGAATGCACTTCATGACGAATATGCCGATGAAACTGGCTCTGTCATTGAAGTGGACTTCTACCATGCCAATCAATTTCTGCCCCTTGATAACCAAGAAATTATCGCGATCGTTCAAAAGTATTTGGCAAGCTGTATCCCAGAATTTGCTAGTGCCAAAATTATCGATAGCAGCGTAATTCGCTTACCCCGTGCAGTTACGCATTTCGCCCCAGGCAGCTATCAACATCTACTGAGGGCGATTACGAGTTTTCCTAATTTATATATGAGTGGCGATTGGGTAATCACGAATCATGGCTCATGGTCGCAAGAAAAAGCCTATGTCACAGGATTGGAAGCAGCAAACCTCGTAATACAGCAACTTGGTCAAGGGAACATGACGCAAATTTTGCCTATTGAAGCCGATGAACCACATATTCAAATCGCCAGATCGCTCAACCAAACCATAAGAAACACAGCAAAATCCTTATTTTCGGGATTCCCTTGGTCTTAGTTCATGGAAGTTTAGATACTCCTTTCCCAGTGAAAGATTAGTGGTGCGGCGCTTCGCGCCGCACCACTAATTCTTGGGTTTTAATATCTATTCTTATACTGGGAAGGGAGTAGCTGTGATCGATATTTGGATCTGTAAAAAATTAAGCTCTAAATAAAATCAAGAGACATAATTATTCCTTAATCAATGTAAAATTAGATACGGTTAGATAAACCCAAATAAAAATTTTTATGCTCTTAACAGAACAAGCTCCCTCAATCGCCAAAAATAGTCTTGGTTGCGTACTTGTAGTAGAGGACGAGACGATAATTCAAGAGGCGATCGCTCTGGCATTACGAGAAGATGGGTATAACGTTTTATTAGCTGAAGATGGGTACAATGCCTTACAAATTGTAAAGACATCACAAAGACTCGACTTGGTAGTTTTAGATGTGATGTTGCCTTCTATTAATGGATTAGATCTTTGCCGAATTTTGAGGCATGAAGGAAGCAATGTACCAGTCTTAATGATTAGCGCTAGAGGTAATGAAGCTGATCGAATTACGGGATTAGAAGTGGGAGCTGATGACTACCTCAGCAAGCCCTTCGGTATGCGTGAGCTTGTGGCGCGTTGTCGAGCCTTGCTAAGGCGCAGTCGTCAAGACATGGTGTCTTCTAATGCTACTGTTTACAAATTTGGCGATGTGACTATGTACCCTGATGAGTGCCGTGTCACGATCAATGAATCTGAGATTAATCTTTCTCCAAAGGAATTTCGCCTGTTAGATTTGTTTATGAGTCATCCTCGCCGAGTCTGGTCAAGAGAACAGTTACTAGAAAAAGTTTGGGGCGTAGACTTTGTGGGGGATAGCAAGACTGTCGATGTGCATATCCGATGGCTTAGAGAAAAGATTGAAATTGATCCTAGCGATCCTAAGCATATTGTCACGGTCAGAGGTTTTGGATATAGATTAGGCTAAAAGACAAATAGGGATGACGCTCTGCGTCATCCCTATTTGTTTTAATTCATAAAAGTATTGGCACTTTATTGTTATCCAAAATAGGTTGGCGGCGCTCCACGCCGCCAACCTATTCTTCTGGTACAGGATCGTAGCCGCCAATATGCCAAGGGTGGCAGCTACAGACTCTCTTCACAGTAAGCAGTCCGCCCTTTCTTACCCCAAAGCGATCAATCGCAGTAATTGCATACTGAGAACAAGTCGGCTGAAAGCGGCATCTAGGCGGAAACAGCGGCGATATAAATAACCGATAAAACTGAATTAATAAGATAAAAATTTTTTTCATTAATCTTTCTAAAAAGCAATAGATTGGGATGCATTACACTCAGCGTTGCCCAATCTGCTAAGTTCATAATAGTTGTCTATATTTTATCTCTACCTATATACCTGATGTCACCTTCTCATACTGTCACGATCGCCGTAATTCAGGCTAATCTAAATGCTGATATCGATCTAAATGTTGCCAAAATATCAGATTTAGTGAGCAAGGCAGCACATCAGGGCGCACAGGTAATTTTACCGCCAGAACTGTTTGAAAGCCCTTATTTTTGTCGAGAAGAACGCGATACATTCTTTGATTTAGCGCATCCAGTGGAAAATCATCCTACGATCGCCCATTTTCAAAGGATGGCAAAAGACCTTTATGTAGTGATTCCTGTTTCATTTTTTGAGAGATGTGGACAGGTTTATTACAACAGTTTAGCGATGATTAATGCTGATGGGGCTTTGCTAGGTGTATATCGCAAAAGCCATATACCTGATGGACCTGGGTATGAAGAAAAGTTTTATTTTAGAAATGGTGATACAGGTTTTAGGGTTTGGGATACAACTTTTGGCAAGATTGGCGTGGGTATCTGTTGGGATCAATGGTTTCCTGAATGCGCTAGAGCAATGGTATTGATGGGGGCGGAAATTTTGTTGTACCCTACGGCAATCGGTTCTGAACCTGAAGAACCAAATCTGAATACTAAAGACCCTTGGCAAAGAGCAATGATTGGTCATGCTGTGAGTAATGTAATTCCTGTGGCGGCAGCTAACCGCATTGGTTTAGAGGGAACTCAAACTTTTTACGGTCACTCTTTTATTGCTAACCATCGTGGAGACAAAGTTGCCGAGCTGGATGATCAGCAAGAGGGCGTGATTTTAGCTAGTTTTGATCTTGATCAAGTCAGATTGAACCGTGCATCATTTGGCTTTTTTCGCGATCGCCGTCCAGATTTATACGACAGGCTGCAAGCTCCTTAATACATAAACTAGAAAGAGAGTTGCGGCGCTTCGCGCCGCAACTCTCTTTCTAGCATCCCTACACCCAAGACCATCGACGTTTTTGTGGGCTGGCTTTACTTAGTTCTTGTCTTTGCGATCGCGTGGGCATTGGTTCGATTACAGTCGTGATCTCCGCTAATGAGTTTACCCTTAGCTCATTAGTAAAAGTATTGCACTGATAAACTTTTGCTGCGTCTAAGTCTAAAGCTGTCAGCCAGCCACTTTTAGGATGGTAGCCGCCCGTATCAATATCTAACCAACCTTTACCTAGTACCAAATTTCCTGGTTTTACGTTCGGAAAGACAAAAGTAATCGTATGTCCAGTAATAATTATTTTGTCTTCAAAAAATGGCTCTGTGGCGCTATGAAACTCTTCTCGAATCCAGCAAAATTCAGCCGCACCTTGCAATTCGAGAGGTATATTGGGATTTAAACCCGCGTGAACTAACCAAGCATCGCCTAAATCCATGTAAAGCGGTAACTGGCGCATCCAGTCTAAATGCTCTTGGGACATTCCTTCAACTCCGTAGCTTTCTAGAGTGTTTGCGCCTCCATTAAGTAGCCATCCTTTCCATACCAATGAGCCTTCATTACTGCTAAAGGCATCCAGACACATTTGTTCATGGTTACCTCTAAGGCAAGTATGAGAATTTTCCATAACCCAACGCACAACATCAGAGCTGCGATCGCCTCGGTCAATCAAGTCGCCCAGAAAAAATAATTTGTCATCAGAATCGTACTTAATAAAATCTATCAAATTCATTAAGCCGTCATACTGACCGTGAATATCACCGAATACGAATCGAGTCAATTTATCTAACCCCGTAACACAAATGGTGAAGGCAAATACAATCGTTTGTGTATAACATCATCAATAGGAACTTGGTGGCGATAGGTAGCTTTGTGAATCTGTATAATTTAGAGCTACCAGTTTTACTGTTAACTTTGCTAAGAATTAATCAAAATTTCTAATCTGAATATTATTATTTTATGACAAATTATAGTTAATTTTGTTCCGCTACAAATAAGTATAGCTGTCGCCAAGTGAGTTAAAACCAGAAGACGAGTTACGGCGCTTCGCGCCGCAACTCGTCTTCTGGTTTTGTGACCTAACAAGACTGACTACGGCTATATAAGCAAGTGGGCAAAATAAACCTTAAAACCCAAAAAGCTGTAGCGAACGCGCAGCGTTCGCTACAGCTTTTTGGGTTTTGGGTTTTATTTCGCCGAGCTACTTAAATAGCAACAGCTATAGAAAAAGTTATATTTGACTAGATTTTTATGTTTCATGGATTTATCAGTATTGACAAGCCGCCAGAGATTACGGCTCATGACTGCGTGAGCAAATTACGTAAACTGCTTAGACAAAAGAAAATTGGTCATGGCGGCACGCTTGACCCGATGGCAACAGGAGTTTTGCCGATCGCAGTTGGTAACGCCACAAGACTATTAAGATTTTTGCCGTCGGGCAAAGCCTATACAGCAAAAATCCGCTTTGGCTTGGTCACTAATACCGATGACATCACGGGTGAAATAATTAGCGATCTCCCATGTACCGATCTCAATTTAGCTGCCGTTAAAGATTTATTACCGCTATTTCAAGGCAAGATTACGCAGCGTCCGCCCACCTTTAGCGCAATTCAAGTTGATGGGAAACGCCTCTATGATTTGGCTCGTCGGGGAGAAATTACGGAAGCTGATGTGCCGATGCGAGAGGTGGAAGTAAAGGAAATTAAGATTTTAGGCTGGACAGAAGGGGACTATCCTGAATTAGATTTGGCGATCGCCTGTGGTGCAGGGACATATATCAGAGCAATCGCCCGTGACCTTGGCGAAAAGCTTGGCTGTGGTGCGACTTTATCGGGATTGCGGCGCACCTTTAGCAACGGGTTTGATCTAGATGCGAGTTTAACTTTTGATCAAGTTGTGGAGAAATTGCGATCGCATTCTCTGGAAGTTCTTGCACCCGATCATGGGTTGCACTTTTTGCCAGAAGTCACTCTTGATGCAAAGCAAACAAAATATTGGTGTATGGGGCAGACAATTAAACTATTAGATAAATTATTAGGGCTCGAAATTTGTTCGCAGTACGTAAGGATGTATGACCATGAACAGAAGTTTTTAGGCGTTAGCGAAGTTAATGAGTCGGTCTTGCAACCAATTGTAGTTTTGAGTCCAATTAACTAAATACAGCCCTTTGCACTTGCTGAAAACCTAAAAAGCCTATAGCACACGCGCAGCGTACGCTACAGGCTTTTTAATTAAAAAATAGGATGTCGCTTTGCGTCCTCCTATTTTTTTAGATTTTGCTAGTCAACTTAGTTAGTAACAGATTAGAGCGCTGCAAGAAACCCTTCATACTGTCAGCATCAAAGCTCTTTTGCGCCATCAGCGCCAAATCATAAACATGAGTACAGATCAAGTTAGCAAGATCCGCAGATTCAGATTTACCGCCAACAAGAATTTGGCTGCCGTCTAGTTCAATTAGCTTCTCCATGAGCGGATGTGCAGTGTTTACCAGTAACACATGATCTTCAGGGAAACTAACTGTACCTTGCTGCATCAAAGCCATCATTTCTTGCATCCGTCGCGCTGACTCTGGCAACAAAATAATTGCAGGTGGAGCCGAAGCCGCATCTTCAGCCTTGATTGCTTCCGTGCGAATTACCAATTTAGGCTTGTTGAGCGCCTCACGGAAAATATCTTGGAGGTGATCGCTCTTGGTCTTATTGGTTTTTGGATCAACAATCTCTGTTCGGGAATCCTTATCCACTAGGCGATCATCAATTTCTGCATCCACCCGCGCAAACTTAATGTCTTTAAACTCGCGTTCAAGAAAATTAATAAAATGGCTGTCAATGAATGCGTCAAAGGTCAGTACTTCTAAGCCTTGGTTTTTATGCAGTTCTACATAAGTACCCTGCGTGATCGGGTCAGAAGTATAGAACACTTGATTTTCATGCTCAGCTTTATTGCGCTCTAAATAGGCTTGTAAAGTTGTATAGTTCCCGCTTTCACTCTCAACTTCATCAGCCTCGCTAGTGGAGGAATAAACCAAGATCTCTTTGACTTGCTGATAAAACTTATCGCTGTTCATTGAGCCAAATTTCATGAAAATACTGATATCTTGCCAACATTTCAAGAATTCTTCACGGGACTCACTGTAAAGAGAGGTCAAGCGATCGCCTACTTTTTTAGCAATAAAGTCTTGAATCTTACGAACTTTGGGATCACCTTGCAAGAAACTACGCGACACATTTAAAGGAATATCGGTACTGTCGATCGCGCCACGTAAAGGCATCAAAAACTTGGGGATTACATCATCGCAGTTATCGCTAACAAACACATGATTGCAGAACAACTTGATCTGACCACGATTGGGATCAATATCAGCCTTCATTTTCGGAAAATACAAAATCCCCTTGATCACAAAGGGATAATCAGTATTGAGATGAATCCAGAACAAAGGATCATCTTGAAAAGGATAAAGATAACGATAAAACTCTAGATACTCGTCATTAGTAACTGATTTTGGTGACTTGTCCCATAGAGCTGTTTGCTTATTGATCACCTCATCGCCCAACTTGATCGGCACAGGCATGAAGTCGCAATAGTTGCGAACCATCCGCTTGATCGATCCTTCTTCTAGATACTCTTCAGCATCTTCTTGCAGTGTCAAGATGATCGTTGTGCCGACAGATGCGCGATCGCTATCATCCAAAGTAAAAGTGGTCGAGCCATCACAAGACCAGTGAACTGCTTCAGCCCCATCTTTGTAAGAGCATGTGTCAATCTCGACATTACTCGCCACCATAAATGACGAATAGAAACCTAAACCAAAGTTACCAATAATTTGCTGATCGCCAGTACCGCTATTAGCATACTTAGTAGCAAACTCTTGAGCACTCGAAAAAGCGACTTGGTTGATATATTTTTTGACTTCATCCGCCGTCATGCCGATGCCAGTATCCGCGATCGCCAGCGTTTTTTTCTCTTTGTCGATAGTGATGACAATTTCTGGCTCAGCAGAATGATTAGTTTCACCAGCATAAGACACCATTTTTAGCTTGCTAATCGCATCAACAGCGTTAGAAATTAGCTCCCGCAAGAAGATATCTCGTTCAGAATATAAAGCCTTCTTGATAATGGGAAAGATATTCTCGATATGAATGCTGATCGTTCCCTGCTCTTGCATAGCTTGCAAAGCTCCTGAATATATTAATTACTAAGTATTTCAAGAATGATTATACCGAATGAAATCCTTAAGCCTGTTCTTTCCCTTTTCGCGTTCTCCGTACCTTGAACCTAAAAGCTTGAGAAGCGCTGCACATATTTTTTATAGCGATCGCTATTGTGAAGCTTTGCAAAGCAAATATATACATTTTTGTAACGCAATTTGAAAAACTTAATTGCCTCACTTATTGTGGATATTAATATTCCTGAGTAAAACATCACAGATATGGTAATCGCTGCAGTTATTTACATATCGGTATCTGTACTTTTAGTTGTAAGTGCAGGTATATTTTTCGTCAAAGCTATCCAGTCTTTGATGAGTAAAAAACAGTCAAATAATTACAAACGTACTGAGCAAGTAATGTTCTTGCGTCCTAATTCTAGCGATCCTCTAGCTATATCTACCCGCCGCGCTGAAATCATTGCTATTCTAGAGCGACAATTTGCTAGTAGTCCATCATCTGACTCCTAGCCCTATGAGCAGGTAAAAGTTTAAGATGACCGTTGAATTTCCGTTCCTCATTGGAGAGGCTGACTATGTGGCTCGTCGCAAACAACTGCGAAAACAACGCCGTCTTCGCATACTCCAACGTATTTGGCAATTGACATTCATTACAGGACTCACAGGCGCAATGGTGTGGGTTGCCATGTTGCCAGATTGGCAACTACGCAGCCCACAGCAGGTTGATATTGAAGGTAATCAGCTCCTATCGCAAGAAACGATTAGGAGAGCTTTAGCGATCAAGTATCCTCAATCAATATTTCAGATTCAACCGCAAGCGATCGCTACTCAGTTAGAGTCATCTATTCCAGTTTCTAAGGTAGTCATTTCGCGCACTATATTCCCGTCAAAATTAGTCATTCAAGTCCAAGAGCGCTTGCCAGTTGCCAACTCTACACGAAAAGGACAGTCTGGTTTTTTAGATGCTGAAGGGATATGGATGCCAGTCAAGTCTTACCCATCCAATATTAATAAACCTAACTTAGTAGTCCTTGAGCCAAGCGATCAGTCAATTTCTAATTGGTCAAGCCTCTACCGTCAAATTAGCCAAAGCCAAATCAAGATTTCTCAGATCGATGCCCGCGATCAGTCTAACTTGATCTTATTAACTGATATTGGGATTATATATTTTGGTACATATAAGTCATCATTGTTTACAACGCAGTTGGAAACATTAGATCGTCTTAGAAATCTTCATGAAAGAGTTAGCTCTAGCAACTTTAAACATATTGATGTCAGTCAGCCCAACAACCCAATTTTGGAAATGAATATATCGAAGAAAGATAAATCTTCTGAAACAAAACCCTAAACTGTCGTTTTAAGGCTATTATTATTTTTTTCAGTAGGTTTAAACTTGCGATCGCAATACTGACTCAAATGAGGTTTAAGCTTATCAATATCTAAAGAGCATCAGTAAAACGGTTCTATCTAGGACATCCCAATATAAATGACATCTCAAAACGACTGGTCAAATTTGAACTCAAACGGTTCAGAAAATAGAGAGGTAGATATGCACATAGATGAACTTTCTGAGTTTTCAAATGACTCTAGACTCTACCTAAGTCACTCTCAAAATCGAATGAAGCAGCAGTTAGGCATTGATGCAAAAGCGGATAATATAATGTTGGGCAGTATTGCAAAAATCAAAGTAATTGGCGTTGGCGGCGGCGGCGGCAATGCTGTAAATCGCATGATCGCCAGCGACGTTATTGGTGTTGAGTTTTGGTCTTTTAACACAGATGCTCAAGCACTTCTCCAGTCTTCAGCCTCCAAGCGTTTTCAAATGGGGCAAAAGCTCACAAGGGGGTTAGGAGCTGGTGGCAATCCCGCGATCGGTCAGAAAGCAGCAGAAGAGTCTCGAGACGATATCGCCGCCGCAGTTGAAGGAGCCGACCTCGTATTTATTACCGCAGGTATGGGTGGCGGTACTGGCACAGGAGCCGCGCCAATTATTGCAGAAGTAGCTAAAGAAGCAGGCGCTCTCACCGTAGGCATTGTGACTCGACCATTTACATTTGAAGGTCGTCGTCGTGGACTGCAAGCCGAAGAAGGTATTGCAGGATTACAGAGTCGCGTTGACACACTCATTGTGATCCCTAACGACAAGCTACTTTCCGTCATATCTGAACAAACCCCTGTCCAAGAAGCTTTTCGAGTTGCCGATGACATATTGCGCCAAGGTGTACAGGGTATATCCGATATTATTATGATCCCTGGGCTAGTTAATGTAGACTTTGCCGATATTCGCGCGGTAATGGCTGATGCTGGTTCCGCGATGATGGGTATTGGTATCGGTTCAGGCAAGTCCAGAGCCAGAGAAGCTGCCATGACTGCCATCTCTTCACCGTTGCTAGAAACTTCTGTAGAAGGGGCTAGTGGTGTCGTATTTAATATCACAGGCGGGGAAGACATGACTCTTCATGAAGTCAATGCCGCCGCTGAGACTATTTACGAAGTAGTTGATCAAAACGCCAATATTATCTTTGGTGCGGTTATTGATCCCAAAATGGACGGGGAAATTCGGATTACAGTGATTGCTACGGGTTTTGCGCCTAAAATGCATCCAGCAATTCCACCTCAAATTTCTAAGAGAGTACAGTCTGCCCAACCTCCAGCAACTTCTTCTAGATCTTCTTCTGGAACATCTCAGCCGCCCCAACCAGAGATCAAGCTCAGTAAGCCTGGTTTAGATATTCCTGATTTTTTACAACGTCGTCGTCCACCGAAATAAAACCTAAAAATAAAAATTAAATAGCTAAATAGGTGTGACGAAGGGCATATTAAGCACGACAATACTAAATATGGCTATGTTAAAACTTGATAAATTGCAGTGACACACTTAACAAATATCAGAAACGGACTTCACAGACTACCTTCCCTTAATAGCGGTGAAGATCGTCTCAGACTTTTTGCAGGCTCAGCAAATCTCCCTCTATCGCAAGAAATATCTCTTTATTTAGGGATAGAGTTGGGACCTATGGTACGTAAAAACTTTGCTGATGGTGAAGTCTATGTTCAAGTACAGGAATCAATTCGGGGTTGTGACGTTTACCTAATTCAGCCTACCTGTCGCCCAGTCAATGATCATTTGACAGAACTGCTGATTATGATTGATGCCTGTCGTCGCGCGTCAGCAAGACAAATTACTGCCGTAATGCCTTACTACGGTTACGCTAGAGCTGATCGAAAGACCGCAGGACGTGAGTCAATTACGGCTAAATTGGTAGCAAACTTAATTGTCCAATCTGGTGCTAATCGTGTGATTGCAATGGATCTTCACTCAGCCCAGATTCAGGGATATTTTGATATCCCTTGTGACCATGTTTATGGCGCACCAGTTCTGTTTGACTATCTAAATGAGAAGAAATTACCAGATTTAGTGGTTGTTTCGCCTGATGTAGGGGGGGTAGCTCGCGCCAGAGCTTTCGCTAAGAAGTTAAACGATGCTCCTTTGGCAATTATCGATAAACGTCGCCAAAGCCATAATGTTGCGGAAGTAATGAATGTGATTGGGGATGTTTCAGGCAAGACTGCGGTAATCGTTGATGACATGATTGATACTGCTGGAACCATCTATGAGGCGGCAAAGTTGTTAAGGAAAGAAGGCGCTCGTCAAGTTTATGCCTGTGCTACCCATGCTATTTTTTCTCCTCCTGCGATAGAACGTCTATCCAGTGGCGTGTTTGAGGAGGTTATTGTGACAAATTCAACACCTGTTAGACAGGATAGTTATTTCCCCCAATTACGGGTACTCTCGATCGCGGATCTTTTAGGTGAAACTATTTGGCGCGTACATGAAGATACGTCAGTAAGTAGTATGTTTAGGTAAACCACCAATTGCTTAAATCTAGATATACAGGCTATTGAAGCCTCAAAAAATGAGTGGCGGCGCGGAGCGCCGCCACTCATTTTTTGGGTTTTGATTTTTGCATAAGCAACTGTATAGGAGTTGTCAGTCTTGTTAGGACATAAAACCCAAAAGAGAGAGGCGGCGCAGCGCGCCGCCTCTCTCTTTTGGGTTTGGATTTGTTTTGATACACTTGACGACAGCTATATCAAGAAAAATTTGAATTTAGGCACTGAAAATATTAATTCACTTACTAAATAAAATGTGCATGGTGATACAATAATCATGCTTTGAGTAATTTTAAGTATTGATTATGTATCTAAGTACACTTTAGTCTTATTGCATTTATCATGACTATGCTCTGGCTAATCCTAGCGAGCGTTAGTTTTACCTAATTAGAAGCTTAAATTCGATTTAATTTTTAACCTATTTTTGATTTACAAATCATTTATAGTTTGTTCTTTTCTGGTTAAAGAGGGTGTAATAGGTTGGCAGAGCGTGCTCTTGTTGATGTCTTTCGCGAAATGAATGGCGGGATGTTTTCGCCTATGACGGAAACATTTGAACGCGGTAAGACGATTTTTTTCCCTGGTGATCCTGCGGAACGTTTTTATTTTCTAGTCAAAGGAGCTGTCAAACTTTCTAGGGTTTATGAAGCAGGTGAGGAGATTACAGTAGCGCTATTGCGTGAAAATAGTGTCTTTGGTGTTTTGTCACTAATTACTGGTAACCGCTCTGATCGTTTTTATCACGCAGTAGCTTTTACTTCTGTTGAACTCTTATCTGCACCGATTGATCAAGTTGAGAAAGCTCTAAAAGAAGATGCTGAACTACCAATGGTGCTACTGAGAGGTCTATCGTCACGTATTTTACAAACGGAGATGATGATTGAAACTCTTGCCCATAGAGATATGGGATCACGACTAGTTAGTTTTTTGCTGATCCTGTGTCGAGATTTTGGGACTCCATCAGCAGAAGGAGTCACTATTGATCTTAAACTTTCTCATCAAGCGATCGCTGAGGCGATCGGTTCTACGCGGGTTACAGTGACTAGGTTGCTTGGTGATTTGCGAAAGCAAAAAATGATTGCAATTTCTAAAAAGAGAATTACTGTTCATAATCCCATTGAGCTGGGTCAGCAATTTGCCTAATCAAGTAATGCTACTCCCTTCCCAGTGAAAGATTAGCAGTGCGGCGCGAAGCGCCGCACTGCTAATTCTTGGGTTTTAATATTTATTCTTATACTGGGAAGAGAGTAAGTTAAAAAACGGCAATGCCATTTCTTAACTTGGCATTACTTGGCACAACATTCCAAAATTTTGTTATTAAAGTATCAATGCGTTAAGCTGATTACAGAAATCATATAAGTAAAAGCATCTAATAATGTACGAAATTTTAAAGATAATTTGGTCTGCCGTTGCAATCTGCCTAGTAATATTAATTTTATTACATAGTCCTAAAAGTGATGGATTAGGAGGATTTAGCGGTCAAGCACAGTTGTTTTCCAGTACTAAGAGCGCCGAAACAGCTTTAAATCGTGTCACTTGGTTTTTAACGGCTGCATTTTTAGGATTGACAGTAGTACTTAGTGGAGGCTGGTTAGCTAAGCCTAATGCGATTAATCCTCCTGCACAGGTTGTACCTGCCTCTAACGTAACGCCCAACGCACAGCCAATTCCCCTTAATTTGCCTGCGCCTACAACTCCTGAAGTTCCCTAATTTGACAAAAAACCGCTTAAAGAACTGCGCCGCAGTTCTTTAAGCGGTTTTTTGTTTTTTAACTTGTTATAGAGCCTGTTGAGGGTTTAGAGGGATTTTTGAAAGTGCCGCTTCGCGGCACTTTCAAAAATTTCTCTATGTTTTACTAAAGCGCAAAGCGCTGTAATGCCTGATCAACTTGATAAAACAAATCTTCAAGATTGCCAGAGTTGAAAATTACTACATCAGCAAGTTCCATTTTTTCAGATAAAGCCATCTGGCTAGATATCCTTTGCTCTGCTTCGGATACTGTGAGATGATTTCGGTTCACTAGTCTCTGTAACTGCTGTTGAGACTCACAGGCGATCACCCATATTTCCGTCACTAAGTCCTGCATCTTTGCTTCAAATAGCAACGGGATCGCCATAGCGACTGTTGCAGTTGCATGGAGGCTTGCTTGATCAAGCAAATTAGCTTTAACGTATGGGTGTATGAGCCTTTCTAGCCATTGGCGTTCAACAGCACTCTCGAAAATGATCGTCCCCAACTTGCGCCGATCTAGTTCTCCTTGTTCATTAAATATCAGTTTGCCATAACGGTTTTGCAAGCTTGCTAATCGGTGATCAGTTAGTGCTTGGCGGGCATAAATGTCAGCATCAAGGATAGGCAATTGATAAGTAAGATGCAAATAGTCGGAGACTGTAGTTTTACCAGTGGCAATGCCTCCTGTAATGCCAATAATTCTTTGATTCATGTAATTTAGGTAAGTACATTACTCTCTTCACAGTATAAGAATAGATATTAAAACCCAATAATTAGCGGTGCGGCACGAAGCGCCGCACCGCTAATCTTTCACTGGGAAGGGAGTAAGAATCTAGCAAAATATTTGACACTGTGGGATTTATCGAGACTTATGGACTTTACTGATATTCTTGGATTCGCTGCTGCGTTTCTGACCACGTTTGCTTTTTTGCCACAGGTAATCAAAATATGGCGATCGCATTCTACGAAAGATATTTCTCTCCCTACATTGATTACGTTCATTGCAGGAGTTACGTTGTGGTTAATTTACGGGGTTAGGGTCAACGCTGCGCCCATCTTTATTGCTAACTCAATCACATTGTTTTTAAATATAGTGATTTTAGGTTTTAAGCTTAAATATGGCTGAAGAATATCAAAAAGACCAATGGCAATTTTTTGCATTGCGATTAGTCTATTCCCTTCCCAGTGAAAGATTAGCGGTGCGGCGCTTCGCGCCGCACCGCTAATTCTTAGGTTTTAATATTTATTCTTATACTGGGAAGGGAGTAGTTAGTCCAGCTATCTGCCAATTTTGATAGGTGTTTTTAGGCTCTGGAGGTCATAATTTACAGGATCGAGTAGAGATAAACCAGTCATTTCTGCTGGTTGAGGGATCTGTAGAATTTCCAAAATAGTAGGAGCGATGTCGGCAAGGCGACCGCCCGTGGGTTTAAGCTTTACGTCTGCTCCATGCCCCATAATTTTTCTGCCTTCACCTTCAACGAGGATAAATGGTACAGGATTGCTGGAATGGGCAGTCCAAGGATTACCATGTTCATCGCACATATATTCGGCATTACCATGATCAGCAGTGATCAAAGCCGTACCGCCAGCATTAGCAATACTAGATAAAAGTCTGCCTAAACACTTATCTACGTGCTCTAGCGCCTTAACGGTGGCTTCAAAATTGCCTGTATGTCCTACCATATCTGGATTAGCATAGTTAATCACAATCAACGAATAGATATGTTTAGCGATCGCCTCAGAAGCAATACGAGTTACTTCATTTGCAGACATACTTGGCTCTTGATCGTAAGTTGGAACC
>Ga0105049_10003535_pt1 | contig 18440 bp, 16 predicted proteins | sample MAT06_FD_78087 | JGI IMG/M metagenome (GOLD analysis project Ga0105049, IMG submission 78087) | Freshwater microbial communities from Lake Fryxell liftoff mats and glacier meltwater in Antarctica - MAT-06 | ecosystem: Environmental > Aquatic > Freshwater > Ice > Liftoff microbial mat | place...
AAGTATCAATCGCGTCGGCCTCACCTTCAAAGAGCAAGTTGAAAACACCATCCTCGTATATCCGCTTAGCACCGTGCCTCTATCGCCCCTTAAGGCAAATGGAATCAGTGTCTCTATCGGCGTAGTCACTCCAACGAGAGCTTCCAACTCGGCTGCATAAAAGCCATCGTACGAGGCGAGAAATGTAAACCTCTTTGGAATGCCCACTGTGCCTAGCCTACCAACTGCTCCGAAAAGCTTCTCTGAAGTGACGATGAACAATTCATTCGTGGTCGTATTCCACGATGGTTTGCCTGACGACAGGTAATTCTTCCTTTCCCTCCCAATCAATCACCCCCTGTCCGTACTCCCTGTCTGCCATTTTTACCGCCACGCATAGATAGGTAGTTGTGCGTTCTCTAGTGGCTATGTCATCCACTATCATTTGTGTATTCTTCGGATAAAGAATACGGGAAGGACCGAGCAAAAATGTCTTCCGGCCGACAGTAGTAAACACCACCACAATTTTTCTTCCCAGATGAGGATATTCTTTGATCTGGTAGCAATCGGTCGAACTTTTAATCTTCTCTTCCAACAGCGCCGTGCCCGTTGCCGCTTGAAATACGCTCAGTGTTTTGGTGATCACCGCAAGGCAATAGTCGGTGCCGGAATCGCTCACTGATAACGGTTCGATCGCGGTGCAATTCTTCACCACCGCTTTACCCGTGGTGGAATTGATCAGACTCATGCTGGCATTCGCCGCAGCGCCCTGCACCGTGAATTTATTGCCTTGGGCACTAGCGGCACCCGCACCACAGAGGAGCGCCACACCCGTAACTAGTGAGCGAACAAAATTCATCCACAACATAATTCTATTCATGCTGTAAGCGAAGATAGGTCTGCGAGAATTGTAAATTAATTGCCTATCTCAACCGACCAAAAGAGCATGGCCATAATGAGGAGGAGCCTCGCCCCGCGCCTGCAAGACTCTATGGCGAAAAAAGCTAGCTATACATTTCAATCAAGCGCGGCGGCTCCTCCAGCACATCACTCAACGCAGTGATGTAACCGTCTTTGGGCGCGATCGACAACGCATATCCAAGAGGTTCGATGGCATCAGGTACTCGTTCCCACACGATATCAGGCTTCACAGAGTGCATGCCTTCTACAAGGAGATTAACTAATTGCTCGGCTGTTTTTCCGCGTAAAAATTTCACCTGATGGATCAACACGTGGTCGAACATCTCCGCAGACAATTGGCCAAGTTCGCGCACATCTGACTCCTTGCGATCGCCAGTACCTACGATGATTCCGATCTTGAGGGGCGATTCAATTTCTGAGAGAAAATCACGTATGCCGATAAATCCATCCGGGTTGTGCGCAAAATCCACCAGCACTTTTCGATCGCGCACGTCGTAAATATTCATCCTGCCGGGCGTTTGTCCAAGCGAAGGATAAAAACTACTTAGCCCTTCTGCAATGTTCGCCGGATCTGCACCGTAGAGCGCAGCAGCTAACGTAGCAGCAAGAGCATTTTGGGTCATGAATGCGAGACGACCGTTGAACGTAATCGGTACATTTTCGAGTGATGCAATTTGAATTTTCGAATTTTCCCGATGCACATAAATCACTTCGTCTTCTATGTAAACTACAGGAGTAGCGTTGGCTATCGACTCCACCACAAGAGGGTTGTGATTATCCATGCTAAACCACGCCACCTTGCACGGTGCTTCGGCGGCCATTGCCCGGGTGTAGGGATTATCAGCGTTCAGGATTGCATAGCCATCCGATTTTGTGGCGCGTACGATGACCGATTTCACGCGCGCCAGATCGTCCATTGTTTCGATGTCCGAAATGCCCAGGTGATCCTCCTGCACATTCGTGACCACGGCGATGTCGCATTGGTCAAAACCCAATCCGGCGCGCACGATGCCACCGCGCGCTGTTTCCAGCACTGCGAGGTCTACTAATGAATCGCGCAGCACACGTTGCGCGCTAAACGGACCCGTGGTATCGCCCTGATCCACCATCTTCTCACCGATGTATACGCCATCGCTGGTGGTGAAGCCGACGGTAGTACCCGGAGAATTGAGCAAGTGGGCGATCAACCGTGTAGTGGTCGTTTTACCATTGCTTCCGGTGATGGCAATAACTGGAATACGCCCACTACCGGGTATAGCTTCTTGTAGTGATTCGGGCAATTGTCCTTCGATCAAATCCATCCCTTTCTTTCCATAGCCCACGCGAAAAGGCAAATCATCCTCTTTATCAGCGGTAATGACGGGGATACCAAGCATCCGAGCCTCCAATATATGAGCCTGCATCGCTTCCGATGGCTGCTCTCGTTCGAAGGACTCACGCACCTCCTTGATTGCCTGCGTAAGCTCCGGCTGCCCTCCACGAATTAACGCCTGTGTGAGTTCAACGGCGCATCGCACCGCACGCTTGCCGGTGCGCTCCGCGGCATACTCCACAAGGAGAATTGAGATAGTGTCGAAGATCGTTGGCCGAACCAACCACGCATTCACATCCGACCCGGCTGCGCGTTGCAGCGCCAAGGTGATACGAGCCATGGCTGAAGGTACAGAAAAGGGGGCTTGATCTACCTCTTCTGTTTCGGGGAAATAAGCAGAGTGTATCTCCCGCCATGCCTTCCACGTATCCCAAGCTATTCCTTCTTCCGACGGAATATCGATTCGAATCTGAATGAGCTTATGGTGTGTGGCACTCCAGTAATTGGGGCCACGTAATGCCTGTGTAGAGAGAATTTTCACGGAGTTTTAGATCACATGGCGCGCGAAGCGTTCATTCGCTCGTCCGCCACTGTGAAGTTAGGGAACAATACCAAGCGGAGAAGGTTCTGCTTGAAAAGTGAGCAGCTTTATGCCCTATGGCCGAAAAGGTTGCGCAACTTCACGGCACGGCTTCAACTCAATGTTCCGTCCTTCGAATTACAACGATAGAATATCTCTTGCTGCAGGCCCATTTTCTGCTTGGTGTCGCAATTCTCTATCGGTAATTCAAATCTTCCTTTTATGCCAATCATAATCCTTCATACTGATTGCTTAATTGGAAGAATGACATGAAACTCTGATCCTATATCTAATTTCCCGGTGGCAAATATTTGCCCATTGTGATTATCAACAATTCTTCTGCACACTGCTAAACCTATGCCCGTTCCAGGATACGCTTCTCTGCCATGCAACCGTTGGAAGATGATGAATATTTTATCCGCATATTTTTGCTCAAAGCCGATTCCGTTGTCCTTGAAAACTAGTTTAATATAAGACATAGAAGGATTTAAGTCAGTATAAGTTCGCATCTTCTCTTCTTCTGTAAGTTCTTGAGATGTAATAGTGATTTGGGGAATAACGTCTGTTTTAGAATATTTCAGTGCATTACCGATAAGGTTGTTAAAAAGCTGGGCCACCTGCAAGGGGATTGCTTCAATGGAGGGGAGCTTGTCGCTCTTTATCTCGGCCTTCCTTTCCAGTCTCAAAACTTCAAAATCATCTAACGTTTTCTTAAGTAGTTCGTTGAGATCGATTAATACAAACAATTCGTCGAAATACTTGAGGCTTGAATAGTCTAATAAGTCCCGAATAAGTGTTTGCATCCGTACTGCAGCGCCTTCAATATTCTCGAGATAAGATCTCACTTCATTACTCAATCCATCTTTGTGATTGTCTTGAATGCGCCTGGAGAAAGTTAAAACTTTTCTCACTGGCTCTTGTAAATCATGACTGGCCAAATGTGCAAATTGGTCTAACTGAAGGTTGCTTTGCCTCAGATTTTCCAGTAATAACTTCAATTCAGCAGTTCTTTCTTCCACCTTGATTTCTAATGAACCTGACAATTCACGAAACTTTCTCTCGCTTTGTTCAATTAACCCATTCGCCCTTACCTGATCGCTCACTTCGATAGCCAGCATAGTTACACCGGTAATCCTGTTGTTACCTTCTGTATAGGGTTGATAAACAAAATTATAGTACGCCTCATCATCCTTTCCGTTACGAACAAGATTAACCTTTCTTTCATGTCCATAGTAAGGTACACCCGTACTATAAACCTGACGTAGCAATTCTATAAACCCCTGACCTTTTAATTCTGGAATCACCTCAAACAGCGACTTACCAAGCACATCAGCTCCCTTTCCCCAGGTAGCTAGCAGCGCATCATTGGCAGAGGCTATTACCATATCCGTTCCCTTCAAAATCCCAATCGCCATTATAGATTGCGAAAGGATATTACTGAATCGCTTTTCACTTGCTTCAACTAATTTGTGAGCTTCTACTTGAACCGAATGCAATGCCCTGACTTGCAGCTGTTTGTCAAGCAACTCCTGATTCACAATGATAAGTTCTTCATTTGTTGATTGCAGTTCTTCTTTTGAGGTTTCTAATTCTTCATTCAAACTTTGCATTTCCTCATTGCTACTTTGCAATTCTTCATTAGCGCTTTGCAGTTCTTCATTGGCGGCTTCCATGTCCTCGCTTATGGAGCGCATGTCATTGCGGACTTGCGCAAGCTCATCTTCTAATTGTTTGCTCACATTTTGTGATTCAATTACCCTTCTGGATGAAGACTTCTTTTCTTCCGTTACAACGGGTTCTTTTTCTTTCTCAAAGCGAACTAAGAAATGTGGTTCTATGGTATTCGTAAGTGAAATAATTTCAATTGTAACCAAATAGTGCTTCCCGTTTGACTTAACCGGAACATTCTCTTTGATGACACCTGCCTGATCCTTCGTTGCTTTGTGAATAGCGTTTCTCAATTCAAACGCCAATCCGTCACGAGCCATTTTAATAAGGTTGTGCGTGGGCTTTCCTTGCGGAGCTTGAAGAAAAGGTGTGATGTCTCCGTGAATGTGAACGATATCCATTTGTCCGTTCACTACCACACTTGCAGGGGATTTTAAAATCATTACTTCCTCTGCACTCTTTCGAAAATCAGCTTGAACGGATTCGTATTTGGTTGCAGGCTTGCCCACCTGTCCGGCCAACAAGTCATTTGTACTCAAAGGCCCTTCATTGCGTTCTATTCCAACATGTATAAACCGACCTGGCAGCGACTTGCGCGAATAAATTTTTTCATGCTTCGAAACTTGGGTAAATAAATCGGATGAGGCCCCAATGGTTTCAGATTTTCCCAAAACAAGAAAACCGCCTTCTTTGAGCGCATAATGAAATGTAGTGAATGCCTTCTTTTGTAAAAAAGTATCCATGTATATAAGCACGTTGCGGCAAGATATTAAATCAATTCTTGCAAATGGTGGGTCTTTCAAAAAATTGTGAGGAGCAAATACGCACATATCCCGAATAATCTTTCTGACTTGATAACTCCCATTGCTCATTTCAAAATAATTCTTGACTTGAATAGCAGAAAATACTTCCACGTCGGCTTTCGTGTAAATTCCTAGGCGTGCAATTTTGACCGCCTTCTCTGAAATATCTGACGCAAAGATTTGGATATTCGTCCCCTCTGCTTTGGACAGCGTGAGGGTTAGGTATTCGTACAGGCAAATGGCAACAGAATAAGCCTCTTCGCCAGTGGAACACCCTGCAATCCATATACGAATCGCTTCATCCGAGGACTTATTTTTTTGAATAGAAGGAAAAACTGTCTCAATTAAAGCTTGAAAGGTCGTGGGATCGCGAAAAAAAGAAGTAACAGGAATAAGCACATCCTGAAAAAGTGCGTCTTGTTCAGCCTTATATGCGCGCAAATATTTCAAGTAGTCGGCAAGGTTATTCTTTCGAACAATCGCCATTCTCCGAGCAATGCGCCTGTGAAATGTGGGCTGCTTGTAATAGGTAAAATCCACCCCGCTTCTCTGCCGAAGCAACTCAAGAATTTGTTTGAAAACATATTCATCATCTTTTGGAAGCTTCACTCCTCCTTTGAAAAAATGACTTGATTCGTATGAGCTGCTGATTTGCAAAAGGTGAGCTGGAATCTCCTCGGGAGATAAGACAAAATCAACTACTCCCGCTGTTACCGCACTTTTTGGCATACTGTCATAAGCAGCCGACTCTAAGTCCTGTGCAATGCTAATTCCTCCATGTTCTTTGATAGCCTTTAAGCCGAGCGTGCCATCGCTGCCCGCACCTGATAACACAACACCTACGGCAAACTCCTTGTGCACATCAGCAAGCGATTTGAAAAAAATATCAATGGATAGATTGAGTATCTTTTTATCGCGTGTAGTGAGTTGCAGCACTCCATTTGTTGAGGTAAGAATTTTGTTGGAAGGAATAATGTAGATATGGTTGGGGGCCAAATGAATGTCATCGCTAATCTCATGAACTGGTATTTTTGTAACACGCTGTAAAATCTCGGGCAAAATACTTTCGTGATTAGGGTCAAGGTGCTGCACTAAAACATACGCCATACCCGAACTTTCGGGTATCGCTGTTAGCAATCGTTTGAATGCATCAAGCCCGCCTGCCGAAGCCCCGATTCCTACAATAGGAAAATTTTGCACTGTAGCCGGCGGTTGAGTCTTACTCTTCTTTGGTAAAGCCATTGGTTCGAAAAATAATTAAACAGTCTGTGTGTGTTCTCTTTCCGTTGCAGATAATAATAGCTGGGATAGCTCCCCTATATCTATCGGCTAAGTCTCAAAACAAGATGCACTACCATTCAAGGTGTAATCGCAGTTTTATTGACCTTGGACTGTGACGTCAATAATGACAGGAGTGTTCTTGCTCTTCTCACCCTCCCTTCCTATTTCTAAACAGTCCATTCCGTTCATCAGAGGTATAGTGTTGTCGCGAAAAATTAAATCCTGAAACCCCCTTTGTTTTGTGTAATAGCTCTAGGACCTTTAAGCTGCACGATGACTCAAGGCTTCGTCAAATTCCTTAGCTGCCCTAATCAAATAATGGCGTTCCCAAAGGTCTTCGTCTGCTATCATGAAAACTTTGTGGACCTTCAAATCACTTTGGGTCGGTTGGTGACTAAGGTAAGGAAATGTGACCTAAAAGTAATAGTGTATTGTTCACTACTTCTATTTTATACCCTTTCTTCTTTCCAGATTACCTGCTCATTCTCGCTGAAGCGAGCAGGTGGGAAAATTAAAATCCCGAAACATCGGGACATAATTCAAAAACAAGAAGGGGCACAAACCTCCTTTCTTGGCCGCTGCAAGTCGACTGTGAAAAATCCGAGGCTTCGGTTATTCTGCAAATGTGTGACCAGTTCTCGCGGGTACAGCTGGCGGCTGTTGACGTTCAGCGCTTCTCAACCACTCTTTTCATCGCTTTTTCTAGCTCTTCCGGCAATGGATAGATGTCAGACAATTTCGTGAGAAAAAAATCGGCTCCTAGTTCTTTAGTTCGATTTATATCGACCTTATACTCAGATGTGCTATAAATAACCACCGGGATTTGTTTCAGGTTCTCGTCCTTTTTCAACTCAATCAAACATTCGTACCCATCCATCTTGGGCATGTTAAGATCAAGAAAAATGAAGTCCGGCAACTCTTTGGTGTTTCGCAATTGCTTGAGAGCCTCATCGCCATTAATGGCTTCGATACAATTGAAAGAGGGATTATTCTTTCGGATAGCACTGCGGAAAAAACTCCTATCCAATTCATCATCATCTACAATCATTAGAAGTTTATTTTTCGGCTGTTCGTTCTTCTCGGCTCGCATAATTTCTTTGTTTCAAAAGTGTAGGTGAAGTTAGCTAATTAAGTTTGCCGCGAATTGCATATTTTTCAAATAAGTTACACTATTCACGGGCGAACCGACTTTTGTCCGGGTACCTTAAAAGTTGAATCGCCTCGGGTTCCGGAAAGGTGAAAATGAGAGCTTCTCTCTTCAAAAGCACTCTGCAGCCTCAAACGGAAGACAATCTAAAAAATCGCTGTATCTCAACCCAGTCAGTCGGTCATCAGCCAATCCAATTGCACTTCCTTAGAATTCATAGTTGTGTTGCATCCACTGGAAAATATACATGGAAAGATGCGCCTTTGTCTTCCTCTCCTTCAGCATCTATAAATCCGCCGTGCACTTCTGCAATTTTCTGGCAGATAGAAAGGCCCATTCCCGAACCAGTATATTGCTGGCCGTGAAAGCGCTGAAACATCTTGAAAAGGTCCCTCCTATAAGTTGGGTTAAAGCCAATTCCGTTGTCCGTCACTGTAATCCTATAGTAATCATGTTCACTATTAGGCCAGTTATCCTTCATGGTCATTTCGGCCACTAACTGGCTACTGATGGTGATGACGGGTTGCCTGCCATCCTTGATAAATTTGAGCGAGTTACTTGTGAGATTTTCAAACATCTGTCTTAATAGAAACGAGACGCCTTTTATCACAGGCAGGCTTTCCCAATGTAAACTTGCGCCTTTCGCTTCTATGCTTTCTGCGAGGTCAGTTTTTATGTCCTCAAAGATCAGGTTCAAATCGCAGATCTGAAATTTCTTTTCTTCATTTACAAGTTTCGAATACGAAAGCAGTGAGTCAATCAGGTTCTGCATGCGAGCAGCCGAACTTTGCATGCGAAGAATGTTTGTTCTTGCAAGCTCCGGTATATCCGCAGAATGTCTTTCTAAAATAATGGAAGCATACATCTGAATTTTTCGGAGTGGCTCTTTTAAATCGTGAGTGCTTATCCAATTCATATTGGCAAGTTCTTCGTTTGCCCTTTGAAGTTTTTCATTCAGAGTTAAATAGCGCAGTTCCTCCGCCTGCATTTCAGACAAGTGAAACTGGTGTTGAATATAAGAGCAGATCACAGAAGCAGCCTTGAGTTCCGGCCTTCGCCATTCTACACTTTGACCCTTCACGGCCTCCTTCCACAAAGCAAAAGATTTGCGCGGGGTAAGACTCTTGGTTTCCTCATCTATTGTCATAGACTTAAATGGGTTGCCACCCCAACTGACTGTCTTTTCGATCTCCTGCCGAGTCCAGGCTATTCCATTTTTAGTTTGTTCCCCTATTGGCACGTAAACCACACCGGCAACCTCACTGCCCAACCCTGCAAAATTCGGATAACTCTCGGCAAGTTTGGAGGACTGAAATAGGCCTTGGCCACTTGACGCGTCAAGCCAGTTCATTAAATCATTCAATTTAACATCTTGAGGCAACAGGCCCTGTTTATAAAAGGTTTCATTATAAACAATCACTACAGCGTCCGCATTCAATAGGTTTTTTAATTGAACAAGGGTTTGTTCTTCTGCTAGGTTTTGATCGCTCCCGGCCATTATTTTTTGCAGGTCTTCTAGCTTTTTTTCTGTTTGCTTTACAAGATCAAATTCGTCGGCCACCTGGCGCACATCAATTTGCGAGGAAAGAAAAACACCCTGCAGATGTGCGGCAAGCCGCACGTGATAAGGAATGTGCTTGGGACTGTTATGATGACAAGCTATGAGGCCCCAGAGCTTGCCGTGATTAGTAAGGGCTATGGTAAAAGTGGCACCAACCCCCATGTTGACTAAATACTGAATATGCATTGGTGAAGAGCTGCGCAGCGTAGATAGCGTAAGGTCTATGCTACTATTATCCGCATTTTCGTCCAAGGCATATAACGGCACATTGGGCAATTGCACATCGGCAATCATGCGTACGCGATTCAGTAAAAAAAACTCTCTTGCCTGAACGGGAATATCGCTAGCCGGATAATTCAACCCTAAGAAAGGTTCAATTCCGTCTATCTTACTTTCGGCAAACACCTCCCCGTTGTAATCCTTATCAAACCGGTAAATCATCACCCTGTCGTACCCAGTAATCTTTCTTGTTTCTTCTGCTACATCCTGACAAAGCTTTTGAAGATTATCAGCAGTTTCTGTGGAGTATGCAAAACGTTTAGTTTGGAAAAAAAGATCGGGCAATTCAAAAATATCCTGATTGAAAGGTTCGAACTCCATGACAACAGTTTCTTTCGTGGAAAATGCAGTTATATGGAAGCTTTGATTAACTAAAACGAAAACAAAAGGCTTTTCAGCCTCTTCAGTTTTTTTAGAATAGGCCGTAAAAGAATCGGCATCTTCCTTTCTAAATAATGCAGACAGATGCTTTCCAAGTATTTGATTCAGGGGACGCTCAAAAAGCGTAGTGCAGTTTTCGCTGCAATACTGAATTGTACCATCCTTCTTATTCAATGCCAGCAAATAACCGTAAGGCTGTATGCTACCCGGAATGTGAATGGGCTCCGCCTCGCAACTCGTAATGGCTATGTTGTCGGTATTGGCAATATTGTTAAGACTCATGTTGATTCATTTTAAATAATGAATTGTCAAACCACTTATGCAGTATGCTGAATGTGTGCATGGCGCTTTCAATAACTTCTTCTTCCGAATCAGCGGACGCCAAGCAAAATTTCTCTAAAAAAATTTTCCATCGGCTCCCTGTTTCGGAACCGTATACCGAAAAATAAAGAGCAGATCCACCTAAAAATTCATTGCCTAACGTTGCTTGTAAATGCTTGCAAATAAAGGAGCCACCTAACACCGATCCTTCAAGCACGTAAATGCCTCCAAGTGCTTGGGCATTTCCAATATATACTCCTTTAAAAAATTCGTCGGGTAATACAGCAATGCCTGCTTCATCAACTCCAAGCTTATTCAGATCGGAAACGAGTAAATGAACTTTGCGTCTTTCATCAATGTCTGTAATGCTGTGTTGAAGCATCGGGAAAACGACATTTTCGAAACCCTTTACAAAGCCGTATAGCAAAGAAAGATAAACAGCATAATCAGTGGTCGTAACCTGCGGACCAAGCAAATTCTTCGACGCAGGGTTTTGCTCAAGCAATCCGTGCTGATCCGAAGTCCGGCTTCTTAAGCGTTGCAAAAACATGTACTCATGGTCTTGATGTGTAAACGTTAAATACTTTCTGATAACTGCCAGTTTTTATGAAGACAGGCTGCAATGGCATTTTTAAAATCAGTATAATTCGCTGATTTTGTCACGTAAAAATCAGCGCCCTGATCGTAAGCGGCTTTTATCTGATCCTGGTGAGATGAGGTGGACAGGATGACTACTTTGATCCTTTTTAAGAGTTCATTTGCCCTAATTTCCTTAAGACAAAGCATGCCATTTTTAAGGGGCATATTAAGATCCAAAAAAACGAGCTCAGGAAATAGTTCTCCCTCTTCCAGCATTTCCATCAACTCTATGCCATTCAAAGCCACATTAAGTTCTGCCTCAAAGGCCAGGTCGGCTAATACCTCTTTAAAAAGATCTACATCTTCCTTATCGTCTTCGCCAATAACTATTCTCTTTATAACCATTTCAAATTGGGTTTTAGCTATTCATCCTGACTCACTTTAAAAATTTCATTAGTGAAGCCATTCATTTTGTATCACCTATCCTAATAACCAAGTTCTCTTCTTGTCAAAGAGCAACTCTCCTTTGTCCCATTCACCTAAAATTGTTGCGCCTCAGAATGCTACAGACGGTTAAATGGCTTGCGCAATAATTTCCAAAAATCCACAACTCCGCCTCAGTAGCAAAAATCATTAATCTCGTGACGCCAGTGCCGCCAAAGCCCCACATACTTGGTTCTTTGCCTATATTCTGCTCACACACAACTACACAGTCTGAAAAAAATTTCTGCGCACCTGTGGTCGCTTACACACTCCTTTACCCTTGTTTCTTCAAGAAATAGACCCCCTAGAAATGCGTAAATGCCGTCAGTTAGAGGGGAGACTTACTGCGTCGAGCAGCAACATATCTTCCTAATTTCCTTCATGCCCCAAATCTGAAAAGTATTCCGCCAAAATTTTTCCAAGTAATTCTTCAGTAAGCGGTTTAGTATTAAATTCAGCAATTTCAGAATATTGCTCCTTTCTTTTCTTGTCCTCCGGGTTTTCCGAAGTCGTTAACATTACAACAATCACTTTTTCCTTTTGGACTGCAACTAATTCCTTGTAGGCTTCTATAAACTCCCATCCGCTCATTCGAGGCATATTGATGTCTAAAAATATAATGTCGGGCCATATATTGCCTTCCTTCTTTAGAAAATCCAAGGCTTGAATCCCACTTGAAATAACTTCAACACGTTCCGTAATGTTCATTTCATCAATAATGATCCGATGGAAATAGTTATCATCCTGATCGTCGTCCACTAACATAATACTCCTCAATTTATTTCTCATAATCCTCTTGTTTTGGGAATGGTAAAATAAAATGTAGTTCCTTTTCCAAGCTCTGATTCGACCCAAATTCTTCCTCCATGCATTTCCACACATTTTTTCGCCTGTGCAAGTCCTATGCCCGTTCCGGAATATTCACCTTTAGTGTGAAGCTGTTGAAAAATTGCAAAAACCTTATCATAATAATCCTTGTCTATGCCGATTCCATTGTCCTTCACACTGAAAATCCACTCATCATCATTTCCTTCTGCCCAAATAATGATTAATGAATTTATATCTCTACTCCTAAATTTGACCGCATTACTAATAAGGTTTTGAAACAGAGATTTTACCGCTGAAAAATAACCATCAATAACTGGCAGTTTGTCAAAATGAATTTCTGCTTTGCCTTCTACAATAGTCTCGTTCATGTCGATCAACAGATACGTTAAAAGCGTATTACAATCTATTGAACTCTTTTTAGTCTCTGCTCCAATTTTCGAATACTCCAATAGATCTCTGATGAGTGATTGCATACGAAAGGTTGCCCCGCTAATAGTAGTCAGGTATTGATCAGCGAATCCATCAAACTTCCCATTATACAGCTTCTGAAGTAATCCAATATAATTAGAAATGGTTCTTAATGGTTCCTGCAGATCGTGTGAGGCGATAAAGGCAAATTCCTGCATTTCCCTATTTGAACTAGTGAGTTTGATATTCGCCTTCTCCACAAAATCCTTCTCTTCACTATAATCTTCGAGTATATTTATTAAGGCTTTCTGTGTTTCATTTGCTATTTTTCTCTCTTTTGAATAATCCTCCAAAATATTCATTAACGCCTTTTGCGTATTTCCAAATACTTCCCTCTCATCCCCCACAACTTCTAGAACGTCAGGAACATCCCACTGAGTTTGCTCGATAAATTTTAACTTGCTTTCCATTTCCATAGTAAAATTTGTCATTACCAGATCTATTCATCTTTAGCAATACCCAGTTTTTCTCTTAATTCTTCATTTTCCTTCTTCAGTTCTATCATTTTCAACTCTCTGCCTACTGTTAATTTTCTGAATCTTTCTAATTCTACTATTCTCTCCAATTCCTTTTCCCGATCCGCCGCATCCCTTTCCAATTTTTTTTGTGCCGTCACATCTCTTGCAGCAGCAAACACGCCGAGTACTGCTCCTTTGTCGTCTTTATAAACTGATGAATTGTATAATACATCGGTTAATCTTCCATTGTCGTGGTGTATCGTAAGTGGATAATCAGCAACAAATCCTACATCAAAAACTTTTTTATATCCTTCACGGGCCCTCTCAGGCTCGGTAAAATAATTGGAGAAGTCAGTGCCAATTAATATATTTCTTGATACGCCTGTTACTTTAACAAATGCTTCATTCAGATCGGTAATTTTTCCTTCAGGCGATATTGTTACCAAAGGATCGGTAGATGCTTCAATTAAACTTCGCGCATAGAGTGAAGCCCGCTTTATAGAAAGATTAAACGCTTCCAGTTCTCTGGCGGCAATCTCACGCTTTTCTTTTTCTTTGCTTTGTACAATAATTTCCAAATTAGCAATCACCAACTCCGCGGCACGCTTTTCCTTTTCCTCGTTTTGAAAAACAAGCTCCAGATTAGCAATAATCAACTCCGCGGCACGTTTTTCTTTTTCTTCATTTTGGAAAACAAGCTCCCTATTTGCAATGATCAACTCATCAGCCCGTTTCCCCTTTTCTTCGTTTTGGTAATCAAGTTCTCTATTAGCAATGATGAGCTCATCAGCCCGTTTTCCCTTTTCTTCATTTTGAAAAATAAGTTCCTTGTTGGCAATGATTAATTCATCTGCACGCCTTTCTTTCTCCTTATTCTGATAGGCAAGTTCTTTGTTGGCAATGATTAATTCATCTGCACGCTTTTCTTTCTCACTATTCTGAAAGGCAAGTTCGTTATTGGCAATCAATAACTCGTGTTCCCTTTGCTCAGGAATATTTCGCATTACTACAATAGCTCCCAAGGTATTTCCTTTCTCACCCCTGTAAACCGATGCATTGTATAACACATCAGTCAACTTTCCATTCTTGTGACAGATCGTCAGCGGACAATCCGAGACAAAACTTTCCTCAAAAACCTGTCGATAGACTTCACGGGCCTTTTCTGCTTCCCTAAAATAGTTGGAGAGGTCTGTGCCTATCAATTGCTCTCTCGACACTCCGATTACTTTTATCAAAGCTTGATTGACATCGGCAATTTTTCCTTCAGGCGAAATGGTAACCAACGGATCAAGCGATGCTTCAATTAAACCTGTAGCATACTGCGAAAATTTTTCATCTTGTGAAAGAATCTTCTTTTTGGTAGGAGGTTCTACTTTCATTCCATTTTTGAGCAAGATAGGTCATTAATCAGTCTCTTGTTGAAGGAATAAGGCAAAGGAGTTCAACTGCAAAGTGCGAATAAGTCCCATCTCAAAATTCACAACAAGTAAGGCGTGAAACCTTCGCCATTTAAGAGTCATACACGAAGTAGTGTTGCCGAAGTTGCCACGAGAGCCTGTTTGTTTGCACAAAACGGCTGGACTGCAACTTTGGCCTCCGTTAGAGTTATGGCTTATCGGGTTGAATTGAGTATTTTTCCTGGGCCTTCACAAAGCATCCGATTTCTTGGCTTTTTTGCGCAATTGCACGCGATAAAAGACTCCTATACATCCCTTTATTTCTTTCTTGGCTGTTGTTGCGCAGAGCAGCGAATGCCCCCACCATCCCAATTCTCTGGCATAACGTCTACAAACACAATCTCTCTTCCGGGAAATTGGGTCTCAAAAATCCTGCGCGGTGTTCCTTTTCTTTTGAAGAGCCTTCCCCAACGTAGCTCGAAACAACTACAAGCCCATTGGTAACCAAATAATTCAGATAGCTTGACGCCGGAACACGAGGTAAAGTATCCCCTAAAGCTGGAGCTTCGGAAGTATAAAACCAATTGACCGATAAATCAAAAAGTGAATCTGAGCAAAAACTTTTGACCGCGGTAATTTTCTTTGGCAACACCTCAGGGAGCGGCACTTTTATAATGGTGAATTGTTTTCCGTCTTGATCTGTTGCCTGCTTTTAGGGTTCGAAACTCTCATTGAGGCGCTCATAATTCAATCTGTTCTCAGGACTCAAATCCTTCTCCGATTCGTCAACCCATCCTAGGGATATAGTACTTGCATCGGAAAAGCGGACAAACTCATCAGAATGCTGAACGCCGTCCCCTACATAATTACCTGCAATTCGTCGATAAAATCCGTTTGGGTCGTCGTCCAGCCCTTGTTTGAGCCAAATAAGGTGTGTTAAGCCCGATACTCTTTTGAACTCACTTTCAATATATTCCTTGGTCAAATTGGGCTTACGACTTTTCACTGCAGACTCGCAAACGATAAGAGTTCCTTTCCCATTCACTTCCATATTTCCACCTTCGTGCACAACATCTGTTTTGAAAATTTGAGCACCTTCCCTTCTCGCTAGGAGACTGTCCACCCGCGCCGTCCGATTCATAGCGGGAAGTCTCATTGAAAGGTACTTGTTCACGCTATCGTGATCATTCTCCTGTTTTTTCTTTAGAAATTATGGGTGACCATAGAGGTTCCAGCCCAAATCGGCTACACCCAAATCCCCTTTTTCATTTACCAAAAAAGCCGCACCGTGATCTCTGATCCAATAGCGGTCTCCCGGTAGTGTATAGAACTGGATGTTAGCCCTGTCAATATTCTGACGGTGGAGATAGTTCTTGGCGCTTTGCATCAGGCCATCGGAATCGGATGCCAATTTCGCGGTTACCTGAGGGGTCAAGGTTTGAATGACTTCGTTAACTGTTGAATAGAACCTCAGTGCACCTACGGCCGCCCATCCAAGCCATACGGCATCGTGTGTTTCCCATTCCCCATGTATGTAATAGGTATTGCCCTTTCCCTGCAGGAAAGCACTCAAACCAGAATGAATAGATAGACTAATCGAATCATTCGTGTTGGTTTTCTGCACAGCTATATTAAAGTTCTCCTGAAATTAAGAAAAACCGTCTCATTGAAGCCCTAATCCGATTGTTTTGGTTTGACGGTACGACAAACACTCGGTGCGGAAATTTAGAGTAGGCTTGAATTTTATGATCAAATCCGTATTTTCACTACAACCTTTTTTACTTTAGAAATTTGACCAAACTTCATGCAAGGCATATGAAGGTCATCCGGGAAAAACAGCGTAAACATCCCGGCCCCAACCGCAATGAGGGACATATCACTCTCATAGAAACAATAGTCATCCTCTTCGCTCTTCACTACAGGTAGTTGATTTGTCAATGCCACCACGCCCATGCGTTCAATGCCGGAAACTACGTATTGCAGATCGATATGCTTCATGTGTCCTTCCAGTTTACATTCCTCTCGTTCCTTTGTATCATACTCCTGAACTAGCGCAAAAACATCATCCTTGTCGATGTGATATTTTCCTACCGTTGTTTGGGAGAAATCAGTCTCATTAATGTATGCAAACGCCCTATTTATTTGCTCACTAAGGCCTGCATAGATTCTATAATTTTCAATTTTATCAAATACCATCTCGTTCTATTTTTATTCTATCCTCTTTCATTTCGGAAACGCAAGTTTCACCTTTAGTCTTCTCCGAAAATAGCTGCGATCGACCTTCCAATTTATGCCCGCAGCCGTCGAAGCATTGCCGCCAATCGGGCAAGACAACTGAATCCCAGCAGCATCTTACCTCAATCCCAGCAACTGCCAAGACCGGATTGACTGCCTCCATTCCCGGTCCTCACCTCATTCCTTCATCACGCACTAAATATAGTCAGGGTTGTGCCAATCTCCAATGAGATAGGAGAGCGGGAAATAAAGCGTACTGAAGTTGGACCTAGCATACCGCGGGATATTGGTAGAATGTCGACATAATGATGCCACTCTCAGTGCAAATGTCACTCACATTATAGCCCCATTTCGTGTTGAGCCATGATCGGAGCGATTCTACTTTCCGATAAATTTGACTTTCTCACACCATGATCTGAAATTCGCATCATTCCTGGAAGTTCTTCATGGATAAGGCTTCTATCTACCAAGAAAGTAATGATACCTGATGGGCTGGATTTCGCGCGGTTCTGTGCACTTCACATACTTCCAAAGCGCATCGTACGCATTCACCACTTCGGTATTCCTCCCTCCACTGCCAAGCGTGAGAAACTCCTACAGATCAAGGGTTCGTTTGAGCTTGACCAACCGCCGCAAAAGAAAGACTGGAAAGAAGTCTCTGTTTCTCATCTCCAGCGGGTACCTGATGAATGTCCCAACTGCAAGAAGATGACAATGGCGCGTGTACTTGATTTCCATCATCGAGGTCCACCACCTTCTTACCTTTCATGCTGAAACCCGAAAACCAAACGTATGAATTTGAATTAAAATCAGTCTCTACCAACGGGTAGCCTTCGCCTTACCTAAACTCTCGGTAAATGCCGAGCAGCCTGTTTGCAAGCCATCTGAGCACACTACCATGCTCCGGCAACCACAACGCGGAACAAAAAATCGCCTTAGCGATTTGCAAAGGAGACACCCATTCTCACGACAACTCAATAGTAATAAAAACGGGCTGGTAAGCCCGCTGCGCATCAACTCGGCGCTCATTCATCATGCTCGTTCCCGTGCAACACAGTCCCGGTAATTACCGGGATCATCGTTCGTCGTTCAGATGCGAAGAAACCTTATCCGGTAGGTGTCTGTATTTTATTCTATTGATATATGTCCATTTACTAACCATTTATTTACATAAGCTATTAGTCAGCAAAGAATGATGCAGCGAAGGGATTATCTACAAGCCAAAGCCACACTCCTTCCGGGTTTTTACGCATTATATGTGCTGAAGCTCCTTGCATCTTGATTGGATTTCCTTGAGCGTCGGCAGCTGTCATAGTCCATTTGTCTAAACGATAGATCAGGTCTTTACCGACTAGCGAATTTTTGTGTTTGTAAATTTTTATGTCAGGTTTCATATTGCAGAGATTAGCAACAACCTTTTCTATATTGGCAAGTCCACTAATCGCATTTCCGTCCTTGTCCATATACACTCCTTCTGGGTCAAAGCAACTCATAGCATTATTTAAATTACCCTCCCGAATGCAATCCATGAAATATTCATCGGCCTCGTCTGGGTTTGTCCTGTCAAAATTTTGTTTCATATCTTTTTCTGCTTAATGATGTAAATGTGTCGCTTAGCATTTAGCCTAATCAAGTCACGCTAGGGAATTTCACCCTGCGTTCTCACGGTCCCGGCAACTACCGGGACGTGTTTGAGACTCTCGCTATTTACACTTAATCGTTTTTATTTGTGTTCGTGAGATCCCTTCGCTAAGTTCAC
>Ga0105049_10003536_pt1 | contig 18436 bp, 12 predicted proteins | sample MAT06_FD_78087 | JGI IMG/M metagenome (GOLD analysis project Ga0105049, IMG submission 78087) | Freshwater microbial communities from Lake Fryxell liftoff mats and glacier meltwater in Antarctica - MAT-06 | ecosystem: Environmental > Aquatic > Freshwater > Ice > Liftoff microbial mat | place...
CGACGACCTGCGGGAGTTGACGCTGAGTGCGCAGGCGTGGAGCCCCGGGACGGACGGGGCGGTCCGCGGGCCGATCGTCAAGGAGCCCAAGGACGAGACGGAGTTCGACGCGGCGCGGGAGCGCCTGGCGGGCGCGTGGGTGCTGATCGCGGCGCCCGCGCCCGTGGGACAGCGGGGGATCCGGGGAGCAATGGCGGCCAGGTACGAGTTGCGGCGGTCGGCGATGAAGAAGGTGGCCGAGGGGACGGACGTCTCGACGCTGACGGTGCCCGAGCGGCTGGCGATGGAGCCCGTGGCGGGATACATCTCGACCAGCCGCGACGAGCGGGTGTGGACGGGGGCGGTGCCGGGGTGGCGCGAACTGGACCTCGCCGCGCAGCCGACGCATCCGCACATCGTGGTGCGGGGGTCGGACTACGACGCGATCAACTCGCGTCTGCACGACGGGGAGCCCATCGAGGCGGAGATCTCGCTGCGGCACACGCTGACGCCGGGGCCGTTCCCCGTGTACAACACGATCGCCGAGATCGCAGGGACGGACCTCGCGCACGAGTTCGTGATCGTCTCGGCGCACCTGGATTCGTGGGACGGCCCGGGCTCGCAGGGGGCGACGGACAACGGGACGGGGACGGCGGTGACGCTGGAGGCGGCGCGCATCCTGATGGCCGCGGGCGCGAAGCCCAGGCGGACGATCCGGTTCGTCAACTGGACCGGGGAGGAGCAGGGGCTGCTGGGCTCGGCGGGGTACGTCAAGACGCACGAGGCCGAACTGGACCGGATCTCGGCGGTCTTCGTGGACGACGGGGGGACAAACTATCAGGGCGGGGCGCAGGCGGCGAGCGTGATGGTGCCGATGATGGCGGCGGCGACGGCGCCGATCAACGGGCAGTTCTACAGCCGCGTCGACGGGAAGTTCATGAACGTCAACGTCCAGAACACGGGGGAGCGGATCCCCGGCGGAGGCGGGAGCGACCACGCGTCGTTCAACAGGCTGAACGTGCCGGGGTTCTTCTGGGACGAGGTCGGCCGGGCGGACTACGGGTACGGCTGGCACACGCAGCACGACCGGTACGAACTGGCGATCGAGGAGTACCTGGTGCAGAGCTCGACGAACTCGGCGATGGCGGCGTATCGCCTGGCGTGCGCGGACCAGATGCTGCCGCGCGGGAAGCCGCCCGAGCCGCGGCGGCCGCGGCCTGATCGGGACGCGACGCCAGCGCCGGCTCCGGCGCCGACGGAAGCCCCCGCCGTGCCGGCACCGGCACCAGCGGGGGGGTAACCGTCGTCGTGGAGCAACCCCGAGGCCGGGGGGCGTGGCACCGGGGGCGCTGGAAGTTCGGGGCCTCCCTACTACCATCGGCGGATGCGGGCGCTTCCGAAGCTCAAGCCGGCGGAGGGTGATGCGGCGCACGCCGCGGCGCAGAAAGTGGTCGAGGTCCATCGGCGCCTCGCGGGGTTCGTCAAGGCGGGGATGACGCTGGCGAAGGTGGATGCGTTCGTGGAGCGGACGCTGACGGACCTGCGGTGCCGGTCGGCGTTCTTCGGGTACCGGATCAAGGGGCATCCGCCGTTCCCCTCGCACGCGTGCCTGAGCCTGAATCACTGCGTGGTGCACGGGACGGCGGGGTATCACACCAAGCCGCTGGCGGCGGGGGATGTGCTCAAGCTCGACATCGGGGTGTTCAACCGCGTGGGGAATCAGGAGTGGGTCGGGGACGCGGGGTGGACGTACAGCATCGGGGAGCCGGCGCCGGAGGTGCGGCGGCTGATGGACTGCGGGAAGCGGGCGATTGCGGAAGGGGTCGCGGCGATGCGGCCGGGGTCGCCGTACATCGGCTGGGCGCGGGCGGTGCAGGGGCGGGTGGAGGCGTCGGGGTTCAAGTGCATCGAGCGTTGGGGTGGGCACGGGATCGGGACGGCGCTGCACGGGCCGCCGCACATCTCGAACACGGTGCCGCGGTTTCCCGGGGAGTGGCCCGAGGCGATGAACCTGTGGGAGCCCGGGGTGCTGGTGGCGGTGGAGCCCATGCTGGCGATGACGACCGGGGAGACGTATCAGAAGTTCGTACCGAACACGAAGGACAAGGTGCAGGACTGGCCGGTCTACACGCAGGATGGGTCGATCAGCGTGCACTACGAGCATGATGTGCTGATCACCAAGGACGGGCCGTGGGTGCTGACGGAGGGGATGGACGAGTTGCCGGACGTCCTGTAGGGGGGAGGTCCGGGCGTCACGGAGCGGGTCGAGAGGGAGAGGGCGGCGCCGGATCGGCTACCATCGCGGCCGTGGGGCGAATCGACGACATCTTCGTGGCGCGACGGGGCGCGGGGCTCGGGACGTTGATGCCCTTCGTGTGCGGGGGGTTTCCCCGGGCGGGGATGCTGGCGGCGACGCTGAGCGCCGTCGAGGCGGCGGGGGCGAGCATCGTCGAGGTGGGGATTCCGTTCTCGGATCCGATCGCGGATGGGTCCATGATCGCGGCGGCGATGCATACGGCGTTGGAGCGGGGGGCGACGCCGCGGGGCGTTTTCGGAGAGGTGGCGGCGCTACGCGGGGGGACGTCGCTGGGATTGGTGGCGATGGTGACGGTCTCGATCGTGCACCGGATGGGGGGGGCGGAGCGGTTCGCGATGGGGGCGCGAGAGGCGGGGTTTGATGGGCTGATCGTGCCCGATGCGCCGCTGGAGGAGTCGGAGGCGCTGGTGCGTGGCGCGGCGGAGGCGGGGATTTCGCTGAGCCTGCTGATCGCGCCGTCGACGCCGCCGCGGCGGGCGGAGGTGATCGCGAAGGCGTGCACGGGGTTCGTGTACCTGGTGGCGCGGGCGGGGCTGACGGGCGAGCGGGGGGCGGCGCCGGAGGTGGAGGGGAGGGTATCGAGGCTGAGGCAGATGACGGACCTGCCCATTGCGTGCGGGTTCGGGATCTCGACGGCCGCGCACGTGCGGGAGGTGACGCGCCACGCGGACGCGGCGATCGTGGGGAGCGCGCTGGTGCGGCGGATGGGGGAAGCGGACGGGGCGGGAGAGGACGCGGCGGGGGCGGCGGGGGCGTTCGTGGCTGAGTTGGCGGGGGGGATGAGCGAGCCCCGGGCGTGAGCGGGCGGGTGGCATTGCGTCCCTCGCGCGACGGGTGTAGCGCTCCCTGACGGTCGGGGTTCTTCCTGACGGAGGGGTGATGTTGGCGGCTGGGAGGCCCTGACGGGCTGGATCGTCCCTCCTACACTGATCGTCCCCGCGTACAGGGACCCGACCGGTCGGCCGATATACCGGAACCACGCTCCGAAAGGCGTGGGTTTGTCGCGTTTCGAGGGGAAGTCATGCACACGAGCTTGAACGGGAAGACGCGGGATGCGTCTTCGCACCTGTCGGGGTCCATTCCGGGCGGGGCGTCGAATCGGCTGGAGAACGCGATGGCGAACGCGGGAGCGCGGACGGACCGGGTGGACCAGTCGTTCGGGTCGGACGTCTTCACCGAGCGGGTGATGCAGCAGCGGCTGCCCAAGGAGGTCTTCAAGCGGCTGCAGCGGACGATCGAGCACGGGGAGACGATGGACCCGGCGCTGGCGGACGTGGTTGCATCGGCGATGAAGGAATGGGCGATGGAGCGCGGGGCGACGCACTACACGCACTGGTTCCAGCCGCTGACGGGGCTGACGGCGGAGAAGCACGACGCGTTCATCACGCCCGACGGGCACGGCGGGGCGGTGAGCGAGTTCACGGGCTCGGCGCTGGTGCAGGGGGAGCCCGACGCGTCGAGCTTTCCCAGCGGCGGGCTGCGGGCGACGTTCGAGGCGCGCGGCTACACGGCGTGGGACTGCACGAGCCCGGTGTTCCTGAACCGCGACGCGGGGACGGCGACGCTGTGCATCCCGACGGCGTTCGTGAGCTGGACCGGGGAGGCGCTGGACAAGAAGACGCCGCTGCTGCGGTCGATGGAGGCGCTGTCGGAGCAGGCGCTGCGGATCCTCAAGATCTTCGGGACCGACGCGGGGGTGACCCGGGTGGCGGCGACGCTGGGGTGCGAGCAGGAGTACTTCCTGATCGACCGGTCGTACTACTACGCGCGGGAGGACCTGCTCTCGTGCGACCGGACGCTCTTTGGCGCCAAGCCCCCCAAGGGGCAGCAGATGGAGGACCACTACTTCGGGTCGATCCCGACGCGGGTGCTGGCCTTCATGAACGACGTCGAGCGGGACCTGTACCGGCTGGGCGTGCCGCTCAAGACGCGGCACAACGAGGTCGCGCCCGGGCAGTTCGAGCTGGCGCCGCTCTTCGAGACGTCGAACATCGCGTGCGACCACCAGATGCTGACGATGGAGACGCTCAAGCGGGTGGCGGCGCGGCACGGGCTGCAGTGCATCCTGCACGAGAAGCCCTTCGCGGGGATCAACGGCTCGGGCAAGCACCTCAACTGGTCGATGTCGACCAACGCGGGGACGAACCTGCTGGACCCGCGGGACGAGACGCACACGAACATGCAGTTCCTGGTCTTCCTGTGCGCGGTGATCCGCGCCGTGGACCTGCACGCGGACCTGCTGAGGTCGTCGGTGGCGAGCGCTGCCAACGACCACCGGCTGGGGGCGAACGAGGCCCCGCCGGCGATCATGTCGATCTTCCTCGGGGACATGCTGACGGACATCGTCGAGCAGCTCGAGAGCGGGACGCCCAACAAGACGCTCAAGCGCAAGCAGCTGGAGCTGGGGGCGCGGACCCTGCCCCAGATCCCGCGGCACTCGGGGGACCGCAACCGGACGAGCCCCTTCGCGTTCACGGGGAACAAGTTCGAGTTCCGGGCCGTGGGGAGTTCGGCGGCGGCGGCGTGGCCGGCGACGGTGCTGAACACGATCGTGGCGGAGAGCCTGGACGCCCTGGCGACGGCGCTGGAGGCTGATCTCGGGAAGAACCCGACGGAGGCGAAGATGCAGTCGGCGGTGCGGTCGACGCTGCAGAAGACGATCAAGCAGCACAAGCGGGTGCTGTTCGACGGGGACGGCTACACGAAGGAGTGGCACGAAGAGGCGGCGCGGCGGGGGCTGCCCAACCACCGCGAGTCGGTGGCGGCGCTCTCGGAGATGGCGTCGCGGAAGAACGTGGAACTGTTCAAGAAGTACCGCGTGCTGAGCAAGGTCGAGGTGGAGAGCCGCGAGCACATCTTCCTCGAGAAGTACGTCAAGCAGGTGCTGATCGAGGCGGACACGGCGGTGAGCCTGGCCCGGACGATGGTGCTTCCCGCGGCGATCCGGCACCAGACCGAGCTGGCGGAGTCGGTCTCGGCGACCGAGAGCGCGGACGTGGACTCGACGGACGCGCGGGCGGCGCTCGAGGAGTTCGCGGGGCTGACGACGGAGCTGCGCCGGGCGATCGCGGCGCTCGAGAAGGTGACGGCGGCGCACGGGGCCGACGTGCACAAGCACGCCGCGCAGATCCGCGACGAGGTGCGTCCGGCGATGGCGGAGACGCGCCGGGTGGCGGACGAGCTGGAGACGCGGATCCCGCGGGACCTCTGGCCGCTGCCGACGTATCGCGAGATGCTGTCGCTCAAGTGAGCCGCGGCGGGACGCGACCGGGATGATCCAAGGGGCGGGCCGCACGGCCCGCCCTTTTTCGCGTCGGAGGCGGGCGGTATCCTTCGGACGCGGCCCCGTAGCTCAGCGGTTAGAGCTGGCGACTCATAATCGCTCGGTCCCCGGTTCGATTCCGGGCGGGGCTAGTTTCGATCGCGGGCCATCGGCCCGCCCGACGGAAAGGATCAGAGCGCGCAGGGTCCGCCGGCGATCACGCGGAAGAAGGCCTCGATGTCGGCGTCGGTGCCCTCGTCGCCGTCGCCGTCGAAGTCGATGGTGTCGCAGAGGTCGCAGGCGCTTCCGGAGATTGACGCGAAGAATGCCTCGATGTCGGCGTCGGTGCCCTCGTCGCCGTCGCCGTCGAAGTCGAGGCTGGCGCAAACGGGGGGCCAGGGGGGGAGGACGGCGAGCCAGGCCTGCTCCATACCGACCGGGTCGAAGCCGTTGCCGACGATGACCGTGCCGTCGGCGGAGACGCCGGTGGCCTCGGTGAGCTTCCAGCCGGAGACTGCGGCGACGCCTAGGTCCCACAGGAGAACGTCGAGGCGCTGGGCGCCCGTGGAGGGATGCCAGACCATCGCGTAGGCCGGACCGAAGACGCCGGACGAGCCGGCACCGACGACGACGTGGCCGTCGCGGGAACAGGCTTCGGCCGCGAGGGAGTAACCGAAGGCGTTCTGGAGATCGCCCAAGGGGACGATGCCGTCGCGCTTGCTCCAGCGGAAGGCGGTCGTGCCGCGGACGCTTCCAGAGGCGGGGTCGCTGGCGGTGCCGACGACGAAGCGCCCCGTCGCGGACGCGTCGATCGCGGTGGTGTTGAACGCGAACACGAGCTGGCCGATGGTGACGACGCCGTCAGCGAGTGTGTAGTACGCGGCCGAATCTCCGACGATCGCGGCGGTGGTACCGACGATGACGGCGGCGTCGGGGGAGATGCCCTCGACGGCGGTCAGGGCGGCGGGGAGGTGCGCCACGCCGGTGGAGGGGGTGTACCGGAATCCACGGCCCGTGGAGAGGTCCTCGCCGACGAGGGTGAGGCCGTCGCTCGAGAGGCCCGTCGAGATTGATCGGTTGGGGCCGACGGGCTGGGTGTTCGCATCCTCGATCTTGAGGGCGGCCTGCGGGGCGTTGGTGGGAACCCCGGCGAAGATCTCTCCGGCGACGACGGAGCCGGCTCCGGAGACGGCCTCGGCGTAGACAAGGACGTTGCCGGGAGTGTTGGCGAGCGAACGCAGCCCGGTGGCGGCGCGCCAGCGGAAGGCGTTGGTGGGGTAGTCGCCGCCGTAGACGCCGACGGCGGTGAGTCCGTCATCGGAGACGTCGGTGGCGCGGCTGAAGGCGTTGGCGGGGACGTTGGCGGGCGCGTTGCCGGGGGCGTTGGTCGGGACGCGGCCGAGTCCTCGGAACGAGGGCGTGTCGGCGAGCGCGGAGCAGAGAGCCGCGGCGGTGATGGCGACGGCGGGGACGGCGAGGGTGGATGGACGGATCGCGGGCATGACGTGCTCCTGCGGCGGGAAACACACGCCCGGTCAGGGGAGAGGGTACGACGAACGCCGGCTCTCCGCAAGGGATCCTTCGGGAGGATTTGCGCCATCTTCGCGCGGGCGATCGGGGAGCGCGGCGACGGCGTCGTAGGCGGCGGCGGCGTCGGGGAGGGGGCCGTCGAAGGAGAGGCGGCCGGCGCGGAGGAGGAGACCTCGGGCGCAGAGACGGCGGGCGGAAGCGGGGTCGTGGCTGACGTAGAGGAGGGTGACGCCCCGGCGGAGGTGGGCGTCGATGCGATCGGCGCAGCGGGCTTGGAAGCCCGCGTCGCCGACGGCGAGAGTCTCGTCGACGAGGAGGATGTCGGGGAGCCACTCGGTGGCCACGGCGAAGCCGAGGCGGGCGACCATGCCCGAGGAGTAGTGCTTGAGGGGGCCGGCGGCGACGTCGGCGAGTTCGGCGAAGTCGAGGATGGCGTCGGCGCGGCGACGGGCCTCGGAGGGGGGAATGCCGACGAGGATGGAGGCGAGGATGATGTTCTCGCGGCCGGTGAATTCGGGATCGAAGCCGGCGCCGAGTTCGAGAAGGGGCGCGACGCGGCCGCGGATCAGGAGCTCGCCCTCGGTGGGCGGGAGGACGCCTGCGATGAGCTGGAGGAGGGTGCTCTTGCCGGCGCCGTTTCGGCCGAGGACGGCGACGGACTCCCCTCGATGGATATCGAGGGTGATGCCGCGGAGGGCCCAGAAGGCGCCGGGGGGCGTACGGCGTGGACGGAGGAAGTGGGCGAGGCGCTGGGCGGGGCGGCGGTAGGGTGCGTAGCGGCGGCCCACGGCGTGGAGGCTGAGGGCCGGGGCTTCACATGACATCGGGGAAGCCTCGCTTGGCGCGGATGAAGGCGGCGTGTGCGGTGAGGGCGAGCGCGGCGGCGACGAGCGTCGTCAGCCCGAAGGGAACGAGCGGGGGAAAGAGTCCTTCGAGGATGACTCGGCGGCCGCCCTCGACGACGGGCGTCAGGGGGTTCAGAGCGAGGAGGGGGCGGTATGCCTCTGGCACTCGCTCGAAGGGGTAGAAGACCGGGGCGGTGAAGAGGAGGAGTTGGAGGCCGGCGGCGACCACGAAGCGGACGTCGCGGAGGAAGACGCCCAGAGCGGACAACGTCCAAGCGAACGCGAGGGCGAAGAGGATGAGTGGGGCGAGGACGAAGGGGAGGAGCCAGAGCGTGAGGGAGAACTGGCCGCGGAAGAGGGCGTTGGCGGCGAGGGAGACGGCGACGCCCGCGGCGAGCACGGGGAGCCAGGAGAGGACGCAGGCGGGGGCGAGGGTTTCGAGGGGGAAGGGGACGCGTCGGGCGAGGGTGGGACGCCAGAGGACGAGGTGGGGCGCGGCGCTGGCGACGTCGGCGAAGAAGCCGTAGAGGACGAGACCGGTGAAGACGTGGACGGCGTATTCAGCGCGCGGGGAGGCGGAGGCGGCCCATGCGAGGACGTGGCCGTCGGCTGGGGCGCCGGGCGGCCAGCGGACACCGAGGACGTCGGCGAAGACGAAGGTGAAGACGGTGAGGGAGAGGAGGGGCTGGCCGAGGAGCCAGAGAAGACCGAGGTGATTGCCCCGATAGCGGGTGTTGAGATCGCGCCAGGCGAGGTGGATGGCGAGATGCCGCCAGCGCCAGAGCGACGCGAGGACGGATCTGGGGTCGAGGAGAACGGCGAGCGGGACGGGCCGAGCGGTGATGCGAGCGACCGGCGCGTCGGGACGGGGCTCCTTCTCGGACGCGAGGGCGGGGGTTTGGGGTGCGGAGGGCGTCATGCGGGCGTGCAGGGTGACGCGGCGGGAGCGATGCGTCAAGGCGGGGGCGTCGGCCCGAGCCCGGGGCTTGGCGGGTGTGGTATCGTCGTGGCCTCCGTTGCGTTCGTCGCGGAGAGGACGCCCGCGGGGCGACCCCCGACCACCACCCCGCCGACTCCCGGGGCGAGCGATGACGACCGCTGCGACGATCCACGAAGAGACTCTCGTTCGCGCCCGACGGGCCGGATCGCTGTCGATCGTGCTCGTCAGCCACGATCGTCCGGGGGCGATCGCGGCGACGCTGCGGGAGCTGGGCGCGGGCGAGGCGACGCGCGGGGTCGAGACGGTGGTGGTCGACAACGGGTCGCGGGACGGGACGGCGTCGGTCGTCGAGCGTGAGTTCCCTTCGGTTCGGCTGGTGCGCCTGGCGACCAACACGGGCGTGGCTGCGTTCAACGAGGGGGTGGCGCGGACGACCGGGGCGTTCGTGCTGGTGCTCGACGACGATGCGCGGCCGAACCAGGAGGCGCTGGCCGCGGCGGTGGCGCTGCTGGAGCGAGAGCCGGGCGTCGGGGCGGTGGCGCTGCACCCGATCGTGCCGCCCGAAGGGCGCAGTGAGTGGCCGTTCGCGCGGTCGGTGCGGGGGGTGGCGAGGGACTGGCCGCTGATCGGGTGCGGGAGCGTGGTGCGGCGGGCGGCGTGGGAGGCGGTGGGCGGGTTTGAGGCGGGGTTCTTCCTGTACAGCAACGATACTGACCTGGCGCTCAAACTGCTGGGGGCGGGGTGGGGCGTCCACTTCGATCCGGCGTGGGTCGTTCGACACTACACGCAGACGGCGTTCAGGCGACCGCGGATGTGGTATCGGCTGGCGCCGCGGAACCGGATCTGGATGGCGCGGCGGCATGCCGCGGGGGCTGGGTGGATCCCGCACGCGGTGCTGGCGTGGGCCGAGGCGCACCGGAGGGCCGGGCTGCACCTGCCCTCGCACGCGGCGGCGGCGCGGGCGGCGATGGGCGGATTGGTGCGCAGGCCGCCGCCGCTGCCGGCGGGTGCGGGGATGTCCGGAGCGGGGTTGCGGCGACTGGTCCAGCTTCGGTGGACGGCGGCGCGATCGCGGCCGCGCCGGGGCGGGGCCGAGGCGTGGGTCGAGGGGGCCGAGCGGGCGATCAAAGGGGGGAGCGACCGGGGCATCCGCGCGGTTACGGCGGTGATCCCGAGCCACGGTCGTCACGAGGACGTGCGGAGTCTCCTGGGTGACTTGGCGGCGCAGCGGGCGGGCGTGACGCTGCGAGCCCTCGTGGTGGACAACGCCTCGTCGCCGCCGCTCGCGGAGATCGAGGCTCCGCGCGGGCTCGACGTGGTGCGCGTGCGGTTGCCCGAGAACGTCGGCGGGGCGGGCGGGTTCAACGCGGGTATGCGGCGCGCGCTGCGGGACGTGGAGACCGATGCGGTGTGGCTGCTCGACAGCGACGTGCGCCTGGGGCCCGGGGCGCTGTCGCCGCTCGTGAACGCGTTGCGGGCCAGGACCGATCTCGCGGGGGTGGGCTCGGCGCTGCGGGATGCGGTGAGCGGCGTGACGTATGAGGTCGGGGGGCTGGTGTCGCGGACGCTGGGAATTCACATGCCGGCGGCAAGCGGGGAGGTGGATCCGGATCGGATCATCGGGTGCGACTACGTCGCGGCGTGCAGCGTGCTCGTGCGACGCGGGGCGATCGAGCGGGCGGGGGTGATGCCGGAGGTCTTCCTCTCGTGGGACGACATCGGATGGTGCATCGGCATCACGAGGGCAACGGGGTTGCGGTGGGGCTCGACGGGCGCGTCGGTGGCCGTCCACCCGTGGCGGAAGCACCCCGGGATCGGGCGGTACTACGCGGCGCGGAACTGCTTCGGCGTGCTCGCGATGCTGGGAGCGGGAGCGAGGGTGCGGTGGCGGAGGGCGACCCTCGAGGTGGCTCACGCGGCGGCGGCGACCATCTGCGGAGACCCAGACGCGGCGGAATTGCACCTGACGGGGCTGGCGGACGCCGCGGGAGGGCGGGGCCTGGGAGTGGGCGCGGTTATGGGGACGGCCGTGCGCGCGATGCCGCTCTCGGAGCTCGCATCGACGGTGGCCGGTCTGGTGATGGGACGGTCGCCGCGGGTGTGGGTGCATCCGGGGTTGATGCGGCCGGCCCTGGGCTCGGGCGGCCTCGGGGAGCAACTGGCGCGGCTGGGAATCGACGCGGCGGGGCTCGGGGCGTGGCGTGGGGACTCTCCCACGGGCGCGCTGCGGGCGGATGTGGCGGGTGCGATCAAGCGGCTACTGACGGGGTCCGCGGCCGATGTTGCGATCGTGCCGCCGGGGTGGCCGCTGTGCTGGGTGCGTGGGAAGACGGTCGTGGTCGTGGCGGGAGAGACGTTCACGACTGCCCGGTCGCGGCCGTGGCGGCATCTGCCAAGGGTGCTGCGGTGCATCGCGCGGGGGGTCGTGCTGGCGGCGCGGCTGGCGGCACGGGCGCCGGGCGTGGCCTATCTGCCCCCACTGGGGGTTGCCGACGGGTCGTTGACGGGGGATGTGCTCACGGCTCGGATCGGGGGGTAGGCGTCCACTGCGCGGCGGAGGCACTCGGCCGCCTCGCGGTCTAGGCCCAGCATGGAGCAGAGCACGGCGAGCCGCATGAGCGGCCATGGACTCTCGACGCGGTCGAAGGGGCCCAGGGAGTCGAACGGGCGGTGCGGGCCGAGGGAGGCGAGGGCGGCGGCGGCCTCGATGACGGCGGAAGAGACGTCGAGGGTGGGCGTGCCGGGCGCCTCGTCGGGATGGAGGAGGAGGACGCCGCATGAATCGAAGGCGACGACGCGCCAGCCCGCGCGGAGGGCCGCGGCGATCAGAGGAGCGCGGTCGACGCCGACGATGAGGGCGCGGAGGTCGTGTCGTGCGGCGTGCTCGGCGAAGCGGCCGGGGGTCGTGGCGATGGCGAGGTAGTCGTCGATGATGCCGCCGACACCGCGGGAATCGGCGAAGACGGGTATGCCGCGCTGGAGGAGATAGCCGCCGAAGGCGTACTCGTTGAAGAGGAGGGCGCGGGTTCCCGAAGCGAGGAGGGCGTCGGCCGCGCGGCCCGGAACAGAGGTGGTGTCGACACCCAGGCCGAAGCGAGAGGCGTCCCCTTGCCGGAGGTGGAAGCGATCGGTCGCGAACTCGCGGACTTGGAAAAGGCAGAGGGTGGCGACGGCGGCCGTCAGGGCGTGGCCGAGTTGGATGCGCGTGCGGGGGCGGGTGCACGCCGCGAGCCAGGAGCGTGAGGCGTTGACGGCGATCAGCGGCACGGCGGCGATGGCGAAGAGGGGGACGTTTCTCACGGCGACGGCGGCGAGGAGGAACTGCGAGAGCGCGAGGGCGAGCCAGAGGGCGCTGGGGCGATCGGGGTTGAGGAGCACGCTCGTGAGCGCGGCGAGTGTCAGCAGGTGGAAGAAGGTCAGGGCGGTGAAGCCGCCGAGGACGTACGGGGAGGCGAGCTCGGCGACGGTCTTGTCGCCGGCGATGCGGTTTCCGTCGAGGGCCTGGAGAGCGCCGACGACCTGCTCGCGGGCGTCGGGGAACGCCAAGGCGGCGGCCCCGAGGATCGCGAGCGCGAGGCCGCCGCGGCGCAGGGCACGCACGGCGTCGGTCGGCGGAGCGTCGGCGGCGATCCCGGCTGGACGGCGCGGACGGGACGCCGCGATCGTCAGGAGCGGGATCGCGACGGCGATTGTGGCGAGCGTCCAGAGGTCAGCGCCATCGGCCAGGAGCGTGCGAAGTTGGTCGTAGGGCACGCGGAGGATGCCGACACCATACGGGTTGGCGAGGGTGGCGAGCCAGGTCGCCCCCGCCGAGGCCAACGCGATCCGCGTTGTCGGACGCCTCCCGGGGGCGGGCCTGAGGACCTCAACGACGGCCCAGAGCGAGACGAGGAGCGGCCCGAGCGCTGCGAGGCTGTGGATGTTGATCCAGGCAAGTTGGACGATGGGAGGGATGAAGGCCGCGCCGCGGCGACCGGCGCGGGCGGCGACGACCGCCGCGATGACGGCGGCGAGGAAGAGCAGGCTGAACGCCTCGGGTCGCAGGCCGAATCGCTGGCTGCTGGCCAGCACTGCGGCGGCGGCGGCGGACCACGCGAGCAAAGGACTCCCCGCGCGGGCCGCGGCGGAGGCGACGAGGCCGAATGCGGCCACGATCGCGAGGGACTTGAGCACGACGGCCGTCTCGACACCGGCGACCTCGACGACGTGGTGCAGGGCGAGGCAGTACGCCCACGAATACTCGAGGCGGGGCGTGCCAGCGCGGGTGTGCGTGAAGTGATCGACGGTGGGGATGCCGCCGGCATTGATCGCGGCGCCCGTGGCGAGTTGCCACCAGTAATCGACATCGGCGACCTGCCGGAGCGACGCGACCGACGCGAGCAGAAGGACGCAGGCGATCAGGAAGGGGGAGGCCGCTGGGCGCGGGGCGGGCGCGTTCACCCCACCATCCTCTGCGGACCGGCCCGCGCTGCGATCGCATCGGCGTAGACGTCCTCGAGCTCGACGACGTGGTCCGCCATCGAGATCGGGGGCGTGACGCCGGCTCGGAGCGCGGGGAGGAGGTCGGGCTCGAGGGCGACGCGCGCGAGGTTCAACGCGAGGTCGCGGCGGTCGTTGCCGCGGTGGAGGAGGCCGTTGACGCCGTGGCGGACAAGGTCGGGGATGCCGCCCAGCTGGGCGCCCAAGACGGGAAGGCCGCAGGCGAAGAACTCCATGACGGTCTGGGGACCGTTGTCCCACCACGTGGACGGAACGAGGCCGAGGTGGCGGCCGGCGAGGAGGGCGGGGAGGTGGGCGTGGTCGTAGCCGTCGCGAACGGTCAGGCCGGCGAGGCGGGGTTCGACGGCGGCGAAGCGGGGGGCGAGCGTGTGCGCGTCGCGGGCGTTGACTTCAAGCCACAGACGCGACGCGGCGTCCGCGGGCACGAGCTCGAGGGAGTCGAGCAGCATCGACAGGCCCTTGTGCGGAAGGTTGAAGCCCATGAAGACCATGCGAATCGGTGGGGCCGGTCGGGGCGGTGGAGGACGCGGGCCGAGGGTCATGGCGTCGGTGAGCGAGCAGCCGATGGGGAGGGTTCGGATGACGCGAGGATCGACGCCGAAGGCCTCGAACTTGCGGTGGACGAACTCTGAGACGGCCAGCACGCGGTCGAAGGCCGACAGCATGTCGACCATCGCCGCCCGGCGACGCCCGAAGGGGTTGGGAGGGCGGTCGTTGGGGGGTTCGGGGACGACGACGTTGTCGAGGGGGAGCCACTCGGGGGGGTCGATGCCGCGGGCCGGCGCGACGGAAGTGGAGATGGAGGAGGGCGCGCGAGGGGCCAGATCGGCGTCGGTCCTCACCGAGGCGTAGGCCTCGGGAGAAGGGGGCAACCGGACCGGACGGCCCCGGACCAGGAGGCGGGCCCACGAACGGCCGGAGGCCCGGGGTGACGGGTCGTCGCGTGGGCCGGACGGGCGGTGGAGAGAGGCTCGATGGCGTCGCTCGGCGGCGGGGTCGGGGGCCGGGAAGCAGACGGCGCACAGGTGGCCCGCGTCGAAGTCGTGGCAAGGCGTCGCGTCGCGGAACATGAGGTTCACCTGCGGGCAGACGGGGTGGTAGTTATGCAGGCTGTAGAGGAGGGCGGCGCGGGGGCTGGCCGCGCGGACCGCGGCGGGAGAGGTCGCCGCGAACCCTTCGATGTTGTGGAAGTGCACGACGTCGGCGCGGAGGAGGGCGAAGAGGCGACGCAGCTCGACATCGAGCGCGGGGGCCGCGAGTTCCGCAGCGGGCTCGCGACCCTGCACACGGGCGGGGGCGATGATCGGCGAATTGAGGATCTCGAGGGAGACGACGCCCGCGACGTCCGCGAGACGGCGGGTCGTGCAGGGGCCGGGACGGTCGGAGTTCTCGTCGGCACGCGAGTCCGGGGCGGGCGTGTACGCGACGCCGCAGGAGAGGTGGAAGACCTCGTGCCCGCGGGCGGCGAGGGTTCGCGCGAGGGCGAGGCAGTAGCCGCCGACGCCGCCGCCCTTGGCCGCGCCCTCGGCGAGCGGCGACCAGTTGACGAGCACGATCCGCATGGACGCCCCCCACCGCTCGCAGCGGAACCGGGCAGGACTATACCACGGCGTCGCGGCCGGTCGGGTACGCTCGACGCGTGGGGTCGAGTCCGGTGATCAAAGATCTTCCGCCGCGTCGCCGGGGCCGGGCGCCGACGCCGTGGCACCGCGCGCCGCCGCCCGGGGGGCGGGCGTGGCGCATCGCGGCGGTGGTCCCGTGCTATGGCGGGCACGCGGACGTGGCCGCACTGCTGGGCGACCTGGCGGCGCTCGATCTGGCCGGGATCGAGCTAACCGTCACTCTCGCGGACAACGCCTCGGAGGTCCCGATCGCGACGGTGCCGGTGCCGCCAGGGCTGGCGGTCGACGTCGTGCGACTGGGAGTCAACGGGGGGGGCTCGGCAGGGTTCAACGCGGCGATGCGGGAGGTGATCGAAGGGCGGGGAACGCACGAGGAGCGGCCCGCGCCGGACTTCCTTCTGCTGCTCGACAGCGACGTGCGCGTCGCGTCGGGTGCCTTGGGCGTGCTCGTCGACGTCTTGTCGTCGGAACCGGGACTGGTCGGGGTCGGGGCCGAACTGCGCGACCCGCAGAGCGGCGCGACCTACGAGATCGGGGCGAACATCTGTCCCGAGACCGCGGCCTCCATTCCCGCAGCGGGCGCCGATGTCGAGCCGCCCCAGCTAGTTCGATGCCACTACGTCGCGGCGTGCTGCGCGCTCGTTCGCCGCGAAGCCGTGGAGCGGACCGGCCTGATGCCGGAGCTGTTTCTTTACTTCGACGACATCGACTGGTGCCTGGCCCTGTCGCGGGAATCCGGTCTGGCGTTCGCGGGCGTGCCGGGGGCGATCGCGTACCACCCGTGGTGGTGGCGGCGACTGGTGTCGGCGAAGCGCTACTTCCTCGCGCGGAACGCCTTCGGCCCGATGGAGCGGCTGGGCATGAGCGGCGCGCAGCGGTTCGACCGGGCGGTGCGGGAGGTCGGGCAAGCCGTCGGGCTGGCGTCGCTGGGGCAGACCGGGCCGGCGGTGGACACGATTCGCGGCCTCGCGGACGCCGCGGGCGGGAAGGCGCGCGGTCGCGGGCGGTGGCGCCCTGCGAAGGGGAGGGGTGCGCAACCTATCGGCGAGCTGGGCGTGGCGCTGCGCGAGGCCTTGGGACGGGGCGAGCGGATCTTCATCCACCCCTCGTTTGGCGAGGCGTGGGTGGGCTTCGACCCCGTGCGCGAGCAGGTGCTGGCGGCGGGGCTCGACCCCGGGAACTATCGCATCTGGCACGGTGGGTCGATCGCGAGCCTGGTGGTCGCCTCGCTGGCGGGGGCCGCTCGGCGTGTATTCGTCGGCGGCACGGCCGACGTGGCCGTCGTGCCGCTCGGGTGGGCGACGGGCTGGATGCACGCGCCCCGGACGATCGCCGTGGCGGGGATGGAGTTCATCGACGTCAAGCCGCGGCTCTGGCGGACGCTGCCCGTTGCGGCCTGGATCGGCGCCTCGGGGCTCGTGCACGCGCTGCGCCTCCGGCGACGAGGGCCGGGAGTCAATCCCCTGCCCGCGGTCTCGCCGCGCCGCAGCGGAGCGGGTATGCCCGCCTGAATGGGCGCGGTTCAGTCTTCGAAGAGGGCATCGACGAACGTATCGGGGTCGAAGGGCTGGACGTCGTCGGGGGTCTCGCCGGTGCCGACGAACTTGACCGGGATGTCGGTGGCCTCGCGGATGGCGATGACGATGCCGCCCTTGGCGGTGCCGTCGAGCTTGGTGAGAAAGATGCCGGTGACGCCCGCGGCCTTGCCGAACTCCTCGGCTTGGCGGAGGGCGTTCTGGCCGGCGGTTGCGTCCAGGACGAGCAAGACCTCGTGAGGCGCGCCGGGGACCTGGCGTGCCGCGACGGCGCGGAGTTTGGTGAGCTGCCGCATGAGGGGGTCCTGGGTCTGGAGGCGACCGGCGGTGTCGAGGATGAGCACGTCGACCTTGCGGGCCTTGGCGGCGGCGCAGGCGTCGAAGGCGACGGCCGCGGGGTCGCCGCCCTGCTGGCCCTTGACGACCTCGACGCCCAGACGGTCGGCCCAGACCTGGAGCTGGGCGACGGCCCCTGCGCGGAAGGTGTCGCAAGCGCCCAGGAGCACGGTCTTGCCTTCGCGCCGGAAGGCCTGGCAGAGCTTGGCGATGCTGGTGGTCTTGCCCGCGCCGTTGACGCCCGTGACGAGGATGACGGTTGGCCCCTCGCCGGGGGGCGCGAGGCGGAGGGCGCGGCCCTCGGCGGGCCAGAGGGCCTTGAGTTCGCGTTTGAGGTACTCGAGGACGTCCTCGCCTCGGGACAGCTTGCCCGCCGCGTGGCCGGCGCGGACGCCATCAACGAGGCGGGCGGTGGTCTTGACGCCGACGTCGGCCTCGAGGAGGCGGGTCTCGAGCTCCTTGATGAGGACATCGTCGAGGGCGCGGCCCAGGAGGAGGGAGCGGAGGCCCGTGACCCCGGTCACGAGGGTCTGGCGCGTGCGCTCCAGCCCCTCCTTCAGCTTGCCGACGATTGACTTGAAGAACGCCATGCGGGGTGCTCGTCGATCAGGATGAGGTTGGGGCCTGCGCCGGCGCGTCCCCGGTGGGAGCGTCCGAGGCGTCCGTCGGCGGGTGGGACGCCGACGCCTCGGGCGCGGCGGGAACGGCGGGGGCGGGGGCGGGGGCGGGGCGATTGAGGATCCTGTCGAGCAGGCCGTTGACGAACGCGGGCGACTTCTCGGTGCTGAAGTGCTTGGCCAGCTCGACGGCCTCGCTGAGCGCGACCTTGGGTGGGGTGCGGCCGACCGACATCTCGTGGTGCGCCAGGCGCAGGATCGCGCGGTCGACCGCGGCGAGGCGGTGCGTGGGCCATTCGGGCGCCAGGCGGGTGAACTCCCGGTCCGCCTCCTTGCGGGCGTCGAAGGCTCCGACGGTCAGGGCGGAGACCTCCTCGAGCGCGATGGGGCCCAGGTCCTCGACCTGCGCGAGCGTGCGGCGGACGAAGGGATCGGCGTCGCGCACGCCGCCGGCGTCGAGCTCGTAGAGGACCTGGAACGCGAGCCGGCGGGCCGCGATCTGGTAGAGGCGGGTCCGCTCGTGGGGGGAGACGGTCGCGAGGAGCTCGTCGAAGTCGGGCGCACCCGCGGGCTTGCGCTCGACGGCGCCCGGGAGCAGGTAGACCTCGTCGTACGCGAGACGGCGAACGGCCTCGGGAGCACCGCTCACGCGGGGCTCCGGGGGGTCGGCGACGCCGCGGCGCGGGCCTTCTTGGCCGCCTTGTCGGGCTTGGCCACCCTGCCGGGCTTGTCGGGCTTGGCCGGCTTGGACTTGGCGCGGGGCTCCTCGCCCGCGAGCGCCTCGTCGGGCCGGCGGGCGGTGTCTCCCCGCTGCTCGCCCCGGCCGATGCCTCGGGCGGCCGTGATCGTGTCGAGAAGGGCCGTCATGGCGTCGGCGCCCTTGTTGCCGTGGTCGCCGCCGGCGCGGGCCAGGGCCTGCTCGGGCGTGTCGGTGGTGAGGACGCCGAAGGCGA
>Ga0105049_10003537_pt1 | contig 18435 bp, 15 predicted proteins | sample MAT06_FD_78087 | JGI IMG/M metagenome (GOLD analysis project Ga0105049, IMG submission 78087) | Freshwater microbial communities from Lake Fryxell liftoff mats and glacier meltwater in Antarctica - MAT-06 | ecosystem: Environmental > Aquatic > Freshwater > Ice > Liftoff microbial mat | place...
ACCCCGGGCCCATCGTCTTCAACGGTCGCTACGAGCTGCACCGCCGTCTCGGGCGGGGGGGCATGGCCGAGGTGTCCCTGGCCCGCGACCAGCTGCTCGACCGGCCTGTCGCCGTCAAGGTCCTCTTCCCCGAGTTCGCCACGGATCCGGCCTTCGTCGAGCGGTTCCGACGCGAGGCCACCGCCGCCGCCAACCTGAACCACCCGAACATCGTCGGCGTCTACGACTGGGGCGAAGCCGACGGCACCTACTTCATCGTGATGGAGTACGTGGACGGTCGCAGCCTCTCGGAGATCCTTCGAGCGGAAGGCCCCCTCCACCCCGACCGGGTGGCCGACATCGGCGCTGATGTGGCCGCCGCCCTCGGCTTCGCTCACCGCAACGGCGTCGTCCATCGTGACGTGAAGCCCGGCAACGTGCTGCTCACCCAAGCGGGCCAGGTGAAGGTGGCCGACTTCGGCATCGCCCGGGCCATCACCGCCACGTCTGACGACAACCTCACCCAGGTCGGCACCGTCATGGGCACGGCCACCTACTTCTCGCCGGAGCAGGCGCGAGGCGAGCCCGTCGACCCGCGATCCGACATCTACTCCCTCGGCTGCGTGCTCTACGAGCTGGTCCTGGGCCGCCCCCCCTTCGCCGGTGATTCCCCGGTCGCCATCGCCTACAAGCACGTGCAGGAGTCGCCCGTTCCGCCTCGGCAGGTCAACGGCGAGCTGCCCGAGGCCATCGAAGCGATCATCCTCAAGTGCCTGGCCAAGAACCCGGTGAACCGCTATCCCTCCGCTGAAGATCTCCGGGCCGATCTCCGCCGCTTCCGCGAGGGCAATCGGATCCTCGCCGAACCGGTGATGCCCACCACCGTCGTCCCGGCCGCGGTCGGCGCCGGGGTCGGCGCCGAACCGCCCTACGTCGACGACGGAGACGATGAGGACGAGGAACCCCGATCCTCGCGACTGTTCTTCACCTCGCTCATCGCACTGCTGGTGCTGCTGGCGGGCATGCTGTTCCTACTCGCTCGAGAACTTGGCGGCGGCGAGTCCGACGACCCCGTCGTGGCGCAGGTCGAGGTTCCAGACGTCGTGGACGAGACGCTCGAACGGGCCCAGTCCATCCTCGAGGCGAAGAACCTGAAGTTCACCATCGTCCCAGAGGCGAACGACGACAAAGCGGCGGGCATCGTGTTCAGCCAGAACCCCGAGGGGGGGGAGACGGTGGACGAGGGCACCACCGTGGAGCTCAAGGTCAGCTCCGGCTCCGAGGCCAGCCCTGTCCCCAACGTCATCGGATCGCAGATCGAGCAGGCCCGCTCGCGCCTCGCCGCCGAGGGCTTCACGAACGTGCGCGAGGAACCCACGGTCGACGAGGAAGCCCCGATTGGCGAGGTCGTGGACCAGGATCCCGGACCGGAGGACGAGGTGCCCAAGGACGCCGAGATCGTCCTGTTCGTCTCCACCGGACCGGCCGACCGACCGGTGCCCGACGTCGTGGGCCGACCCGTCGCCGAGGCCTCGAACCTGCTCGGCCAGGCCGGCTTCACCGTCAGTCAGACGAGCGAGGCCTCCAGCACGGTGGACGAGGGACGGGTGATCCGCACCAACCCCGCCGAGGGCACGCCCACGCCGAAGGGCACCACGGTGACGGTGGTCGTGTCCACCGGGCCGGCCGAGGAGACCGTCCCGTCGGTGGAGGGGCTCACCGAGGCCAACGCCATCAACACGCTGAACTCGAGGGGGTTCCAGGCCGTCGTCTCGGACCAGACCGAGGTGACCAGCGACCCCACGCTCGACGGCAGGGTGTTCTCCCAGACGCCCGGAGCCAATGCCACCGCGCCCGCGGGCTCAGTGGTCACGATCACCCTGTATCGGTTCGAGGAACCTCCCCCCGATCCGGGACCCTGATCATCTGGTTCAGACGGTTGCGCCGGCGACCTGTCGCAGGAAGTTGCGCACGAGGTCGTGACCACCTGTGGTGAGGATCGACTCCGGGTGGAACTGCACCCCCTCGACGCCGAGCCCCTTGTGGCGCAGGCCCATCACGATGCCGTCGTCGGTCTCGGCGGTGATCTCGAGACAGTCGGGCACGGACGCTCGGTCGACCACGAGCGAGTGGTAGCGAGTGGCCTCGAACGGGTTGGGCAGACCCTCGAAGACGCCCCGCCCTTCATGGCGCACCAGCGATGTCTTGCCGTGCATGATCTGCGGCGCCCGCACGACGTCGCCGCCGTACACCTGACCGAGACACTGGTGGCCGAGACACACCCCCAGCACCGGAACGGAGCCGGCGAAGGTGGTGATGACATCGTTCGACACCCCCGCGTGGTCCGGCGTGCCGGGACCGGGCGACACCAGCACCGCATCAGGTTCGAGGGCCACCAGCTCAGCGATGGTGTGCTGATCGTTGCGCACGACGATGGGCTCGGCCCCGAGCTCACCCAGGTACTGCACGAGGTTGTAGACGAAGCTGTCGTAGTTGTCGATCACGAGCACGCGGGTCGCCACGGCCGCCGACGGTAGTGGCCCCACGGCCGGCAACCCAAGGGGTTCCGATCAGCCGCCCTCCTTCACCTCGATCACGACATCGAGGACCGACTCGAGAAGGTCGCGGCGCGAGGTTGCGGCGTAGAGCTCGAGGCTGATGTCCTCCCCATCGACCGGAACGGCCCGAAGCACGAGGCGATCGCCCTTGTCCTTCACGGTCACCGAGCGCACCCGCGCCGCGTGGTTGCGATCCAGGCCGATGGCGATCCGGAGGAGCCCCGCGAGCACCCGGACCTCACGCTGCTCACCCTCCGCGAGCTCGGCGAACTCGAGGTGCTTGGGCCGGGGATCCGACTTCCGGTGGTAGCGCGCCACGAGCGCGATGCGTTCCACCTCGTTGTCGTTGAACCCGGCGAGGCGATCGGTGCCGCGAATCACGTAGTAGCTGTGCTTGTGGTGCTGCGCGTGCGACAGGAACATGCCGACGTTGCACAGGAGGGCGGCCGCCTCGAGGATCTCACGAGCATCGTCACCGAGGGCGTGACGCTCGACCGTGGCGTCGAACAGCTCGAGCGCGAGGCGAGCCACCTGGGCCGAGTGCGGCGGATCCTCATCCATCAGCTCGGCCAGGTTGAGCACGCTCTGGCGTCGGAGGTCGGACAGGTGGTGGAGCGAACCCCCGTGACGGCGTTGCCAGGTGTCGAGGAGCACGCCCTCCCGCAACGCGTAGTCCGAGAACACCAGCTCCTCGATGTCGAGCTCGTGCACGACCTGCTCGAGGATCACCGCCCCCGCCAGGATGATGTCCGCCCGAGCGGCATCGAGGCCAGACAGCTCGGCCCTGGCCCCGACCGTGGGCGCGTCGGCCAGCTCCTTCACCAGCCGGTCGAGCTGCGGGCGCGTGAGGGTGAGGTTGCTGACCGTTCGGGGACGAGAGCCCGTGGCCCGCACGGCGGCCATCTCGGCAAGGGCGCCGATGGTCCCCGAGGAACCGACCGTCACCTCCACGTCCAGGCGACGAATCTCCCGAGCGAACGGCGCCAGGGTGGACCGTACGTAGCGCCGGCACGCGTCGAGGGCGCCGGGATGTACGAGCCTGCCCTCGAAGAACCGGCGCGTGAGGCGGATGGCCCCGAGCTTCAATGACCGGGAGGCCAGCACGTTGCCTCGGAGGCCGACAAGCAGCTCAGTGCTCCCTCCGCCGATGTCGCACAGGAGCAGGCGACTGTCATAGACCGGCACCGCCTGCAGCACGCCGAGGTGAATGAGGCGGGCTTCTTCGACTCCGGAGATGACGTTCACGTGCACTCGGGCCTCCGCCCAGGCGCGGTCGATCAGGACGTCGCGGTTCTCTGCCTCGCGAACCGCTGAGGTGGCGACCGTGGTGATCGGGGCGTCGTGCACCTCCGCGACCTGACGGAAGCGGTCGAGCGCGGCCACCGCTCGGTCGATCGCATCGTCGGTGAGCTCCCGCATGTCGCCCCCGCTGGAACCGAGACGCACCATCTCCTTCTCCCGCTCGAGGATCTCGAACCGGGGGCCGCCCTCACCCGATGACATGCGAGCCACCACGGCGTGGAGCGAGTTCGTCCCGATGTCGATGGCCGCGAGCGTCTCGGTCGCGACGGACGGATCGGGGGGCACGGATGCAGTCTGGCCGCGAGCGCAGGTAGTGTCGCTCGCCATGCCCGCCAAGCCGCCGCCGAAGCGCAACGTGAAGGGTGGTCGCGTCACCCCGAAGCGCGGTTCGGCCTCCGTATCCCACCCACAGGCCTCCACGCGCTACACGCCGCCGATCCCCAAGTCCTTCAAGGTCAGCCCGCCGTGGGTCCCGGTCTTGATGTTCTCGTTCCTCGGCCTCGGGCTCGTGCTGATCTTCCTCAACTACCTCGGGTTGCTCCCCGCGTTGTGGTGGACCAACCCGCCCGACAGCGACACCAGCAACTGGTGGCTGCTCATTGGTCTCGGGTGCATCCTCAGCGGGATCACCACCGCCACGCAGTACCGCTGAACCCGGTCTGATCAGGTGTCGCGCCGGCATCCGCGAGGAATCCCGCAAGTTACAACGGTGTGACGCTCCACAGTGTTATCCACAGACTGTGGATAACTTGCGGGTGTCGCGTTCGGAGACCTAGAGGTCGGCGACCGGGGTGACGAGGTCCATGTCCTCGAGGCAGTGCCTCGGCGGTTCCGGCATCTCGTCGTTGGCCGCCGTCATCCGCACCTCCGTGCCGCAGATGCTGCACCGGAACATGATCTTGACCTTGCGCAGCTCGCCTGCGGGCGGGGGTTCAGGAACCGGCCGAGCCAAGCCCCCGAGCATCGCGAACCCGATCTTGAACATCGCCCACACGGCCACCGTCGCCGCGATCAGCGCCACCAACGATGCTCTGGTCAGCAGCCAAGCCGCAAAGACAAACGCCGCCAGCAAGATCCCAGAAGAGCGCGAAAGAGAGAGTCGCTTCAAGAAGGTCCACGCTACCGGCGAGCCGGGACCAGGGCGGGGGGCGCGGGGTTGGGGCCGGCGGGGGGCGTGGGGGGCAGAGCTCCGCCGGAGCCCCCCTCCAGGCGAAGGTGCGGCTTGCCGTGCCTGAGCGACAAGCAGTTCAGCGCGGCCGCAGGCCGCCCAGATGAAGGCTCGATCTCGACGCAGTCCAGTCGAGATCGATCAACCCAGGCGTTCGATGATCGTGGCGTTGGCCAGGCCGCCACCCTCGCACATGGTCTGGAGGCCGAAGCGGCCGCCGGTGCGCTCGAGCTCGTTGAGGAGCGTGGCCATGAGCTTGGCGCCGGAGCCACCGAGCGGGTGGCCGAGAGCGATGGCACCGCCGTTCACGTTCGTCTTCGCGAGGTCCGTGTGGAGCTCCTTCTGCCAGGCCAGGACGACCGAGGCAAAGGCTTCATTGACCTCGAACAGGTCGATGTCGTCCACGGTCATGCCTGCCTTGGCTAGTGCCTTCTCCGTGGAGGGGATCGGGCCGGTGAGCATCGTCACCGGGTCGACGCCAGCCAGGGCGAAGGTGTGGAAGCGGGCCCGCGGCGTGAGGCCGAGCTCCTTGGCCTTCTCCTCGCTCATGATGAGCATGGCGGCGGCGCCGTCGCAGATCTGCGACGAGTTGCCGGCGGTGACCTTGCCGTCCGGCTTGAAGGCCGGCTTCAGGTTGGCCAGCGTCTCGGGCGTGGTGCCCGGGCGGATGCCCTCGTCCTGGGTGACGAGGGTGGCGTCCTCGACGATGTTGCCGGTCTCCTTGTCGAGGCGCTTCTCGCTGACCCCGACGATCTCGTTGTCGAAGCGGCCCTCGGCGGTGGCCTGCTCGGCCCGGCGCTGGCTCTCGGCGCCGAACACGTCGAGCTCCTCGCGGGAGATGTTCCACTTGTCGGCGATCATCTCCGCCGAGATGCCCTGGGGCACGAGGCCCGGATCGGTGTACCGGGCCAGGACCTTGTGGCCGAAGGGGATGGAGCCGGGGGTCATGGACGCGCCCATCGGCGTGGTGGTCATGACCTCGACGCCCGCCGCGATGGCGATGTCGTAGGCGCCGGCGATGACGCCCTGGGCGGCGAAGTGAGCCGCCTGCTGCGAGGAGCCGCACTGGCGGTCGACGGACGTGGCGGGCACCGACTCGGGGAAGCCGGCCGCCAGCACCGCGTTGCGACCGATGTTGAGGCCCTGGTTGCCCACCTGCATGACGCAACCCATGATCACGTCGTCGATGAGCGCCGGGTCGAGCTGGTTGCGCTCGACGAGCTGCTTCAGCACCTCGCCAGCGAGATCAGCCGGGTGCCAGCCCGACAGCTTTCCGTTGCGCCGGCCGCCAGCGGTGCGGACGGCGTCGACGATGACAGCGGTAGCCATGGTGGTGCTCCTCGAGGTTCTCTTGACCGGGCGGTCAAGTCTGGCCGGATCGCCGCCTGATCGCAACCCGGGTCGGAGTGGTGGCGCCACCCCGGTGCCAGCGGGATGATCTGCCGGTGGAGCGACCACGCCCACACCGGGCGCGGTGCCTTCTGAGGATCACCCTGCCAGACTCCGCATAGGTTGTGGCGTAGGACACGTCACAGACAACAGGGGGCATGGTGCCGGAGATCACGAAGGCAGAGCTGGACGAAGCGGTGGCGGGGCAGACCATCGTCGGTCGGTTCCTCGAGACGGTGGCCGCCCATCCAGACCAAGTGGCGCTGCGATCCAAGCAGGCTGATGAGTCCTACGGGGAGTGGACCTACGCCACCTATGCCGCTCGGGTGGCCAGCGCCGCCGCCCACCTGCGCTCCCTCGGGGTGGGGCCCGGCGACCGAGTCGTCCTCATGATGCGGAACATCCCGGAGTTCCACTTCATCGACCTCGGGGTGGCCGCCCTGGGCGCCACCTCGATCTCGATCTACAACTCGTCGTCGCCAGAGCAGGTCGCCTACCTCGTCGGCCACTGCCATGCCGCGGTGGCCGTCGTGGAGGACGACTCCTTCGAGGACCGCTTCACCCAGGTGCGCGACCAGCTCCCGGCCCTTCGGACGATCGTCAACCTGTCTCGAGACGGCGTCCGGGCCGAGCTGCTGGAGGGCGCCGGCCTCGACCTCGACGCCGAGGTGGCCAACAGCACTCCCGAGACGCTCGCCACCGTGATCTACACCTCCGGCACCACCGGCCCTCCGAAGGGCGTGATGCTCACCCACTACAACGTGGTGTGGACGAGCGAGGGCTACCTCCGCCTCCTCGAAGTGGAGCCCGTCGGGTTCCGGGCCATCTCCTACCTGCCCATGGCCCACATCGCCGAGCGCATGAGCACCCACTACCTGGCTGTGATGGGCGGCTACGAGGTCACCACCTGCCCTGACCCGGGCCAACTGGCGGCCTACGCGCGCGACGTCCACCCGCAGATCATGTTCGGCGTGCCGCGCGTGTGGGAGAAGCTCTACGCCGGTGTGCAGGCCGCCCTCGGGGCCGACCCGGCCAAGAAGGCCAAGTTCGATGAGGCGGTGGCGGCGGCCATCCCGATCGTCGAGCGTCGCACGATGGGCGAGGCCTCGGCCGAGGACGACGCCACCTACGCGTTCCTCGACGAGGTCGCCTTCGCAGTGGTGCGAGGCCTCGTCGGGCTCGATCAGCTCGAGTACGCCGTCTCGGGCGCCGCCCCGATCCCGGCGGAGCTGATCAGCTGGTACCGGGCCATCGGCGTGCCGCTCTCGGAGATCTACGGCATGTCCGAGAGCACCGGACCGATGACCTGGGAGCCCTTGCGGGTGAAGGCGGGAACGGTGGGCGTGGCCTTCCCAGGCACCGTGGTGTTCCTGGCCGACGACGGCGAGGTGTGCACCCGGGGCGGCAACGTCTTCCAGGGCTACCTCGACGACCCCGAGAAGACGGCGGAAGCGCTCGACGCTGACGGCACGCTGCACTCCGGCGACATCGGCCTGTTCGACGACGAGGGGTACCTGCGCATCGTCGACCGCAAGAAGGAGCTCATCATCACCGCCGGCGGGAAGAACATCAGCCCCGCCAACCTCGAGGCGGCGCTGAAGACGATCCCGCTCGTGGCGCAGGCCTGCGCCATCGGCGACAACCGGCCGTTCGTGTCGGCGCTCGTGGTGCTCGACGCCGAGGTGGCCCCCGTGTGGGCCAAGGAACAGGGCCTCGAGTTCGCCTCTCTGGCCGACCTCGCCGTGCACCCCACCATGGTCGCCGAGGTGGACAAGGGGCTAGCCGAGTGCATGGCCGGCTTCAACAATGCCGAGCGGGTGAAGAAGGTGAAGATCCTCTCCGCCGAGTGGCTTCCCGACACCGAGGAGCTCACCCCCACCTCCAAGCTCAAGCGCCGGGGAGTCCACGCCAGGTACGCCGAAGAGATCGAGTCCCTCTACGCCCAATAGCTCGGTCCCGACGCTCGTGGTCCGGACCGAACGTCACAGTGATCGAATCCAGCGTTCGGCTTGGTCGGCGCGCTTTCTGAGCTGATCGAGGGTGGCTTCGGTGATCCGCTCGAGGCCGGCGAGCCGGTTCAGGCGGCCGTTCACCTCGCGGTGGGTGAGGCCGGTGAAGCGGACCAAGTGCATGGCCAGGTCGGCGTTGGCCTCGCGAAGCTCCTTCTTCACCTCGGGCAGCGAGCGGCCCCCGAGGTCCTCTGGGATGGCGCGGCTCCACTTGCCGGCTCCTGGCGGCGGCGGTGAGGGCAGCTCGAGCGGCACGGTTCCGTCGTCGTCGTCCTCGCCGTCGTCATCCAGCTCGGCGACGTCATCCAGCTCGGCGACGTCGAAGACCGAAGGCCCGGAGGGCCCGTCGAGCACCTGCGAGGAGAGCACCGAGAAGAGCGAGAGCTGTTCGTCGTCGCCCGGGATCTCGTCGAGCGCCGAGGGGTCTTCCTCTGCTCGCGTTGGGGCCTCGCCCTCCTCCCACGTGCGCCGCAGGCTGTGTCGACGTTGCTCTGCGATCGTGGCCGCCCAGGTGCGCAGGCGAGGGTCGTCGGGGATGAAGAGCCACGCCCGCTCGGCACCGGCCCGGCCGCCCGTGTGACGCACGAAGCGGCCCACGGCCTGACGGAAGAAGAGCTCGGTGGTGGTCGTCGTGGCGAACACACCCAGGCGGAGGCGCGGGATGTCCACGCCCTCGGACACCATGCGCACCGCCACGAGCCAGGGGTCGGTGCCCTCGGCGAAGCGGGCGATGCGGCTCGAGGCCGCCGGGTCATCAGACGTGGCCACCACCGCGCGCACCCGGTGCCGCCGGTGGAGGAGCTGGGCGATCCCGCGGGCGTGCTCCTGGTCGGTGGCGATGACGAGGCCGGCCGCGGTCGGGTGCGTGGTGCGCACGTCCATCAATCGCTCGTGGGCCTGGGACAGCACGGACGGCAGCCACTCCCCTTCGAGGCTCAGGGCGGTGCGGAGCCGCTGCGAGGACGCGCTGCGGTCGAGGGCGTCGTCGAAGCTGGCCGCCGTCAGCGTGCCATCCGGCGCCGTCCACTCCATGAAGCCGTTGATCCGCGGGAACCACACCGGGCGCACCACCCGACGATCGGCCAGCGCCTGCTCGTACCCGTACTCGTAGTCGGGGGTCGCGATGTCGTTCGTGTAGGTGACGAACGGGATGGCATGGGTATCGCTGCGAAACGGAGTGCCCGAGATGGCGAGCCGGCGCGGGGCCGGTTCGAAGGCCGCCCGCACCGACGCGCCCCACGCCCGGTCATCGCCCGCGTGGTGGAGCTCGTCGAGCACGACGACGGTGTGCTCGGCGTGCTGCCGGAGCGCGCCCGGGTTGGCCGCCACCTGCTGGTAGGTGACCACGACGCCGTGCATGTCCGCTGGAAGCCGACCGTCGCTCGCCGTCCAGCGCGGCTCGAGGTGCAACCCGAACTGGGCCGCCGCCAATGACCACTGGAGCTTGAGGTGACTCGTCGGGGCCACCACCACCACGCGTCGTTCGGGGTGCTCGGCCAGCCCCTGGATCACTGCCGCCAGCGCGAACGTGGTCTTTCCCGCCCCCGGTGTGGCCACGGCGAGGAAGTCCCGTCCCGGATGCTCAGCGAGGAGGTCGAGCGCCTCCTTCTGCCAGCGCCGGAGTCGGATCGAGCGGGCCATGGGACCGACCATGATCGCAGGTCGGTGGGGGGGCGGGGAACGGACCTACCCCCGATGCCACCGACAGATCGCCCTCACCGGTCAAGGCGATGGAGAGGGTGGTCGGCGACGATCGACACCGTGCACGGGTCGCCAACCTCGAAACGCGATCCCTCGCCGGCATCGACCCGGACCCTCGTGCCAACACCACACGTGACCTCGTAGCGCCAGGCGGCACCGAGATAGCGCCGGCCGGTCACGATGTCTGTTCCACCAGAGGTGAGCAAGAGGTCGTGTGGCCGCGCCACAGAGACGCCCAACCCGTCGAGCACTGGCAGGAACGACGCGTCGCCGAGGAACCCGGCGACGAAGCGGTCCACCGGCTGCCCATAGGCCTCTTCGGGTCGGCCGACCTGGAGGATCCGTCCGTCGTTCATGACCGCGACCCTGTCGCCCAGACCGAGTGCTTCGTCGCGTTCGTGAGTGACCAGCACGGCGGCAGCGTTGCGGGCACGCAGTGCATCGACCACGTCGTTGCGCACCTCCTCGCGCAACGACGAATCGAGGCTGGCGAACGGTTCATCGAGCAGGACCATGGCCGGGTCGGGGGCGAGAGCGCGTGCCAGCGCGACCCGTTGCTGCTCGCCGACGGACAACTCGTGTGGATACCTGTGGCCGACTCCGGGCAGGCGCACGAGTGCCAGCATCTCCTCGACACGGGCGGCACGATGGGCCTGCGGAAGCGAGCGAAGACCGAAGGCGATGTTCTGGTCGACCCGCCGATGTGAGAAGAGCGCGTGATCCTGGAAGACGAGGCCGATGCGCCGTCGCTCCGGCGGAAGGTGGCTGATGTCCACTCCGTCGAGCTCAAGACTGCCGGTGGGTGTGGGCTCCAGACCGGCGATGGAACGAAGGAGGGTTGACTTGCCGCAACCACTCGGGCCCACCAACACCAGGAGCTCGCCGTCGGCCACGGTCAGGCTCACGTCGTCGAGGACGGGCCGCCCATCGATCTGCTTGGTCAGGTTACGCACCACCAGAGTCGGTGACTGCTCCGGCGTTCCAGTGGCCCCCGACGCTTGCGTGGCGTCGAGCGTCGCCGTCTCTGCCGATGGTTGGGTCATCTTGGCGTCAGCTATGACGTCGTCTCCGCACCGTGTTCGAGGGCCCACGACAACACCACCACCAGTGCCATCCCAACCGCTATCAGAGCCAGCGATGGCAGTGCGGCCTGTACCCACAGGCTCTCCGAGGTGGCCTGCCACACCCACACCGGCAACGTGTCGGTACCGAAGGGTCGCAACAGCAGCGTGATCGGAAGCTCCTTCAAGGTATCGATGGCCACCAGAACGGCGGCCGCGAGGAGGCCGGACCCGGCCAAGGGCAGCTCAATGCGCGTTGCCACCCGCAAGCGCCCTGCGCCCAACGTGCGGGCGCTTGCTACCACGTCGCGGGGCACCTTGCCCAGGCTCGACTCGATGCCGTGGTAGGTCACCGCAAGGAAGCGCACCACGAGCGCGTAGGTGAGACCGGCCAGGGAACCGATGAGCAGCCAACCACCTGGCAGCCAACCGGAACGGTCGAGGGCACCCAGGGTCACGAGAACTCCAACAGCCACCACCGGCCCCGGAACCGCGTATCCGAGGGTGGCCATCTGGGCGAGGGCTCCATGACCCCGGCGTCGTCGGTCGAGTGTGATGGCCAGCAATGCGCCGACCACCAGACACCCAACTGTGGCCAACCCCGCCACTCGCAACGACGACAAGATGTGAAAGGAGAGGTCACCGGCCACGGTGGCGGTCTGCCCGGTGCGGCGGGACTCCTCGGCCCAAACAACCAGGCGGGCGACGGGCAGGGCGACGGCGACGGCGAACACACCCCAACCGATACCGGAGGCGACGAGAGCCTGGCGACCCGACAGCTGGCGTGGCTCGAGCCCCGAACGGCCGGCTCCCCGAGTGAACCGCGCCCGGCCCCGCAGCAACCGCTCGACCGCGATCAGAACAGCAGCCACCCCGATGAGCAACACGGCCAGTTCGGCCGCCGCGTCACGGTCCCCGGTACCGAACCAGACCCTCATGACACCGTCGGCGATGGTCGACACGTTGAACAGTCGGACGGTACCGACATCGGTGAGGACCTCCATCCCCACCAATGCCGCACCGCCGGCAAGTGATGGTCGTGCCATCGGCAGCACGACCCTCCAGAACGCGCCGGCGCGACTGCAGCCGAGGCTTCGTGCGGCGTCGACCGATCGTTGCGACTGCTCGCGGAACGCAGCCAGGGCGAACAGGTAGACATAGGGGTAGAGAGTGAGAGTGAGCACCAGAGCGCAGAGCCAGATGCTGCGCACGGCGCGAGCGCCGAGGGGTTCCTGCCAGGTGTCGAGCCAGACGAAGCCCAGCACGTAGCCGGGGACCGCGAGTGGAGTCACCAGGAGCCACCCGAGCACACCTCGGCCGGGAAAGCGGTAGGCGGCGATCAGCCACGCCAGGCCCGTGCCGAGCACCAGTGAGCCCACCACCACAGTGACGAGCAGGGTGATGGTGTCACGTCCCATGCCAGGTAGCCGTGTGTTCCAGAGCGAACGCCACACCTCGGAGCTCGGGTCCAGCATCGACCAGATGATCACGAGTACCGGAGTAGCGAACACGACGGCGACGGCCGCAACCGATGCGGTTGCGGCCGTCGTTCGAGGGCTCGAACCGGGGTTGTGCGCTCTCACGGGACCCGGCTCGGCCGAGCAGGGTCACTCATAGCCGACACGGCTCAGCAGCTCGACCGCCGCTGGCTGATTGGCACCGAGCTCCTGCACCACGGCGACGTCGGCCTTGAAGGGGCCGAAGCCGGCCACGATCGGGTCGGGATCGATCGCCGGGTTCGCCGGGTACTCATAGTTGACATCCGCGAACTGCTTCTGTCCGTCGGTGGCCAGCCACTCGATCAGGGCCAGTGCTCCCTCCGGGTTGGGGGCGTCGGCGGTGACCGCCGCGGCGCTGACATTGATGTGCGCTCCCCGCCCGTCCTGTTCGGGCCAGACCAGCTCGGCAGGAAAATCGGGGTCCTCGGCCAGCAGACGAGCGAGGTAGTACGAGTTGGCGATGGCCACGTCGCATTCGTCGTCGGCGACCGCCTGGTAGATGTCGGTATCGCTGTCGATGTAGAGCGGGTCGTTCGCCACCCAGGACGACACGATCGCCTCGGCCCGTTCCTCACCCTCAGCCACGATCAAGCTGGCCACCAAGGACTGGGTGTACGGGTGGGTGCTGGGGCGCAGGCACAGCCTGCCCTTCCACTCGGGATCTCCGAGCGCCGCATACGTGGTCGGGGGTTCGGTCACGCGATCCTCGCTGGCGACGATCACTCGCGCTCGCTGGCTGAGTGAGAACCAGTCCCGATCTTCGCTGCGCAGTTCGGCGGGAATGGCTTCGGTCAGCGGTCCGCTGTCGACCGATGCCAGCAGCCCGGCTTCGGCGGCGAGCTCGATGTTCGCTGCGTCGGCGGTCATGATCACATCGGCGGGGGTGTTGGCCCCCTCGACCCTCAGGCGTTCGCGGAGCTCGGGATCCTTGCCGGCGACGAAACGCACCTCGATCCCGGTGGCGGCGGTGAACGCTTCGAAGACCGGCTCGATTCCGTAGTGTCGGCCCGTGTACACGGTGACCGAACCACCTCCGCCCTCGCCTCCGTTGTCAGCGGTGGTGTCGTCTGCCGCCGTTGGTTCCGATGACGAGCCGCAAGCGGCGAGCAGAAGCACAGCCGTGGCCACCACCATTGCTGTCGCTGCGGCCCTAGGGAGTCGATGAAGACGCGTCCTATCACTCATAGGTAGGCGAACCTAATGGTCTCCGCCATTGATGTCCAGATGTTCCGTTAGGGAGGGTTGGTCTTCTCGGCGCGGTTGCGCCCAACGAAGTTGGTGGTCGCCGGGGACGCGGCCTTCACGACTACCCGAACAACCTCCCACGGTCCTCAGCCAGTCGATCAGTCCGGGCTCACAGCCCGAGGCTGGTGCCGAAGTCCTCCAGCGCCTGCTTCGCCAGCGGGAGGTCGAGGCCGTACCCGTCGGCAAGCTCCAGGGCGAGGGCGAGGTCCTTCTCACCGAGCCCGCGCGTGTGCTCGAAGATCTCGCGCCACTGGTCGTCGAGGGCCATCGGCGCGGTCGTGTCCCGCAGCATGATGGCGCCAGGGCCACCGGTGACGGAGTCGCTGTGGCGGACGACCCGGGCCAGCTTGCGGAGGTCGAGGCCAGCCGCTTCAGCGAGGCGCTGCGCCTCGCCCGCCCCGGTGAACGCGATGAAGTGCATGAGGTTGCGGGCCAGCTTCGTGCGGGTACCGGCGCCGGCCGGCCCCATGTGCACGATGACGCTGGCCCAGGTGGCGAGCACCGGCTTGGCCCGCTCATAGGCCTCGCGCTCGCCGCCGACCATGGCGGCCAGCGTGCCGTCGTGGGCGCCGACGAAGCCGCCGCTGACGGGTACGTCGAGGAGGTCGACACCCTGCGCCGCCGCCATCGGGGCGAGCTCCTCGGCCGTCTCGGCGCGAATGGTGGAGTGGACGGCGATGACGGTGCCCGGACGGGCCGTGGTGAGCAGCTCGGCCATCACGCGACGCACCTGAGCGTCGTCCAGCACCATCACGGAAACGACGTCGCACGCGGCCCCGATCTCGGCGACGGAGGCCGCGAGGGTGGCGCCGTGCGCTACGAGGCTCGTCGCCGCGTCGGGTCGGATGTCGTACACGTGGAGGCCGCCCGGCCAGTTGACCAGCCGCCCCGCCATCGGCGCGCCGATCTGCCCCAAACCGATGAACCCGACCGCGCCGATCTCGGTCATGAGCGGATGATCTGGCCGCCGTCGACGTTGAAGATCTGGCCGGTGATCCACGACGCGTCCTCGGACAGGAGGAACAGGCACATGCCAACGAGGTCCTGCGGGGTCCCGCGCCGCTTGAGGCTGAGGCCCTTGACGATCTCGTCGATCATCTCGGCGGGCACGGTGCTGCGGGTCGCCTCGGTGTCGATCGGGCCAGGCGCGATGGCGTTGACGCGGATGTTGTTGCCGCCCAGTTCAGCGGCGAGCTGCTGGGTGAGGCCGTTGATCCCGACCTTGGCCAGCCCGTAGAACCCGGCGTAGAGCCACGCGGCCGTCGACGACTGGTTGACGATGGACCCGCCACCCCGCTTGCGCATCGCCTTCCAACAGGCGCGGGTGACGACCAGGGCGCCGTCCATGTTCACGCTCATGAAGCGGCGGTAGTAGTCCCAGTCGACGGTGAGCAGCGTGTCGAGCTGCATGCCGCCGTAGATGGCGGCGTTGTTGACGAGCAGATCGATCCCGCCGAAGTGCTCGACCGTCGCGACGTTGAGGGCCGCGGCGGAATCCGGGTCGCTGACGTCGGTGCGCACGAACAGCGCCGCGTCACCGAGGTCCTTCGCCACCACCTCGCCCTTGTCCGCGTCCATGTCGGCGATGACGACGCGGGCGCCCTCGGCGGCCAGCGCTCGGGCGTACCCCTCGCCGATCCCACCGGCGGCACCGGTGACGATGGCGACCTTGCCCTCGAACCTGTGGTTGCTCACTGCGGCTCCCTCTCGTTCACGCCGGGGTGGCGATGGTCTTGGTCTCGAGGTACTCCTCGAAGCCCTGCACACCGGACTCGCGGCCGATGCCGCTCTGCTTGTAGCCACCGAAGGGCACGTCGCCGCCGTACCAGACGCCGCCGTTCACGCTCATCGTGCCGGTGCGCACCCGCTCGGCGACGGCCCAGGCGCGGTCAGGGTTGGCGCTGTACACCGCTCCGGACAGGCCGTAGGGCGAGTCGTTGGCGATGGCCACGGCGTCGGCATCGTCGTCGAACGGGATGGCCACGAGCACCGGGCCGAAGATCTCCTCGCGCGCGACGCGAGCGGTGTTGTCGAGGCCCGTGATGACGGTGGGCTCGATCCAGAAGCCCTTGTCGAGGTCGGCCGGACGGCCACCACCGGTGGCGAACGCGCCGCCCTCGTCGATCGCCAGCCGGAGGTAGTGCTCGATGCGATCGCGCTGGCGGGCCGAGATCACCGGGCCACACACGGTGCCGGCGTCCTGTGGATCGCCGTTGCCGAGCATCGCCATCGTGGCGGCGGTGGCCTCCACCGCTTCGTCGTACTTGGAGCGCGGCACGAGCAGGCGGGTGGTGATGGCGCATCCCTGCCCGGCATGGGTGCAGGCGGTGAAGGCCGCCATGCCGCAGGCGGCCGCGAGGTCGGCGTCGTCGAGCACGATGAACGCGCTCTTGCCGCCGAGCTCCAGGAACACCTTCTTCAGCGTTGCCGCCGCGCTGGCCATCACCTGTCGACCCGTGGCGGTGGAGCCGGTGAAGCTCACGAGGTCGACCCTCGCATCGGTGCTGAGGATGGCGCCGAGCTGATGGTCACTCGAGGTGACCACGTTGAGCACCCCGGGGGGGAGGTCGGTCTCCTCCGCGGCCACCCTGGCGACGTACGCCGCACACCACGGCGTGTCGGGCGGAGGCTTGAGCACGACCGTGCAGCCCGAGGCGAGCGCGGGCCCGAGCTTGGCGAGGTTGATCTGGTGCGGGAAGTTCCACGGCGTGATGGCGCCCACGACACCCACCGGCTCTCGCAACGACCATCGGTGACTGGGCACGCCCATGGGACGAGCGGCCCCCAGGTCGGTCTTCCACGCGTAGGACTCGGCCAGGTCGGCCACCCAACCGAGATCGGCCACGGGCGAGTCGAGCTGCGCGCCCGTGGTGAGGAAGCGGGGTGCGCCCACCTCCGCGATGGTGAGCTCGCGCAGCTCGTCACCGTGGGCCTGGAGGGCGTCGCGAAGCTGACGCAAGCACCGCGCGCGGAACGCGTGATCGCGCGACCAACCGGTGGTGTCGAAGGCGGCGCGGGCGGCTCCGATCGCCGCGTCCATGTCGGCGGCCGTGCCGTCGGCCGCGGCGCCGAGCACCTCCTCGGTGGCCGGGTTCAGCGTCTCGAACGTGCCGCCCCCCGAGGCCGCCACCAGCTTCCCGTCGAGCAGCAGCACTCCGAGGTCGGGCAGGGTCACGCCTCCACCGGCGGGACGGGCCAGATCGATGCGGGGGCCTGGCCGAGGGCGTAGTGGCCGGGGAGACCGCCGCCGAGGCTGCGGTGCATGCGGGCGGTCATGCCCTCGGAGAGCGTGCCGTCGCCCATCATCTCCAGGAAGCAGGCGGCGGCGTTGCCGTAGTCGAACCAGTCGCGCTGGAAACGCCACTGGAAGTCGCCGGCGTAGCCGAACCACGAGCCGCCGATGCCCGCGACCTCGTAGTGGGTGCCGTCGGCCCGGGTGGCGAGCGCGATCTGCCTCCAGAAGCCGACGATCTGGCCCTTCTTCTCGTCGATGAGGATCTCCTGGTACGGGTACACCCACCCGTCGAGGCCACCCATCTCGAGGCCGACGGCGATGTCACGGATCTCGTCGCGCCCGACGGCCATGAACTCGTTCTCGGGGCCGTAGTTCCACCCGTAGGTGGCGTCCTCGGCGAACAGCCGCGCCAGGCCCTTCCAGTCGCCCGCCTCCTCGGCGTCCTTGTTGGCCTGGAGCCAGCGCTCCACCATCTCTTCCATCTCGTCCCGGGGGAAGGCGGGCATCAGGGTTCCTCCACGATCGTCAGGGCATGGGTAGGGCAGTACTTCACCGCGGCCTCGACGGCCTGGCGCTCGGCCTCCGGCGGCGTGGCCTGGAGCACGGTCAGCGCACCGGCCTTGGACACGCTGAACACCGCGGGCGCTTCGCCCTCGCACACCCCGTGCCCCTGGCACAGGTCGCGATCCACCACGATCCTCATGCCCCAACCCCGTTCTGTGGACGCTGGCGGTCGGTATGCGGACGTGAGCGTCCACAGAACCTGGTCATCGGGGGGACATCCGGGCGCCGCAGGGTTGCGCGAGCTGCACGACCATCTTGGAGTGGTCGTTGCGATAGGTGTCATGCGGCTGGGTGAGGTCGAACTCGTAGCGCTGGAGCAGCACGGAGAAGATCGCCTTGAGCTGCATCATGGCGAAGGCGGCGCCCACGCATCGGTGACGGCCCGCCCCGAACGGGATCCAGCTCCACGGGTTGCCCGCGTCGTCCTCGCGCCCGCCGAGATAGCGGGTGGGGTCGAACACCTCCGGATCGACGAAGGCCTGCGGATCCCGGTTGGACACGGACGGGGACGCCGCCACCGTCGTGCCCGCGGGAATCTGATAGTCGCCGACAGCGACGGGCGACTTGGCCACGCGCAACAGGATGATGAGCGGCGGATGCAGCCGCAAGGCCTCCTTGATGGCCGCCTCGAGCTTGGGCATCTCGCGGAGTGCCTGGTAGCTGATCTCCGGGTCCTCCGCGGTGAGGGCATCGAGCTCCTCTACCACCTCCGCGAGGTAGTCGGG
>Ga0105049_10003543_pt1 | contig 18423 bp, 15 predicted proteins | sample MAT06_FD_78087 | JGI IMG/M metagenome (GOLD analysis project Ga0105049, IMG submission 78087) | Freshwater microbial communities from Lake Fryxell liftoff mats and glacier meltwater in Antarctica - MAT-06 | ecosystem: Environmental > Aquatic > Freshwater > Ice > Liftoff microbial mat | place...
CAGATGAACTTCTCGGCCTTCCCGTTCGACGTTCAACAGCTGCCCATTGTGGTGCGAAACAAGGACCTGTCGGCGGCGAAGATGACGTACATCCCGGACATGGACAACATCGCACAGACGCAGGCGCAGCGCCTGCAGTCAGGCACCGACGCGAGCGCGACGATCGACGCGATTCCCAATTGGGAAGCGGACTCGATCATCTTCTATCCGCAGTCTGTCGGGGACACCGGAGCGCTCGGTGATCCGGGACTCGACGCGGGATCTGCGGGAGTGACCTACTCGCAACTGGTCACCGACACGACGATCTCCCGTGATGTCTCGTCCTTCCTCATCAAGAACCTTCTTCCACTGCTGCTGCTGACGCTCGTTCTCTACATCAGTCTCTGGTACCCCTTCAAGGAGGCATCCAGCCGCATCTCCTTCGGCGTCACCGGCATCCTCACCGGCGCCGTCATGCTCAACAGCGTCACGACGTCCCTGCCCGACGTCGACTACACGGTCGCCATCGAGTGGGCCTACTACGCGTTCATTCTGCTGTCGGGTCTGTGCATCTTCGGCGCGCTCGTCGGGCGCCGATACACCGAGGACCGGCAATTGGCGAAGGCGCGGACGCTGGACCGCTCGCTACGCATCGCCTATCCGGCGTTCGTGGTCGGCATCGCACTGGCGTACATGGCCATCTACTGACCGCCGTGGAAACTGCGCACTGAGCCACGCGAAGACACCGTACTCTCGCAGCAAACCATCGAAGATGGTGAGCCCCTCAAGGCTAGGCAATTTGGCAAGGTTCCTATCGAGCCGTCGAAGCTCGTCCATCCCTTCCTCGCCGCTGAACAAGTGGCGCATGACATGGGTGACCTCGGACCGCTCCGAGATGCACGAGCCGACCGGAGCCCAAGCCCTCTCGAGCGCGAGTAGCGTCATCTTCTGCGCCTTCGTACTTCGCTCAGGTCGGCGTGTCAGTAACGTTGCTATCACCTGACCCAATAAAGAGCGCCTCGTTGATGTTTTTGTCGACGGGGCGATAAAGCGTTGCCCTACTGACACCGATCGATGCGGCGGAGCGCACCACGTTGCGATGTATATCGGCAACAACGTGATGGTCAGCGCCTCGAACCCCCGTGACAATGTTGAGATCAACGACGTTCTATTCCGATGGCACAAGGAACGATTCAGCGGCGTTGCTTGCCTAATTCAGTCGCCACGTGTGAGCAGGTTGTCCTTCACGCATAAACGCTATCGAAGCGGGCGCTCATGTTTGCCTCAGTTGAAATTTCCCCACCGGTTGTACCTTTTCAGTTCGACTAAATGTCCACCAATTCCCTCTGGCCAACAATGTCAGCATTTGGGAGGGTGCTCGTGTAAGTTCGCAAGCCTGACTCCTTGCAAGTCGTGCAACCTAGTCAATCATCTTGGGTGCGTCCCGATGGTTTTTTTCTATGATTCTCGCTAACCATGAATCGACGTACCTCTTGTTCATTTCGCCGGAGTCTTTTTTGTTCAAAATCCGGGTTTTCTGATGTTAACTTACGCCTTGGAATAAAAATAAAACTTATGAAAAATCCTCCCGCGGGTTAGACTAATTTTATGAAGCATGAAATCGTGTGGGTAATTCCTAAAACCCCGAAGTCAATCTCCGCCTGGGGCGCGGGCATGTCTCATGCTGAACAGAATGCGGAGATCTTTTCATATTTTGATTCTCCTTTTTTGACTGAAACATCTGACCGGCATTGGTCCGCGGACGGGAGCCTTCCTCGCGATCTCCCCCCACCGATAACCGGCAGCACGCTGACAACCTAGAGCACCCGACTAACGTAAATTAAAAGTATCGGAGAACTCAGTGAGTAAAATACGCGCATCAGTGCACCGCGAAGTGGAAGTGAAATTGCGGGTCACTCGTGATTTTGACCTCACCATGTTTCTTCAGGACGTTCCCGGAGTCACGCTGGTCGGGCCTAACACCGTGCACATGAATGCCGCCTATTACGACACCAGAGAACTTACGCTGCTGCGCTGGGGCATCACCGTTCGCCGACGGGAGGGTGGGGCTGATGCCGGTTGGCACATGAAACTCCCGGTTACTATCGGCAAGGATGGGGCACGCGACGAATTGCACTTGCCTCTCACCGACAACGCTCTAGGGGATGTACCTGCTGAATTCATCGAGATGATCGCTCCCCTGCTTCGAAATAAAACAATGGGGCATCTCGCCGACGTGAACACGACCCGTACCACTTACACAATGATTGATGAACACGGACACTCCGTGGTTGAAATCGCCGATGATCACGTCATCGTCGAGCAAGACAAGATCGAGATTAACGCTTTTCGTGAAATTGAAGTGGAGCTTCTCCACGACACGAAAAGCGCGATGGATGTATTGGTTGTCATTCAAAAACGAATACTTGATACCGGGGCCACCCCCATCAGTTTGTCCAAGGTGGCTTCAGCCTTGGGCCCACTGGCAAGCGCACCACCTGATGTGCCACATCTGGGTGCACCCGAAAGGAACTGTTTGGCCGTTGATCTGATCCGGCACGTGATTGCAGAACACACCCGCCAGTTGTTGTTGGCCGACGTGGGCATCCGGCGCGGATTACCGGACTCGATCCATCAAATGCGGGTCGCGGCCAGACGCCTACGCAGCACCTTGAGCGCTTTCGAAGGGCTCGTCGATGCCGATCAAGCGCGACTATTGCGTGCGGAACTCGCCTGGATCGCCCGAGAGTTGGGCGCCGTGCGTGATCTGGAAGTTCTCCTTGACCGATTAGTCCGACAAGCAGCGGAACTTTCTGACCCCTCTGATGCTGACGTTGCTGCCAGCGTTGTCCGATCGGCATTGGAGCGACGGCTCGAAGCAGCGCAGAGCAGCGCTTTGCTGGCGCTGCGAAGTGCACGCCATTTCGACCTGGTTGAGGACCTTATCGCCGCTTCTGCACAACCACCTGTGACCGATGCCGCACGTGAACCAGCCCGCGAGTTGTTGACTCCAATGGTAAAACGGACGTGGAAAAAACTAGCAAATGATGTGCGGGCTCTCTCGTTCACCTCCCCCAGCACTCAATGGCATCAGGCGCGGATTCGAGCCAAGCGGGCCCGTTACACGGCTGATTCGGCAACCACGATTTCCGGCAAGGACATGCGTGCCTACGCCCAGAAACTCGCCAACATCACCGACATTCTGGGTGATCTGCACGACGCCCACGTGGCAGAACTTTTTCTTCGCGAACTTGCCGCGGCGCCTCATGTGAGCGGTCGTGAGGGGCTTGCTCTTGGCCGACTTCTTGACCTTCAGCATCAGCATGATTTAGCCCAACGGAGCGCATTCACGAAGGCTTGGCCGGCAACACGCTCAGCCGCACGGGGTGTTGGCCTGCGGTGATCACCATGTTCCAGACATGCTTGTGTGTTAACTCTGACCTTAGGTAACAGATACCGTTCCCCTGCATCGACATAGAGCACATTTGGGCAAATGATCGCCATTTAATTTCCAAGAAGTACAACGCGCTTCCAACACGATGAGCACCACCGCCTTACGTGGTCATGGCAACCAAGAGAAGGAATGAGATGGTTGTGTATTCGTGATGAGGAGGACGGAAATCGCAATGTTTATCAGGGATTCCTGTCATTCACCCGGACCAAACGCTCCAGCGGGTACGTCACGTTCCCCAGTGCGTAATGAGTGTTGCCAGTAAGAATGCGGCGGGTAAGAAATCACCACATCCGACTTTATCGCGATCCACGTCGATGACATGATTGTGGATAACCTGAAATGCTGACGAGCACCGTTTGGACCAGCTTTCACCTCACTTTGACAGCGCTGTCCCTCGCAGGTCACGGTGATATCGGGAACGTACCCGTGCAGACTTTACTAAATATTAGTTGAAAGAGACCGGTTACGACACCAGGTACATAAAGAGCCAGGTGATGTGAGTTGAACGTTGTCACCCCATTCGCCAGGTGCGATGGCTCGCACGTGGCGACAACATACATGAAGACATTGCCTCCCCTAGACGAAATACCTCATCTAACTTACACGATACATTTCCATACTTTGGCCATTCGAACGGTAAATAATGAACCAACCATTAGGTCGGTTCTCCTGGCATTGTTGGGTTCAGTTACTTGAGTCTCTGGGGACTCTGCTGGCGAGTTGCACCATCAGTGAGCCGTGGCAGACACCGTGGTGGCGACGGTCACAATGAACGGACGACTGGGGTCATTGACAGTGCGGTGCCTAGTTACATGTACGTCCAAAGACGCGCACGCTACTGCGTGTAAGGCTTCTGTGTTGTGCCCGCCGTGGACGAGCACGACAGAGGCACCAGGCGCGAGAAGTTGAGCGAGCGGGCTAATCTCTCTTCGAATTGCCTTCTCACCGCCAAGGTAATACAGCATTTCGGCCAGAATCAGTACGTCGACCCGACCGTGGTATAGCTTCAAAAGTTCAATGCACTCAAGGGCGGCGCCACGCACAACAGTGACGTTGTCAAAGTTGCTGGATTTGCCGCGGGCAATTGTCACCGCCGCTTCCGACATGTCGACGCCAATTATTTTCGTAGTGGGTAATTCCTTTGCCAATGCAACAAGATTGTGTCCGTCGGCGCATCCAATCTCAAGAATCACCCTCGCACCAGCCGGTACAGCGTCGACGAGCGTATTGCGTTTGCGCGACTCATACGCCGAGGTTGCATAGTCCCACGGGTCTTCGCAACCGCGGAACATGGTTTCGAACACATGTCGTCGAATCGCAGACGATATAAATATTGGAAGTGAACCCACTGCACGAAACGTCCAATGGTGTAAAAACTGCCCCACTCGGGATTCTGAAGGGGTGTCTCGGTCCCTAACAACAGGGAGCGATCGTTGTGGTGACAAGTTCACGAGCGCTATCTGCCCCAATATCACAATCACGGTAGAAACGCGCCAAATTAATGTGGTGGCAATTGCGATCGGTACAGAAGCGCCAATCATGATCAGCCCAGCAACAAGGACAGCATCGGCCAGACCGAGCCCCATGGGCGCCGGTGAAACGTGAACGATTGAGCGAGCGATGAGCGCTACTGCGAGTGCCTGGCCCACACCGGATGCGGGGACCCCTGCCGTGTGCTGTAGCGCCAACAGAGCCACGACAATTCCGCCGGCCGCAATGACTTCAAGTGATACTGCGGTAACAACGGATCGTATTTCCCGACGAGCAATTCTATTACTGTAATTATTCCCTGCATCGCGTGAAGACCCCAAGCCAATAAGCAGAGCAACGATTATGAGCACAGCAGCCACGATCCACGACGCATTGACGGGCAAGTAATCGGTGAACCAGAGGATGGGGACGAACACGATTGACAACCAGGCACCAGCTCGAGAAGCCGTACGAAATGCCACTTGAGTCTGGTCGGCTTGCCATGCTGGATCCACGGATCCAGCGCGAGCGTGGGCATGTTCCAAACGCGGCAGCGTTGCGGTGGAAAGACTCCCGAGTGAACGGTGATACACGTCGTCAACGGCACCAAAAGTCGCGCAGGCGCGCCATTGGAGAGATGGCTCTAAGACACGTCGATGTATTGGTGCTGTGCATAGACCGAGAAATACGATGAGAGCCATCAGTAGCGCAGCGGCCGCTCCCGTTTCATAAATAAGTGAAACTACCGGCTGGAGCGTGATTGTCGCGTTCCTGATTTCAATGATCGCCATCATCAGTAGTAATCCGGTATACAGGATTCCGGTGCTCAGCCGCAGGTATAAATATTGCGAACTTACCGACCAAGCCACCTGTCCGCGCCGCCTCACTGGACCTCTCTTTCCGCAGATGATTCCACAGCGGAAGCGAGCCTCTCAACGGTCGCGCGCGTCATGGTTGGCAGTGTAAGGGTAAGGGTTGTGCCGTGACCAAGCCCTTCCGAGGATGCATTCAGGCTGCCACCGTGCGCCTCGACAATAGCCCGAGCAATGGTTAATCCCAATCCGCTTCCGGCTCCATCTGCCGCCACGCGAGAGCGATCCACACGGTAGAAGCGCTCAAATACCTGGTCAAGTTCGGCCGGTGGTATCCCTATTCCGGTATCTGTAATGCGGATTACCGCATCCGAACTTGCCCGACCTAAAGTCACCATCACCTTTCCACTGGGCGCTGTGTGCCGTGCGGCATTGTCGAGAATATTTCCCAATACTTGCTGCAATCTGATGCGGTCTGCCTTCACATTAATCACCCCACTGGCCGGCTCCTGTTGCAAGTCAATCCCCTCAACCGCCAATCGTGGAGCAAACGCGGCACACGCAGAGGCCACAATTTCACTCAGTTCAACGTCTTCAAACTCCATCGCAAGGGCGTGTTCTTCGGCCAGGGCAACTTCACGCAGGTCCTGTGCGAGACGCTGCAAGCGTCGGATCTGGTCCTTGATCGTGGCCAGCGCTTCTTCCTTTGGCACCAGTTCGAATTGAAAGCTTTCGATGTACAGCTCCAACGTGGCTAACGGCGTGCGCATCTCGTGAGCAAGGTCGGACAGGGGTTGATTTCGGGTGCGCTCGGTCTCGGCGAGTTGATGTGGGTGTAGATCCATTTTTTCATGAATCCCGATCCCAATTGGGCGTAAAAAACGGTGGGAAATGCCTGACGATGCCACGCAACGACGATATCGAGGTCGGATCCAGTCATCAGGCGAACAACATGATGAACATCAGAGCGCACATTTATCGGGCTACTTCCTGGTAGCAATACGGTCATGATTCTATTTTGGCCGACCGCGACCCTCCCTTTCGCCAGCAAAGATGACGGTTACATGACGGTGGAAAGACGTGTCATCTATTGGCGGATCCGTTCAGTGTTGACCGATCCCTGAGATGCGTGGCTTGAAACTAACTCCGCCATCGAGAGATCCCACGACCGAATCACCAACAAATCCAACAACGCTTGAGGCGTTTGCTGCGAATGCGACCGGTTGCCCACCGAGGGAACCTCGCGCTTCCCAGTTCGTTCCACTGTCGGTGGAATACAGGATCTCTCCGTCCACGGACGCGGCATAAAGCCCCTGATCGGTCCACGCTAATAAAGCGAGAGGTGCAGGTGCGGTGATGGATGTAAACGTTTGTCCGCCATCTGTACTGCGCACTGGTCCGTCTGCGGTCGTTGCGACAACCAGGTCAGGGTCATTCGGATCGACAGCAAGGTCATACAGCGGTGGAGAGCCCAGATCAACCCAGGTGAGCCCGCCATCTTGAGACCGAAGGAGTTTGCCATCGTGTGCTGAAAGACCCATGACTACCTCGCCTGAAGCGACCAATCGATGAAAGTCAACCTCGCCACTGAGCGACACGGGCTGCCAGGTCACACCGCTGTCAAGGGATTCTATTAAACCAAGGTCTCCGGGAGCCGCCATATCAGGTCCGGGGTGCCCGGACGCCAGCCAACGCTCACCATTGCGAGTCAACCCCATCACGTCAAAGGATGGTTGTGACACTAAGACCAACGAATTTTCCGGATCTAACCGCCACATTCCATCATGGGTCCCCAGCATTAACATCTCGCCGTCAAATGCCAGATTGTGCACATGACCCGTTTGGACGGCACCCAGTGTTGCGGGCGCCGGTTCACTTTGACCTTGTGTTGGACCTTCATTTGAGCCAGTAGAGGCGCTCTGCGACGCGGCAGAAGAGCATGATCCCAACAACGCAACCGCGGCTACCAATGCACCTATCTTGATCACTTTCATCGGCGATGCGCGGATTCGACTTGGATAGATAACAGTATTCCTTTCCATCAGTTAGTTGGCCAGGAGTCCCTGCATGGCGTCGATTTCTGTCTGCTGGGCCGCAATAATTGCTTCAGCGAGGGTGCGTACCTCTGGGTCGGAGCCGGAAGCGAGAACGAGTTTAGCCATGTCGATGGCCCCGACATGGTGGGCAATCATGCCGGTGAGGAAAAGTTGGTCAAACTCAGATCCGCTGGCGGACTGCAACGCGGCCATATCATCTTCGGTGAGCATGCCAGCCATCGCGTCCCCGCCGTGGGCACCCATGTCATGGGCAACCATGTCGACGTTGATTCTTTCGAGAATCGCATTCATCTGCGCAATTTCTGGACCTTGCGCGTCCATTATTTCCTGAGCCAACGCAAGAATCTGGGGGTTATCAGTATTCGTTAATGCGAATCCGGACATCACGACTGCCTGCTCGTGGTGCGGGATCATCATTTGGGCAAAAGTGATATCAGCCATGGTGCCCGGCGTCTGCGAGTCGGCCGCCATCCCCGCGGTGTCTTGCGAGTCATCCATGTCCATGGAGTCAGATGAACATCCTGCGAGCAGGACTCCCACTACTGAGAGGGCGGCAATTGTGGCCTTTAATTTGGTTGTCATGACCTCAGTATGCGTTATCCGACGCGGGGAGCAAACGCAGCATGCTCCAGCGTGGGCCTAAGCATATGTCGCGAACAGGTCGAACTTCTGAACACATCGACTTACCGCGGGGTTGCCGCAACGTCGTCTTCATCATTGCGGAACTCTTCCTTTTTGAAAATGAAAAAAATGATGATCAGACCAATGGGCAAAAAGGAGGACACCGACGTCGAGAAAAGTGAGACCATACCAATTGCCAGGAAGTAGACCGTGTAAACCCAACCTCGTGTTGTTGACGCCCGCTTATGATTGATCTGTTGCTCTTGGTCGTACAGCTGCGGCTTGCGGCGCGCATGCCGGGCAAGGAGGGCGCTAATCAAAGCGATCAGCGAGAGCGAACCCCAGTAGAGCATCCCGGATCCACCGAGGTCTCCCCCAGAAAACCAGCCGCCTGTCCCGCTGGGTCCGGAATCGGAATAAAGGGCACTTGTCACTGGGAGAAAAACGATGATAGCCAGCCAACCGGCGTTGAGCCAGAAGATTGCGGCGTCGTAACCGCGAAGGTGATTCATGATCCGGTTATGAGTCAGCCACATGATTGAAACAACAAAGAAAGTAAAGAAAAAAGTAATAATCTCCCCGGAATTGTCACTTAGGACCGCCCAAACGGTGTCTTCACTGCGGGTCAGGGTGAGGTCGGCAATGGGAAGGACCAGAACCGTGATGGCTACCGCAACGACGGCGTCAGAGAAATTAATCAAACGGTCAAATGAGCGCCCGCCCTTGAAACTCTCTGTTGCCACTGCCTCAGCCTAGTTGGGTTGGGGTTAGAATTTTAGAGTGAACAACCCCTCCTCCGACTTCGACGAATTGTTTGACCCCGAGCGTTTATCCAATGCGCCCAAGGAGGCCAGCGCGCAGGAGCGCATTGCCCGGGCATCTCGAATAGCTCGAGGCAATGAGCGGTTGAAACGTGAGGGTGAGATCGCTGATGGTATGGGAAAGCCCAAATACGGCCGGATCCGTAGAAGCGTTCCTTGGATTGTCATCGGGCTTGTGAGCGGCATCACAATTGTGGTGTTGGCATTGGTGGCTCGCTAAGAAAGTGACCAATAAATTTCTTTTTTAGGGAACCGCCCCTTGATTTCACTCGTCTGACCTCCAACGGACCAATAGTTGGATCGGTTTGCCAGGAAAGGGGCACAACATGATTGAGACCTCTATGCGTGGGACGCGTCTTGGGGCATTGAGCTTGGAACGCGATGGCTTGGTTCCACCCGCGGAACGAGTCGCGATTAAGTATGTCTGTCCTTCCGGACATGAATCCGTCATCCCGATGTCGGTAGAAGCTGAAGAGATTCCCATTGAGTGGGACTGCCGGTGCGGCGGCGTTGCCGTCCGACCCAATTTTGTCGTGGTGCCCAAGGTTCCCGATCGGCCCGTACGCACGCACTGGGACATGTTGCTCGAGCGTCGTAGTTTGAAAGAGCTGAGAGCGCTCTACGAAGAGCGGGTGGCTCTACTGCACGGAGGCGCTTTGCCTCGTACGGCTTGATTATTTATCGTGTGATCTGCGGAGGTCCTTCGGGACCTCCGTTTTCATGTGGGTCGGTATCCCCTTCACTGATCACGACACCACGGATTACCTCACCGTCAACATAGGACGCAAATTGGCGACCCGTGAATCCCGCGTTGCCAAACCCCGGCATGCTCACCATCCGAGTTCCAATCCACGAACTAAATGCCTTAACAACTCGATTACCTATCGGTGGGATCAGCAAAATGATGCCGATGAGATCCGTGGCAAATCCAGGAACCACAACGAGCAGTCCGGATGCGAACATCAAAGCAGAAGATCGCGCAACCCTGGGTTTGTGTTCATCGGGGGTGGAAGCAACGAGGGACGCCTTACTCGCCGCATTTCGCATCAGGGCAGCACCAACCGGGAATCCAGCGATGATCAACAGGATCGCAATTGCCCATCCCGTCATACTCGCAACCCACCAGAGCAACAAGATTTCAATGAGTGGGTAACCGAAGAGGACCAAACGGGAACGTATTTTCACCGGCTCGCCTGACTTCTTTTCGCGAAAACTTTTTTCATCATCTGCACTCGACGGTCAATCCCCCAGATCGTCACCCTCCACAACGCTTCGGCGACAATCTTGCGACTCATTTTGCTGGTGCCCACCTCACGCTCAACAAAAGTTATGGGCACTTCGGTGACCACAAAACCTCGTTGTTTGGCCCGCCACGCAAGATCAACTTGAAAGCAGTAACCCGCCGAGGCAACCGCATGTAGATCGAGTGAACGAAGTGCACTGGCTTTAAACGCACGGTAACCCCCGGTGGCATCGTCAATATCGATTCCGAGCATGATTTTTGTGTAGTAATTCCCGCCCTTAGACAGGAGTTCACGCTTTTTTTGACCAGTTCTCGGTTCCTCCGCCTGCGACCCAGCGGGAACCAAGAACGAGATCGGAGTATTCGAGGGCGGCCAGGAGCGTGGGGAGTTGTTCGGGTTGATGTGATCCGTCAGCATCCATTTCCACCAAGACGTCAAATCCTTGTTGTAAGCCCCAAGCAAATCCTGCGAGGTAGGCGGCTCCTAGGCCGGCCTTGCCGAGTCGGTGCATCACGTGAATCCCTGAATGTCCTAACACCCATTGGTCAGCGATTTTTCCGGTGCCATCGGGTGAGTTGTCATCAATAATGAGAATGTCAGCGTCTGGGACGCTGTTGCGAACTCGGGCCAAAATATTGGGAAGAGAATCTACTTCGTTGTAGGTCGGGATAATGACCAAAATCCGCCCCAATTCCGCAATGGACGGATCTGGCAATGCGCTCACCCGCTCACCTTAACTCTTATGCCTTCGACGTTCGCGAATCGGGATGAAGGCAAGAACGCCCACGGCGAACATACTTAAAATAATTTCCAGGTAGGGGCCAAAGCGTGCAGCGAGTGTCACGTTTGAGTGCGGCGCAACTTCAACAACGAAGGAGCCCGTCTCACCATCTTGCAGGATCTCACCAACACTGCCATCGGGCAAAATCTCAGCACTGATTCCGCTGGTCGCGGCAACAATTACCGTTCGGTCGAATTGAATTGCGCGCAACCGCTCAATGTGTAGTTGCTGCTCCGGCAATGCTGTTCCAGCGAAGGTTGCGTTATTGGTTTGAACAACGAGTATCTGAGCGCCGGCACTGATTACCTGATTCACGACCCGGTCGAAGGCAATCTCGAAACAAATCAGATCACCCAGAAGCACCCCATTAACATTAAAAATTCCCGGCTCGGTCCCGTGCGCAAAGTCACGAGTCACCCGGTTGTCATAGCGTGAAATCAACGGGGCCAAAATACTGCGAAATGGAATGTACTCCCCGAATGGAACGGGAGCGTTTTTAATATAGGTGTCACCGGGGCCAGTGACCGGATCCCACAGGATCCCCATGTTGTACACCTCATTTACCGGATCTGTTGCCGAGTCAACCACAGCGCCAACCAAGATCGGTACACCGATCGCCTTGGCAGCCTGGTCGATGAGTGCTGCAGCATCGGGTTCCCGGTAGGGATCAAGGTCTGAGGAGTTCTCCGGCCAGATCACAATCTCCGGCTGGGGGACGTCACCAAGCTTCACTTTTTGCGCCAAAGCAATAGTTTCCTGAACGTGATTGTCCAAGACCGCGCGGCGAACATCCATGGCGCCCATGCCGGTTTGCGGGGTTCCTCCTTGAACAACACCGATGGCCATTTTCTGTTCAACCGGATCAACGGTTGTATTGCTGTAGTTACTCACGGTGATCGGGATCAGAAAGGACACAAGGATAATCACGACCAGGGTGATCTTTGCCCGAATCGAAACGATGAAAAAAATGCCGACAGCGGCGACCGCCACAACAACAACCATGAAACTTAACCAAGGGACTCCACCAAGACGGGACCAGAATGCCAGTGGTGAGTCCACTTGGCTAAAGGCAAACCTGGCCCATGGGTAACCACCGAAAGGAAAACGCCCCCGCAGGAACTCTTCCAGGATCCAGATCGAACTCATAGTCAGCAGGCCCACCGGCCACGGGATAGCTCTACGCGTGATGGCCCGCGAAATAATTGACATTGCAACACCAACACCTGTGATCCAGAGGCCTAGATACATGGCGAGGATCCAGGTCGCATCGGTCCCCACCACGATCAACCAATCGTGTTGCAGTCGAAATGCCACCAGGCCGTAGATAAACCCGATCAAGGCGCCGGTCTTTTTATTGGTATTCCAGACAACGGCCGTGAAGATGGCCAACGAGATCGGCGCCCACCACCACTGACTCTGCAACGGATATGCCAACGCGAGCAACCATCCGGCGATCGCCGCTGCACCAAGGCGCAGGATCAGGGGGGTTGCCCTACGAGCCATCGGTATTCACCCGATCGGCGAAATTATCCTCAAGGTAGGCAATGTCACCCTTCACAATGGTGCACACATTGATCGGAATAAGGGGGGAGTCTGCTTCGCCAAGGCTTGGTAACGGCACCGTCGCCGAACGTGGGTCGGTGCTCCACTGGGTCACTCGTGAATCGGGGACGTGCACCTGGTAATCCTCGACCCGCCACGTAGCCACATTCGCGGTTGCTCCTACTTCAATGACGCCCTCTGAATCGAACTGCGCACCAAGGGCACGCCAGCCTCCGCGCGTGTGAGCCGCAAATGCGGCTCGGCCGGTTATTCGTTCCTTCGGATTATGGTGGTGCATTGCCGCGTGCACGGCATTCCATGGCGTGTTGGGAGTCACCGGTGAATCTGATGAGAAGCAGACCGCTGTGCCATGGGATTGCAAACTCCCCCACCTGTTCATGTCCTGTGAACGCTCCCCTAATCGAGTTTCGTACATACCACCGGTGTTTCCCCACCAAGAATCAAATAACGGTTGCATGCTCGCGCTCATGCCGAGCGTGCGCATGGTCGCAATGTGGGGATCGGTGAGCATCTCCGCGTGTTCTAATCGGTGTCGCAGCTTTTTGAAATCGGTTCCTGATGTTCGATCTGCTGCCATGCTGGCCCCGTGGATTGCAATCTCGCACGCGCTGTCACCGATCACGTGAAACCCACCTTGGATTCCAGACTCGGTGCAAGCAACCAAGTGATCAGCAACCTGTTCGGCTGTGAGGTAACTGGCCCCACTGGATTGCTGATCGTCGGTGTAGGGCGCGTGCAGTAATGCCGTACGTGAACCAATAGCGCCGTCAATGAACAGGTCGCCGCCGGCGCCATGAGCTCCAAGATCGGAAATAATCTCCCGTATGTTGTCGTTGAAGAGTTCACCCCAGTAGATCGCAAGGTGGGGCATGCCCCGTTGGGAGGCAAGCTTTTTCAGGGCGCGCGCATCTTGATGGCTGCTGATCTGTGGCCCCGCCATCTCGTGGACGCTGACGATTCCGTGCTGAAGGGCATTTTTGAAAAAAGATTCCTGCGCTGTGCCACGTTGGGAATCGCTGATGGAACTCAACGCACACGTGCGCAGAGCGCCGTGGGCGAGTTGGGTGACCGGGCCCTCACCGAATCCGGTGAGCCCCTTGCTCTCGGGTGCATGCGCAATCAGTGAGTTTGAAACAAATGCTGAGTGCACGTCAACGCGGCTCAGATAGACGACACTTCCCCACGTCGCACGATCGATTTCCGATCGTGTTGGCAGTTCGGGATTGATCCAGTTGGTCTCATCCCAGCCGTGTCCCAAAATTGTGGCACCATTGACGTGTTTTGCATAGTCTGCGAGCAGGTCGAGTAATTGGTCTTTGTTCTGGACCTGGGCGAGGTTCAACCCACCGAGTATTATGCCGGTGCTGGTTGAGTGAACGTGGGCATCAACAAATCCTGGCGCCAGAAAATACCCCTCGGCATTGATGGTTACATCTGCCAACTCCCGGTGCACTTCGGCACCGCTGTGATCCCCGATCCAGACAATTTCTGCACCGTCAATGAGCATCGCCGTGGCGAAAGGGACACTCGGTGCATAGATTGCCGCATTGGTGATCAGGGTTCGTTGGGACATAAACGCTCGCGTTAAATCTCAATAACGACAAGATCGCGGGTTTGTTGATTAATTGACTCGGGCCCGTCCGGGGTGCAGATCACGATGTCTTCAATGCGGGCACCGTGGACACCTTCGATATAAAAACCCGGTTCAATACTGAACACCATATTGTTCTCAATCACCGTGGGGTTGTTCTCACCCACGTACGGTTCTTCGTGTGTTTCCAGTCCGATACCGTGGCCGGTTCGGTGGATAAAGAATTCCGCTAAATCGTGCTCGGCGAGTTCATTTCGACCGGCCGCATCAATGTCGTGACTGATCGCGCCGTGGTGAACCGCATCGGTTGAGCATTGCTGTGCTTGCTGCAACACGGCGTAACGTTCGCGGTAGGCAGATCCAGGGTCCCCCATGGAGTAGGTGCGGGTGCAGTCGCTGCAGTAACCACTCGGCATGGTCCCACCAATGTCAACAACAACCGGATCCCCCGCTTGAATGGGTCGTTCACTGAGTTCATGGTGTGGACTCGCCCCATTGGGACCCGACGCCACGATCACAAAGTCAACACGTGAGTGTCCTTCGGCCACAATCAGGTCGGCGATATCGCGTCCAACCTCTCTTTCCGTGCGGCCCACACGGAGAAGATTGGGGACCTGGGCGTGAACTCGGTCAATCGCTGCCGCTGCTTCCCGCAAGGAATCCAACTCGGTGGGGGTTTTGATAATTCGAATCGCACCGATAATCGGCGCGGCCAATTCAATTGTCGCCCCAACAAAGTTCTCTTGAATTTTTAGCACCCGCTCAGCCCACATGTGATTGTCTACCGCGATCTTGCCCCGATCAAATCCGGCACTCGTGCGGATAAGCTCGTACGGATTGTCATTTTCACCCCAGCCACGCACTTCCCAACCGAGTTCACCAAATGGGCTGGCTTTTGCCGTTGAAATCTCTAACCGGGGCACAACCAGAAAAGGAGCTTTGTGCGGGGAAATGGCCAATGCCGTGATGCGTTCGAGCGGGATCGCGTTGTACCCAATGAGATAACGAAGATCCGCGCTGGGGGTAACCAGCATCAGATCGATGCCAAGCTCCTGCAGGTGAACTTGTGCCCGGGTGATGCGTTCGGTGTAATCCGCGTTTACCGCCATGTGGGACAGATTAGCCCGGATGCCACGCCTGCGCCGTAATCGGACTACCCCGCGTCATTGTGACCGCGGCCAGGGGTTTGGTAGCCGATTCCGGAAAGGTCTGGTAGCGTCTCGAACATGATTAAAAAACGTGCAATTGCTCTGGGCACGTTGGTAGCAGCCACGACATTGGTGCTTGGATCCCTGCCGCCCTCGTCCGCCGCTCCGCAAAAAAGCATCCAGGAAGTTGCTCAACAAGTTCGCGAGCTGCAAATGGAGGCGGGCGCCGCAACCGAATTAGTTCATCAAGCCATGGAACGACTCGGCGAGATTGCATCGGATCTCCAGTCCATCCAAAACCGGGCGGCTCGCGAGCGAGCCGACATGCGGGCATCGATGGCCACGATTAATGACATTGCCCGAGCCGCGTACACATCCGGTGGTATCGACTCCACCCTGCAACTCCTGTTGTCGGAGAATCCCGACGAATTTCTGGCGCAGGCCTCACTTATGAGCCAACTGGAGCAGACCCAACTCGCTCAATTACGGCAGGCTCAGACTTCGCGTCTTCGCATAGCGCAAACCGAAGCCGAAATAACCGAGCGGGAAGCCAGGGTGCAACAGGTCCGTGGAGACATGGTTTCAGCCCAAAAAGATGCCGACGCCCAATTGTCCGCCGCCCAAGATGTTCTGGACGGACTTCAAGCCGATCAGAGACAACAGTTGTCACAACTCGCTGACCAACGTCGGCAAGATCAGATCGGTGTGGCCGCGGCAGAGCTTGCAAATTTCGATTCTGGGTCCTCGGGTGGATCGCGTGCCCAGCTAGCCATTAAATACGCCCTCGCCCAAGTGGGCGAGCCTTACTCGTTCAGCGCACGGCCACCAGATTCGTGGGATTGCTCCAAACTCACGACTGCTGCTTGGTCTCAGGCCGGGGTCGGACTCACCGCCCTGAGTTTCACCCAATGGGACCAAACCCGACGAGTTCCGGTGAGTGAGATCCAACCCGGCGATTTGGTGTTCTATTTCGGCAGCGGGGCCCACCACGTCGCTATTTATATTGGTGGCGGCAAAATGGTGAGTGCTTCTAATCCCCGTGACGGCGTCGAAATTATTGACTTCCTTGGCCCTTGGTACAAAGAGCGATTCAGCGGTGTCGGTCGAGTTTTTTAATGTCTCAGTACTAGTGACCTCTACGTTAAAGCGCTGACTCTGTCGGGTTGGGGTGTCATACTCCCCGAATGAGTGGGCCACTGTTAATTCTGGACAGCGCAACCTTGTACTACCGCGGCTTTTACGCACTGCCGCAGAAAATGGTCGCCCCTGATGGCAGCCCGCACAATGCGATCCGTGGCTTCCTGTCCATGCTGACCAAACTGATGTCAATTCACCAGCCCAGTGGGATCGTCGCGGCCTGGGACAACGACTGGCGGCCGGCGTGGCGAGTTGAGTTAATCCCTGGCTACAAAACCCACCGCGTGGAAATGACGACGGGCACCGAGGAAATACCGGATACGTTAAGCCCTCAGATTGATGCAATTGCAGCACTTCTTGACGCGTGGGGTATCGCAAGAATTGGAATTGACGGATTTGAGGCCGACGATGTCATTGCCTCGATCGCAGCCCAACATCAGGGAGATTCATTGGTTGTCACCAGCGATCGTGATCTGATCCAGGTTGTTACAGATCGAGTTTCGTTACTACTACAGGTGACCGGCGGGGTGGAAGCCTGGCCGGTTTTGGATCCATCAGGTGTGATGGCTAAATATGGTGTTTCCCCAACCGACTATCTAGCCATGGCGGCGCTGCGCGGGGATCCAAGTGATGGACTTCCCGGCGTCGCTGGCATCGGAGACAAGACCGCTTGTGCACTTATCACGGAATATGGAACGCTGGAAAATCTTGTCGCAGCAGCCAGTGCTACGTCATTCAGTAAACCATTGACCCCCAGACTTGCGGAACGAATATGTTCTTCAACGAACTATCTTGATGCGGCTCTCGCAGTTATCACGGCGGAGACTCGACTGCCCGTGAGCGCGTGGTCATTCGACGTGCCCGCTGAACCCGTCGACCACAACGCACTCAATAACGTGGCAGAGCGATGGGGTGTGGAAAAATATGTTGCGGAGTTGCTTCAGGCTGCGCTGGGATAGGAAATAATTCCGCGTTTGCACAAATCAATAGCAGCAACAGCATTAGCGTGCAGATCAGAATCAGGAGGCGTCACGGCAACAATTTGGCCGAGAAGGTCGATCACCTGGCGAACCCAACGTACGAAATCCCCCGCGGTCACATCATTGCTGGTTAGGATTTTCATTAGAGTCGCACCCTTCGCCCACCGATATAGCGCCCAGGCAAGGCCAGCATCTAATTTACGACTTTCATTCACTTTATGGTCGTGCTCAACGCCTTCAACCTGACCCCACATGTAATGAATGTCGTCGAGGGCCTTTTGGGTTGGACCCCCAGGTACTGAAGGTGCTTCATCGGAATCACCGCGGCGGCTCTCGTAGACGAAAGTGGAACACACTGCAGCCAGGGATGCTGGATCAAGTTCGTCAAGAACCCCGGCCAAGATTGTTTGGGCGATCAGTAAATCGTTTTCCGAGTAGACCCCTTTAAGCAGGTCACCTCGCTCGGTAACCTGCCACTCGCCCATTGGATCCTTTACCAAGTAACCGAGTCCACCCAATACCGAGCACAGCCGGTCAAACCTTCGCGCTATCGTGTTTGTCCGGCCTTTCATGCGGGATGAAACGTCTTGATACTGGCTTTCAGTTTTTTGATACCGCTCACCCCAGCGCGCGTGCGCCTCGCGCTCATCGCAGCCATGGCATGGGTGGGCCCGCATGCGATCCCGCAGGTCTTGAACGAGTGGGTTAACGTCAGGTGATTTCTTACCGCGCCTCTTGGGGTCGGCCACGTGTTGCCCAATCTCA
>Ga0105049_10003545_pt1 | contig 18418 bp, 12 predicted proteins | sample MAT06_FD_78087 | JGI IMG/M metagenome (GOLD analysis project Ga0105049, IMG submission 78087) | Freshwater microbial communities from Lake Fryxell liftoff mats and glacier meltwater in Antarctica - MAT-06 | ecosystem: Environmental > Aquatic > Freshwater > Ice > Liftoff microbial mat | place...
GATCAACCGCTTTGAGCTCGTTCCCATGCGGTCATGGAATTTCCGATGAGGAAACGTTACTTTCACTACGCGGTCACACCCGGCAGGTGTGACCCACGGTGAGTCACTCTTGCCGAGTGTGACTATGCAACGGTCAACGAATGTTACGCAACAGCTTAGCCGATCAACGGCTTTGCTATCCCTTGGCCATCCACTTGCCATGGGACCCAGACCAATGCCAGAAGCTTGGTCTTGGTGTCCGCCTTACGAATTGGTATGTCAATCGCTTCCAACGCTAGGTTCTCTACTGAAAACTGGCTCGTAACGATTTCGATCTCGTCCTGGCATTCACGTTCCAGTTCATCTTTGGCCGCCATCAGCTCTTCGTAAGACTCTTGGGCACGCATCACATCCCCCTTTTGTGCCGCTGCCTTACCCATCCCTTTCACCGCGCTGGCCGCACGCGTTACGTTGGTGGAACTGGCGATTTTATTTCCCAGAAGGGCGCCGAGGATGGTGGTTCCGATATTAAAGAAGCCTTCCATTTGCTTGGCATTGGCCTGTTCCTTCTCGCGTTCCAGTTTTTGTTGTGATGCTAGAATGCGGGTTTGAAACGATCGTATCTTATCGCCAAACTTGATTTTGAGTTTGTCGATCGCTTGGTCTCGCAACTCCTTGGCTTTGTGCGAGAACTCAATGCGAGCATCCATTTCCGCTACCCCAGGTGCCGATGTCTGCTTAAGCGCTTTGCATGCGTAAACCGTGCACTGGGTATGCCGGAAGAAGTATTCCTTGAGGGACTTTTCCCAGGACGCGTAGTTCTTGCTTGCGGAAAGTGCTACCGGCAACTCGGCATAGGCGAACGCATCTTCCGGTTGGTTGCCCAATTGCAACACGTCAGGCTCTATCCTCTTTGCCTTTTCCCACAACGGATCGGGAACCTCCTGGTCGATATCGACCAACAACTGGACATCTTGCCAGTAGTCGACATCAGCGCTTGATTTCACAAAGTGGATACTTGATTGGCTCAAGATGGCGGGTCGATAAACCATACGGGCCTTTGCCCCCGCTATTTTGGTTGGGATCAAAAATTTCTCGGTCACATCTGCCGGTACGATCGGGCGAGTGTTCGATTCGCCTCCTGCCGTGCTGAGTGAGCCAGCGGCTTGGCGAGAGGAAGCCGATGGCTGGGGCTGTTTGCGTTTGTCCGCCATCAGCTTCGATATCTGATCGCGTGACAGTGGACCTCGCAGGTACGACAGAGCCCATCGCGATTGAAAAACGGTCGGGCCGTCATCGTGCACATTGTTCATCAAGAACACACGATTGCCCAGCGCGGAGAGGGAACGTTCCATCGTTTGGCGATCGAATGCACTCCCCTGTTGCATTGAAGCGCCCTCAAGACCATCGAGAACGCGGTCCTTGTCCCGTTGGGTTTGCAATCGACCGAGGAACCAGGTACCCATGTTCGAAAGGCCCTTGTAGTCTAGATCGACCGGGTTCTGGGTTGCCAAGACAATTCCAAGTCCGAAGGCTCGAGCTTGCTTGAGCAACGTCAACATCGGCGGCTTAGAAGGTGGTTTGGCCGACGGCGGGAAATATCCATAGACTTCATCCATGTAGAACAGAGCTCTCAAGGAGCCCGTACCGGGTTGAGCTCGCATCCATGCCAACAACTCACCCAAAAAGATCGTGACGAAAAACATCCGTTCTGCATCGTTCAAGTGAGCGATCGAAAGGATCGATAGCCGCGGTTTTCCCTCAGAAGTATACAAAAGTCCTTTGATATCGAGCGTTTGTCCTTCCAGCCAGCCAGCAAACGCAGGCGAGGCGAGCAAATTGTTGAGGCTCATCGCCAGTTTCACACGATCCGAAGCGGGGTAAAACGAGTCCAAATCGATCACACCGATCTTCTTGATGGGTGGCGTTTGGATCTGGCGGATCAACTCTTCCAGGCTTAGGTTGTTCCCGTTTTTCCAGGATTGATTAAAGATGTTGGAAAGCAGAATGTGTTCCCGGCTAGTCAAAGGGTCCGCGTCGATCCCTAGCAGAGTGAGCAATCCCGATGAGGCGGCCGAGATCTTCTCTCGCATAGTCTCTGCGTCTTCGCGTACAGCGGGCGGCGGCGCGTCGAAACTCTTCAGCACCGTCATTGGCACGCCGATGTTGCTGCCCGGCGTGTAAATGGTGATGTCCACTGCGTCGCGGTAACGTTGGATCCGATCTGCGTCTTGATGCCAATCGTTCAAGCCATTCCGCCAGCGAGCGGCAGTCTCCTCAGCGAGTTGCTCCATCGGTTTGCCTTGCCGAGTCGCTTCGGCCGGTTCAATCCATTCTTGGAAATCCGAAGGCGCCAGTTTCGGAAAGGCAAGCAGTAGATTTCCAAGATCCCCTTTAGGATCAATGCAAATTGCAGGCACTCCGTCGATGGCCGCTTCCTCAAGCAGGCTCAAACACAAACCTGTCTTTCCACTGCCAGTCATCCCGACGCATAACGCATGCGTTACGAGATCTTTCGAATCGTAATTGACGAGATCGTCTAGCAGCTTTCTTCCTCCGAGATCGTACTTCTTACCTAAGTAAAAACTTCCAAGCTTTTCATAGTCTTGAGCCGAAGGCATGCGAGAGATCCTCGATTTGGTAGGAAGAAGATTCGGTCTTGGGCTTTAGCCCCGATGAGAAAAGGACCGCACTATTCGTCGGCGACGTTGACAAAGACCTTCAATGCCGAATTATCCTCTACGAGCAGCCTCATCATTTCTTTGTAGCCTGCTAAGCCATTCACCGGGCTGGTCAAGATCTTTTCCAATACATCAGGGAACATGACTTCACCGAGTGCCAAGTCCTTGATTCCCGATTCGAAATGTTCACGGTTTGCATTCACACTGCCGACGAGCAATTTGTTTCCAAGGACCCATTCAATGTTGATCTTGTCGGACGGTACGGTGGAAAGCTCCTTACCACCGGTGATGCTCGTCCAAACCAAGACACCATTGTGGCCGAGAGCTTCCATGGCGTTGAATGCGATGGAAGAGGATCCGGTCGCGTCGATGATCAAATCGGCCTTGCCCACCTTCTTTGCAAGTTGCTCCAACGAGGTTTGGGAGGTCGCGATGTAGTTGGCTTCCATCCCCTCGACGATGGAGCTCTTGAGATGAGGGCCAGCTGCCCGAGCAAGCGTAAAGACTTCAATTCCTTTCAGACGGAGGATAAGGGTCGAAAGCAAGCCGATTTGGCCTGCGCCCAAAACAAAAGCTCTCTTTGGACTCCAAACTTTCATCCGACGTTGCGCTTCGAAAGCCTGATGAATCGCCTTGGCAGCGCAGCTCATCGGTTCCATTAAAACGTGTAGATATTTCAAACCTTTAGGAACCCGCACGATGTAGTCTTCGTGGTCGACAAAGTACTCGGTGAGGTAGCCATGCAACAAATTAATGCCGCGTTCGTAGTAAGTTTCTTCGCTAGTCATATCGTACGTTCCGATCTGATCATAGATCGAACTGCCAGGACGGCGAACAGTGGCCGTAACGTAGTCGCCAACCCGAATGTTGCGAACGTTGGCGCCAACCTCCATGACGATGCCAAAGGATTCGTGCCCCAGGACTAAGAAGTCGTCGCCTGGAGGCGGGTTTCCGTACAACGCATCGTTGATTTCGCGGTCGGTCGCATCGACACCAACCTTGAGCACCTTGACCAAGATCCCTTTTCCATCAGCGATCTTGCCGATCGACGGCATGGGAATCTCTCGTTCGTGAACACTATTGGGAGTACCTGGCCGAACGGCTATTGCTTTCATAACACTCTGCTAACGAAGAACTGGAGGAATTGAAAATGAAACCTGAGGAAGCCCGAAAATTGTACTTACCCGCTGGGTTTTGTCACAGTACTCACGGTCAGTACAAAAGGTTCACGGTCTGTACAAAAGCCTGCTGCAGCTTGGGCAGAGAACTGCATTGCCCATCCGTAAACTATCCAGAATCTTTGGCGGCAAGCCCGTGTAACAACCTCCGCAAGAAACGTCATCGAGTGGAGCCATTGAGTCTTCGCCCCGGTTTACCACCAGACGCTTATACTGGACAGTGAACTCGGGCGTCAGTAGCTTTTCGGCACCGGACAAATTACCCTCCACGCGAGCCAGTTCCAACTGAAGTCCGGCCAGTTTTTGTGTCACATTTGTCTCGGTTTTGATGCGGTCGGCATCAACGAGCTTCCATTTCTCTTCGAGCTCTTTCGAAGAAAGCTGTAGGCTATCGATTTCTTCGAGGATCTCCAAGATCTCGTCGGACAAGACACTGTTGGCTTGGGAATCGGCCGCAATCTGTTCCCTGATCGCTTGAAACTCACGGTTGTTCTTGGCCGCGTTCATTTTCCCTTCCCAGTCATGGATCTTCGCCTCGCGCTCTCGCAATTGCAGCTGCTTGCGATCCGCTGCCATTTTCTGTTGTTTAATCGTATCCTTGCATTTCTGAAACGCGTCTTTAGCAGCGTCGACCTGTATCCCAGCCGCTTTGACTTGACGTGGCCCGCGGTCGATTTGGGTTTTTATGTCGGCAATTTGAACCAAAAGTTGATGCAAATTACGGACGACAGAGTCGCTGACGTTCATTCGGATTCCACGGGGAGTAGGTGCGGCATAGCAGAATTCACCAATTAAACCACCAACCGGACCGTCAAGCTAGGGATTGCACTTGTAGTTTCAGGTTTAACACAACGCGAACGCACAGATGGTTTGGGTGGACGGGTAGTTGGATAGGGTTGACCGGGTGGCGTGGGGCAACTCTCAAAAAGACGAAGTTTCTGCTGCGAGTTTTTAGTAAGAGCGCGATCGGAACGAACACATCCTCTCCAACACGTCTAGAATGAAGCATCCGATAAGCAAAATTGGTACCGGACAGATCGCAATTGCCCCCCCTTCCTCCCACCTTTCGCAAGCGTGCCACGTGCATCTCTACTCACCAATCAGATCGCTTGCTCTGTGGATAACGGCGAGCTTGCTGCTGCTCATTCCTAGCCAATGCTTGCCGTTTGCCGACGCCCAGGAAGCAGCCAGCCTATCGGATTCAGACCGTGTGCGGTTCATACTGTCCGTTCGATGCGTTGGATGCCATAATGCTTCGGAAAAGAATGGCGGACTCGATTTTTCGACTCGCCAATCGCTCATCAGCGGTGGTGATTCCGGTCCCGCTTTCCATGAAACCAGTCCGGCCGAGAGTCCTTTCTGGAAACGGATCGAGGCGGGTGAAATGCCCCCCAAGAAACCGCTTGCGGCAGACGAGGCCCAGGCTGTCCAAAAGTGGTTGCAGTCGGGTGCAATATGGCCCGGCGAGGCACTTGACCCCGCGGAGTTTAGCAGCGATTCGCGAGCAGGTTACGATTGGTGGTCTTTGCAACCGCTGAGGAAAGTCGTTCCTCCCATCTCGAGTGAGCCAACCATCCAGGGTGAGCCAACCATCCAGGGTGAGCCAACTATTTCCAGTGACCGCCAGCAACAGCATCCGATAGATGCATTCGTGCTGGCAAAACTTCAGGAAGCGGGCATGACAATGTCTCGCCCCTCGGATCGCAAGGTGTTGGCCCGAAGGCTCGCCTTCGACGTTACCGGACTGCCCCCAACGCAGACATTTGTTCAGGCGTGCATGGAAGCTAGTAGGGAGGCTAACTCCGTCAAGCAAATAGAGGAATGTGTCAACCAATTGCTCGATAGTCCGCTGTTTGGTCAGAGGTGGGCGCGGCACTGGCTCGATGCGGTTCGCTTCGGTGAAAGCCATGGCTTCGAACGTGATCAGCTGCGCAGCAATGCTTGGCGATACCGTGATTGGGTGGTCCATGCGATCAATGCGGATATGCCGTATGACGAATTCTGCAGGATGCAGATTGCAGGAGACGCTTTGCTGCCAAGCTCAGCCGAGGGGACAATCGCGACCGGCATGCTGGTCTGTGGCCCGTACGATCAAGTGGGGCAGACACAGCAAAGTCAAGCCATGCGATCGGTCGTTCGACAGGACGAACTGGAAGACTTGGTGGGGACGATCAGCCAGACCTTTTTGGGATTGACCGTCAATTGCAGCCGTTGTCACGATCACAAGTTTGACCCCATTCCACAACGCGAGTACTACCAAATGTGCGCGGCGCTGGCAGGCTCTCATCATGGCGAAACCCGCGTGAACGCCGACTTCGTCGTCGCGACCGCTCGCACCGTGGAGGAGCGTCAACAGTCGCGACAGCAGCAACTCCAACGTGACATCGAAGCGATCGAAACGCCCGTGCGAGAACGCCTAGAGTCGGAAAGGCGATTGGCGGTTCGAACAGAGATCGCCGATTCTCCGGTAGGTCTTCCGAAGCCAATTGCCCGCTGGGAATTTGAGGATCTAAGAGATTCGATCGGAAACCTGGACCTCGAACTAAAATCAATAGCCGCGATACGAAATGGTCGCTTGCATTTGAACGGCGTTGGTTTTGCCAAATCGAAGAGTCTCAAACGACAGATCAAGGAGAAGACGTTGGAGGTTTGGGTTCAGCTCGAAAACGTAAACCAACGCGGGGGCGCTGCGATCGGAATCGAAAAGGATAATGGGGCCGTTTTCGATGCAATCGTCTTCGGAGAAATCATGCCCGGTGGTTGGTTCGCCGGCAGCGAGCACTTTTCCAGAACGGATTCGTTCCAATCCACAGAAATGGAATCCGTGGTCGATTCGCTGATTCATATCGCGATGGTCTATGACTCGGATGGAACCATTCGAGCCTACCGAAACGGCCGACCCTATGGGGAACCGTACCGGAAAGCAGACTTGATAGAGTTTCCGCCAGAGACGTCGCACATTCTTTTTGGGTTGCGTCATTCTCCTGTCGATGAAAGTCGAGTGCTAAAGGGCTCCTTGGAGAAAGCTCAACTGTACGATTACGCGCTGACGGATAGCCAAGTGCTCGCGTCGGCCGTCGATCAACGATCCTCAGTTAGCTATAAAGAAGTGCTGGCCCAAGTCGATCCGGGCTCAAAACCAGCGTTGGAGGCAATGCACTTTGAACTTAAACAAGTCTTAGAGCATCGTGCGCGCAGTCTGGACCCGAAGGTGTATACCATCGCCTCGAAGGAGCCTAATAAGACTTTCGTATTGGCACGCGGTAATCCAAATAGTCCTACCGACGAGGTCGTACCGGGTGGCATATCGTCCATCCGCGGATTGGATTCTCAGTTTTCGTTGAAGGGGAATGCCAGCGATGGCGAACGCCGCACGGAGTTGGCTAGTTGGATTACGGACCGGCGAAATCCTTTGTTTGCAAGAGCCATAGTGAATCGCGTTTGGCAGCATCACTTTGGTGTTGGAATGGTGGATACACCCAACGATTTCGGCTTCAACGGAGGCCGGCCCTCGCATCCTGAGCTGCTCGATTGGTTGGCCAACGATTTGATCGAGCATGGTTGGAGTTTGAAGCATTTGCATAGGCGTATCCTGACCTCCCAAACGTATCAACAGTCCTCTCGCCCAATAGACGCTTTTCTAGCAAGAGACTCGGGCAATCGACTCCTCTGGCGCAAACAACCTTGGCGGCTAGATGCGGAATCGCTTCGCGATACGATGCTCTCTTTAGCGGGAATTTTGGATCCTTCTATCGACGGCCCAGGCTTCTACGAATTCGATTTGTCGGTCAATAATTCCCATTTCTACTTCATGCGCGACCCAATTGGGGAGACCTTTCAACGACGTACGCTATACCGAACTGTTGTTCGTTCCGGTCGAAGCAATTTTCTGGATGTGTTCGACTGTCCGGACCCCTCGACCAAAACACCACAGCGAGCATCGACGACGACTCCGTTGCAGTCGCTGTCACTCATGAACAATAGCTTTGCCGTTCGCATGTCGAAACTTTGGGCGGATCGCGTCGAGCTCGCATGTCCAGATTCCACGGAGGGCCAAGTATCGCTTTTATTCGAACAAGCGTTTTCTCGGACGCCATCGCCCATGGAACGCAACGCGTGCGTCGATGTTGCGAAAGCGCACGGCTTGTCGACGGTTTGTCGTGCGTTGATCAACAGCAACGAACTTCTCTATGTGGACTAAAACATGAACTTACACCGCAGGCAAGTACTCCAGTGGGCGACCCGCGGGATCGGCTCCACGGCCCTTTTGTCGATGTTGATAAAGGATGGCTTGGTGCTGGCCGAGCCCCCGCAAACTGTTGCGTCCAACAAATCTTTGCATCATCCTCCGAAGGCCAAACGCGTTATCCACATTGTGGCTTGCGGAGGAGTGAGTCAAGTCGATTCGTTCGACTACAAACCGGAATTGGAAAAGTACCACGGGAAGTCTCTGAGCGGTGATAAGCCGGATGTTTTTTTTGGTCAGGTTGGCTTGCTAAAAAAGAACGATTGGGAGTTTCGAAAGCGAGGCGAAAGTGGTCTTTGGATCTCAGAGCTCTTTCCTCACCTTGCCGGCGTAGCAGACGAGCTCACGGTCATTCGGTCCATGTTCGCTGAGACATCGAACCATACTCCCGCAACGTTTCAGGAGAATACCGGTTTTCGACTGAATGGATTTCCAGTGTTCGGAGCTTGGGCTTCCTACGGGCTTGGTAGCGTGTCGCAAGACTTGCCAACGTTCGTAGTCATCCCGGACCCGCGTGGCGTTCCTGCGGGTGGATCGATCAATTGGACAAACGGCTTCTTGTCAGCGCAGCATCAAGGAGTCGTTGTGCGCAGCCAAGGAACGCCCATGGATGACTTATTCCATCCGCCGGATTCCAGTCCAGCGTGCGAAAGCGATTTGAGGCAATTGCTAAAAAGTCTTAACGAGCAGCATCAACTCGTTCGAGGGGATGATGATTTGGCGGCTAGGATGCGTAGCTACGAGATGGCCGCTCGGATGCAGCGCGTTGTTCCGGAGGTAACCAATTTGGAATTGGAAACCGAGGAAACACGAAGAATGTACGGTGCGGATCAAAAAGAGACGGCCGATTTTGGCCGCGCCTGTCTCTTGTCGCGGCGAATGCTCGAGTCAGGCGTCCAGTTTATACAGTTGTTTTCGGGGGGCGCCTTTGGCTCTCCCAGAATCAATTGGGATGGCCACGAGGACATGGTGCAGAATCACACGCAGGAAGCGCTGCGTATTGATCTGCCGATAGCAGGCTTGATAACGGACCTCAGACGTCGCGGAATGCTGGACGATACGCTGGTATTGTTTACCAGTGAGTTTGGCCGGACTCCGTTCGCCCAATCAGCCTCGGACGTGGTCGGAAAAGGGAGAGATCACAACCAATTCGGCTTCTCGGTGTGGATGGCGGGCGCAGGCCTTAAGCCGGGATTTGCATATGGCTCAACCGATGAGATTGGAATGCGAGCAGTGGATAACCCAGTCCACTGGCATGATTTTCATGCCACGGTCTTACATTTGCTAGGGATCGATCACGAACGACTTACCTTTTACCATAACGGTATCCGCCGAAGGTTGACAGATGTAAGCGGGCAAGTGGTTTCTGGAATCTTGGCTTGAGGTTCTGCAGGACCGACAATACCCTAGTCTGTCTAGCTTGCCCCTTTTACCTTGAGTTCATAGCTTCGAAATGGTAAGACGCACGATGGATAGGTGCGCAATGGATGCGCACTGACGGCGGACGGATCCCCGGCTCAGACGGATCCACGGCTCAATAGTGACATGCGTCGAAACAAATCCCACCTCAAAAACGCTAGCCTCCCTTGGGGAAACTTCGGGACGTGGGTTTTCTTGCTTGTGGTCTTGGCCATCCATTCAGGTTGCCGGAATTTCGTCCAGCGTAAATCCAATTCGCAGCTGGTAGCGGCTCGGCAATTATCCTTGCGCGGAGCCGACGCTTTACAGCGTTCTCGGACACACGATGCCGAGTTGCTGTTTTCTGAAGCGCTTCGTAACTCTCCTTTGGATGAACGAGCTCATTGGGGATACGCGTCCACCCTTTGGAAGAGAGGTGACCAACAGCGGGCAGTGGAGCACATGCGAGAAGCTGTTAGGCTCTCGGGACGCAATCCTGAATTCGTGGTGCGATTGGGGGAAATGAATTTGGAAATGGGAGCCCGCAAAGAGGCATACCAAGATGCCATTAGCGTTTTGTCGATCAATCGCAACCATGCCGAAGCCTGGGCGCTCGTGGGCGATACGCATCAGGCCGAAAGAGACTGGCCGGCTGCGCATGAAGCGTATGAGCGGGCGCTTCTGATCCGAAGCGACTTCCCAAGAGTTCAACTTGCTCGGGCAGAAATTCTTCGTCATACGGGGCGACCTCAAAGCGCGTTGGCCGCCTTGGACCGCATGACAGATTTACATACCGCTGCTAGTACCGATCCAGAAGCACTTTTGGTCCGAGGCATGGCGCTGGCTGACCTCAACCGGAACGCCGAGGCAGCCGAGTCGTTGGCCTTGGCTTCGGAAAAAATGCCCAACAGCCTCATCGACAAGCAGATTCAGCTGGTCCATGCACAGCATCGTATCGGCGAACTGGTCCCAGCCCGCATGACCCTGGGCCGCCTCATCGCCTCCAATACCAGCAATCCGGAAGTGCAACGACTACAGTCGATGCTCGACATGTCCTTTGCTCACCTGAGCGAGCCTTCCGAACCTTTCCGAATGGCTGGTCCCGTACTCGGTACGGATACCATCGGTCCTTTGAGAAGATAGATTCGGGAACCATCGAACTCCTAGGAAGCTCCGCGGACTTTGATTTTCAAACGGTCGAATCGACGAGAAAGTAATTTTTCGGAATAATCGATACCCTCGGCACCAGTAACCGAGTTTCTCATCGTACTTATGACACTTTTCAGGGACAACGGAGAGTTTATAAGCCAAGTTTTGAGCGAGTCCTATGAAATTAACTTGCGACAATGTAATTGCCAAATGCCTACCATCTACCGCGAACTTGGATTAACAATCTATCGCTGGATGACTGCGCGCTCTCGCTCCCGCCTGACGACCTCGTACGCCGCGCATCGTATGTTTCCAGCTAGCGTACTGTTCTACCATCGGGTCGCAACGCACTCGATGAACGACTGGTCGATCGAAAAGAATAACTTCGAACGACACTTGGACTGGATCGTAAAGTATTCGACGCCCGCTTCGTTGGACCAAGTTCGAGATTCGCAATTGGCAGGTTCGCGATCTCAGCCCATGGTAAGCATTACTTTCGATGACGGTTATGGCGAGAATACGGAACACGCGATTCCTGCATTGCTCGCCCGAAGAATTCCCTGTACCTACTTTGTCTCGACACACTTCGCCGAATCCGGAGAACCCTTCCCGCACGACGTAAAGAACGGCGTGCCGCTACGAGTCAATACCATTGATGAAATTCGTACGATGGCCGACCAAGGCATCCAGATCGGTGCCCATTCGCATACCCATGTCGACTTTGGTACGCCGATGAGTGAGTGGCAACACCGAGCCGAGATCACCGACGTTCGAAAGCGATTGCAGGATTGGACAGGGCAGAGTATCGACTACTTTGCATTCCCATTCGGTTTGAAAAGAAACATCACACAAGAAGCGATCGACGTCGTATTCGAATCGGGCTTCAAGTGCTTTGTCAGCGCCGCAGGGGGCATGAACTGGCCTGGGCAGGACGCCAACCATTTGCAACGTATTCACGGTGAGCCCGGCATGTCCGCACTAAAAAATTGGCTGACGTTCGACCCTCGTAAAGTCCGTGCAGCACCTCCGATCGAAACTACTCTTCAAACACGTTCGCTTGCGAAAGCCGGTTCGCGATGAGCCCCGATTTGGTATGCGGTGCCGACTCGGAATGCGGTGCCAACTCGGAATGTGGTGCCGACCACAACCAAAATCCGCTTCAGCTGAATGCAATAGAACCGAAGCTTGTCCCGTTTCCATTGCGTCCCCTCAGAACGCTGTTTGTGATTACCAGTATGCCTGTCGGTGGAGCTGAAACTCTACTGGTCAACCTGATGCGAAACTTTCGCACATCTCACATCGTCCCGATGGTCGCTTGCCTCAAAGAAAAGGGGCCTTTGGGCGAAGAGATTGCAAAGGAGTTTGAGGTTACCGACCATTGGCTCCGTGGGAAGTACGATATCGGAGTAGTCCACCGAATGTCCCGATACATGGTGTATCAAAGGTGCGATGCAATCATCACCGTCGGGGCCGGTGACAAGATGTTTTGGGGGAGACTAGCGGCTCGGTACGCTTCGATACCCGTAGTCTGCAGCGCGCTGCACTCCACGGGTTGGCCCGACGGCGTCGGCAGACTCAATCGACTTTTGACTCCCATTACCGATGCTTTCATCGCCGTCGCGAAACCTCATGGCGAGTTTCTGGTCGACTACGAACGATTTCCGGCAAAGAAAGTTGCCGTCATTCCCAACGGTGTGGATACCGAACGCTTTCAACCCAACGACGATTTCCGGCGCGCTGTTCGAAGGGAACTAGGGATTTCTTTCACCGCGCCCCTCACCGGCATTGTTGCCGCCTTGCGACCGGAAAAAAACCACAGACTGTTCTTGACTGTAGCGGCCAAGATAATCGAAAGGCAGCCGGACGCTCACTTTGTCATCGTCGGTGACGGACCGGAACGAGGGGCTATTGAGGCAGCCGTCGAAGACTTAGGCATCCGCCGCAGTGTGAGCCTTTTGGGCTCGCGGTCCGATACTCCACGACTGCTCGCCAGCTTAGACGTCTTCGCCTTAACCAGTCACAATGAAGCGAGTCCTGTTTCCATTTTAGAAGCGCTCGCTTGTGGAGTCCCTGTGGTCAGCACACGGGTCGGCTCGGTTTCCGAAACGGTCCACGATCAGTGGAATGGATTCACAGCTGAGCCAGGAGACTGCGACGGTATTGCTAGCGGCATCCTTCGTCTGTTGCGGGACAAGCCGACCGCTGACCAGATGGGTCGGAATGGTCGCGAGCACGTCCAGACGCATGGTTCCCTAAGGACCATGGTCCGGATGTACGAGCAACTGATCCATCGCATCTACGATCAGAACCAAAACAGGTCGTAGAGTCTAACTCTTGAGTTCGACCAACGTCGCATCCGCAGCCATCTTTCGGATGTCTTCGGTGATTCTCATCGAGCAGTATTTTGGTCCACACATACTGCAAAAGTGCGCGCTCTTGAACGTGTCCTGCGGCAGCGTTTCGTCGTGGTAGGCTTTAGCCGTTTCGGGATCGAGCGACAATCGGAACTGTTCGTTCCAATCGAATGCAAACCTAGCTTTGGAGAGTGCGTTATCGCGATCTTGGGCACCTGGACGTTTTCTGGCAACGTCCGCTGCATGCGCTGCGATTTTGTAAGCGATCACTCCTTGTTTCACATCTTCCCGGTTCGGTAGACCAAGATGTTCTTTGGGGGTGACGTAGCAGAGCATGGCCGCTCCGCTCCATCCCGCAAGGGCGGCTCCGATAGCGCTCGTAATGTGATCGTAACCAGGAGCGACGTCGGTCACCAAGGGGCCCAGAACATAGAACGGAGCACCGTGACAAACCTCAATTTGCTTTTTGATATTCATCTCGATCTGGTCCATCGGAATGTGGCCAGGACCTTCGACCATGACCTGCGTACCCTTGCTCCAACCGCGTTTGCAAAGACCGCCTAGAACGTCGAGTTCCGCGAACTGAGCCGCATCGCTCGCATCGGCAATCGAACCCGGTCGGAGACCATCCCCAAGACTCCATGTCACGTCGTATTGCTTCATGATATCGCAAAGATCATCGAAAGCTTCGAAGAGCGGATTCTGTTTGCGATGCACCATCATCCACTTGGCGATCAACGAGCCACCGCGGCTCACGATACCCGTAACTCTCGCGGTTGTAAGATGCAAGTGCTCCAACAGGACGCCGCAATGGATCGTCATGTAGTCGACCCCTTGCTTGGCTTGGTGTTCGACCATATCCAGGAAATGCTGAGCCCGCATGTCTTCGATGTTGCCACCGAGTTCTTCTAGCATTTGGTAGATTGGAACCGTTCCGATGGGTACAGGAGAGGCCGCGATGATCTTGCTGCGGATGTTGTCGATATCCTTGCCGGTGGAAAGATCCATGACGGTATCTGCTCCGTAGTGGACAGACACGTGCAATTTCTCCAGTTCCTCCTCGACGTTGCTCGTCACGGCAGAGTTACCGATATTGGCATTGATCTTGCATTTCGAAGCAATGCCGATGCACATCGGTTCGAGGTTTCCCTGCAAGTGGACTTTGTTGGCAGGGATGACCATCCGCCCTGCCGCCACCTCGTCGCGGATAAGTTCGGCCGTGAGGTTCTCCCGCTGCGCAACGAATTCCATTTCGGGAGTGATTTGACCGGCAAGGGCGGCGGTATATTGAGTCGTCACGGGTATGAATGCTCCAAGGGGTTGTTTGTGGGATAGGACAGCGAAAACAGCTTTAGTGCTCCGGTGAACCAAGGCATAGTTTATCGTCCCGTTGACCAGCGGGGAACCGGAAAACGCAAACCAAGGACTACTTCCGGCCCAGTAATCGATTCATATTCTTTTTATAAGATTCGACACCTGGTTGGCCGTAAGGGTTGATGCCCATGAGCCGTCCCTCAACGGCGGTGGCGAGCATCATCATTTGAAACAGTTGCCCCATATGTAGCTCGTCTACCCGCGGGACAAACAGGTTGGTGGATGGCCTGCCATCCTCTCGAAGCGCTTGATTGGTTCCCTCGATTGCAGCTTGCATGACCTCGGGCAAAGTTTTTTCGGCGATCTCATTCAGAGAATCCGCATCCGCGTCTCGTTTGCCGATGGGCAACGCGTCGAATCGATATTCGTCGACGATAATATTGTTGAAGACTTTGTCTCGTTTGCCTTGTTGATGCTGCTGATGTCGGGAATGCAAATCGCGTGTATTGAGCGTCGTCAAGGGCGTGAAGCCCATCAGGTTCTTTCCCAGACTCTCTGCGGAAAGCTGGTCATACCACATGCCAAACGACTCCAGAGCTTTGCTCCAAACACTCATGACACGGATATTGACACCACGATGTTTTTCAAGCAAATGGTTGGCAGCGACAAACTGGAGAACGATATTTTCCTCCGGTTTGGCCGTATGAAAGTGTTCGGTCATCGCAACAGCGCCTTGCAACAATTCGATCACATTCACTCCCAACATGGCAGCCGGAACCAATCCTACCGCGGACAGCACGGAGCACCTACCGCCGACTCCGTCCGGAACCGGATAGACATCCGTGACCCCAAGTTCGCTAACCATTTTGTGCAATTTGCCACCCAAGCCGGTCACGGGAACCAGCAGTTCTACCAGTTTTTGCCGATCTCCGCCCGTACTCACTTCGAGAGCCGCCAAGAATTGCCGAAACGCGGCAGCTGTCTCCAAGGTCCCTCCGCTCTTGCTGATCACCACCAATGCCCATCTTTCAAGTTCGGTGATTGCCGGCTTGTTCTTGTGCGCATCCAACAGATGGAGAAGCGATTGAGAGGCATCGTTATCGACGTTGTTACCTTCGAAATACATGCGTGGCTTGCTACCTCGATCGCCGCGCGAGAGTTCGTTCCAGTAAGGTTGGCAACACGATTCCAAAATCGCCTTGGCTCCCATGTAGGAGCCACCGATACCTAGGACTACAACGCGATCGACGATTTTATGCAAATGAGTGGCCCGTTGGAACAGTCGACCTAACTCGCTCCCGTGACGGTTAGCTTCGTACTCCGCAAGCAGTTTCGCAGGCATCTGAACAAAGCCCGCGTCCAGCGGTTCCATCTCAGGCGGGATCGGCTTTTCGCCTGCCAGCATTTCCAACTCAGTGGTCATCATCGAATCGCGAATACCACCTAAGTTCGGCATGAGCGCGCTGATTTGAGCGGCATCGATACCATGGCTGATATTCATGGCGCCTGACGGATCGAATCGGAGAGGCAGAAGATTATTGCGTCGAAGTTTCATGATTGGGTCAAACTAAAAAAGGGTTCACTCAGCCTATCGGATTTGCTGGCTAAAAGGATAACGGCCAACGCCGAATTAGAACATAGGTTTTGCTCTGGACCTCGGTCTGGGAAAATGCCTAGTATCGAAAGTCATTGTTCTCACTTACTCGTTTTTCCCAGGAATTCCTCAGATGCTGCCATCGAAAATCAAGCTGGCGCTGATGTCATCCCAACTTGGTTGGGGCGGCGGTGAGCAATTTCTATGGTCGTTGGGAAATAGGTTGACGGGACGCGGTCATTCCGTTCTCTGGGTTTGCGATTCGGCGAGCGCTCTGCACAAGCGGGTGGAACGCCATGGATATGAAATTTGCCCAATCGCTGGCCGAATACCCACACTTGGTGGTTTGCTGAGACTCCGGAGAGCCTGCTTGCATCAGGGAACCCAGATACTCCATGCAAACGATTCCCATTCCCTGACTTGGGGAACACTGGCCATGCTTGGTAAGCTGGGAATAAAGAGGGTCGGAGTGAAACACACCGCGTTTCCAATACGATCCGCGGTGCGATACAACTGGATGTTAGACGCGGTCGTGTGCGTGTCGAAAGCCGTGCGCGATGTGTGCATTGCGGGCGGGGTCGCGGCCAACAAAACACATATTATCCATGGTGGGCTCGAACCACCTCAGCTAGAACCGGCTGTTCAAAGAGCGTGGGCCAGCGAGCAACTTGGTATCAGCCCTCTGACGCCTCTGTTCTGCGCCGTCGGCAGTCTGATTCCATGCAAAGGATACGAACGCCTGATCGAAGCCGCACACCACCTGAGATGGCACATGTCCGAATTCTGCGTCGTCATCTGCGGTGAAGGTAAATCTCGTCACGAACTGCAGCAACTTATCGCAAAATATGGTTTGGAAAAAAGAGTGCGATTGCTCGGATTTCAAGAGAACCCGGAGAAATGGATCTCCGCCGCAGACGCCTTCGTTCACCCGTCGCTCAGCGAAGGACTTTCTCTGGTGTCCATCCAAGCTCAAATGGTAGGAACTCCTGTCATTGCATCGGAAGTGGGTGGATTGCGAGAAGTGCTCCGATCCCCCGAAACCAACAGACCGCTCGGTTGGTGCTTGGAGGGAAACGATCCAGCAACTCTCGCAGATTTGATGAAGAACGCTGTGAAAAAGAACGCAGAGCGAACCACCTTGATTCGCGATGCTCGGCGCTCCGCCTTGGAACGCTTCGATTTAGAATTAATGGTCGATAAATTTGAGGATCTGTACGCGAGAATGCTCGACGGAAAGGGAACCAAATCGCTCGCATCCGAAAGTTCCTGGAAAAACCAAACCGTGCTTCGCGAATCGGGCTAGGGTCCGGTTGTGACGACTTGACTACTATTTGTTATTAAAAACGAATCCCTCAATCGATAGACACTTGCATTCAAGGAATGCGGTGGCAACACAATGCTATCGCTCGATCTGTTCATACTTGGGAAGTAACGGAGTACACTTTCGATGAAGCGATTTGGACGCACTTTGTTTAGGGCCGCCCTGTACTCCGCCGTTTTAACAGCTTTTCCCGTGGGTTCCGTAGTGGCTCAACAACCCCCAGCTGCCCCGCCCGCCAGCAATCTGTCGGAACCTGTCTTTCGGGTTTCCAAGAACGAACCCTCAATTCCGCCATCGATAACAGCCCACCCTTTAGATCCAGCAATCAACCTTGCTCATCAAAGCCTGACGCTGATCCGATCGGATTTGAAAGACTACACCGCAGTTTTGGTGAAACGCGAACGCATCGAGGATAAACTCGGGGAACACGAATTCATGTTCGCCAAAGTTCGGAACCGAAAAGTTCAAGACGGGCGGCTGGTCGTTCCCTTCAGCGTCTATTTGGCGTTTCTAAAGCCAACTACCGTCAAGGGTCGCGAAGTGCTCTACGTGGAAAACCAAAATCATGGCAAGCTATTTGCGCACGAAGGTGGCATGAAGCGGATTCTGGGAACCCACCAACTTGAAACCAACAGCTTCCTGGCGATGGCGGGCCAACGCTATCCAATCACGGATATCGGTATAGAAAACTTGGTAATGAAGCTGATCGAACGAGGCGAAAGAGACAAACGCCACGGGATGTGCAATGTCGAACTGGTGCCTGGTGCCAAAGTGGGCGGAAGAAACTGCTCGATCATCCAAGTCACTCACCCTGTCCAGCAACCCCACTACGATTTTCATATCGCCCAAATCTTCATGGACGATGAATGGAAGATTCCTGTTCGGTATGCTGCCTACACCTGGCCCAAGTCTCCTGGCGCAGAACCCGAAGTGCTGGAAGAGTATACGTACCAGAGCCTTAAATTCAATGTGGGGCTTTCCGACGGCGACTTCGACGTGAAGCACAAAGAGTATAACTTCCACGGCAAATAAGACTTTCCACAGAAAACCTGTTCAACCAATCCCGCAACATTCACCATGGGGACTGGCTTTGTTCGGAAATGATCTGCCGAACGATTTGGCGCAGCTCCCCAAGCACCATGGCCGTCGCGCCCCATACGAAATGCTCACCCACTCGTATGCCGGGGGCGTCGAAATGGACCGA
>Ga0105049_10003546_pt1 | contig 18415 bp, 13 predicted proteins | sample MAT06_FD_78087 | JGI IMG/M metagenome (GOLD analysis project Ga0105049, IMG submission 78087) | Freshwater microbial communities from Lake Fryxell liftoff mats and glacier meltwater in Antarctica - MAT-06 | ecosystem: Environmental > Aquatic > Freshwater > Ice > Liftoff microbial mat | place...
ATACCCACTTGTGCTTTTTTTATAGAAGCAAAAGGATTCACAGTTTTGCAACACAACACAGACGATCTGGAAAAGCTTGCAGAATTTATGCATGGACACAAAGATCAACCATCCGTTGCGGTAGAAAACGCCAATACTTTTGCTAAAGCGACTCCTTCGTCTCAAAAAATTACCTTACGTTCACATGCATACCGCGTAATTTTTGCTGGTGCTGTAAACAATGCTGTTGTTGAGCCTGACAAAGCGCTATCTACTTATAACAATTATTTTATTGGCAACGATCCATCCAAATGGAAAGGGAATTGTAAGATTTACCAGGGCGTTACCTACAAAAATGTGTATCCCAATATTGATGTTCGGTATTATACAGATGCAGGTACGCTAAAGTACGATATCGTGGTAAGACCGGGGGGCAATGTGAATGATATAGCGCTTCAATACGAAGGCGTAGATAAATTGGAAGTGAAAAATAAAGAGCTGTTGATTGGTACATCCGTGGGGCAGGTAAAAGAATTGTATCCCTACACTTACCAATTACAAAAGGGAAGCCGTCAAACACTCGATTGTAAATATGTTGTAAAAGAAAATGTGGTAAGATTTAAGATAAAAGAGTATGTACCCAACGAAATAATTGTAATAGACCCTACCTTAATTTTCGCTTCTTTCACCGGCAGTTCAACCGATAACTGGGGCTATACTGCAACTCCTTCGCCAGATGGTAGCTTTTTTGCGGGCGGAATTTCTTTTGGTGCTGGTTTCCCGGTTTCAACAGGCGCTTTTGACCAGACTTTTAATGGTGGTGCAAATGAAGATTCAAATGGCCCTTACGATATTGCTATTATTAAATTATCTCCAAATGGTGCAGATAGAATATATGCGACTTACTTAGGTGGCAGCGGCAATGAACAACCACATAGTATGATTTGTGATGCAGGGGGCAACCTTGTTATTGCCGGCAGGTCAAGTTCTTTTTCTACAAATGCCTCACAAAATTATCCAACACTGGTGCCTAGAATAGGACCTGCGGGCGGGTATGATATTGTTTTGACCAAGTTAAATGCGGCTGGCAATGCGCTGATAGGCTCTTTGGCAATTGGAGGCAGTAGAGACGACGGCGTAAATATCAGGAAGAAATTTGACACTCCTGATGGTGCAGAATCAACACGGCGTAATTACGGGGACGATGCTCGAAGTGAAGTGATATTGGATGCTGCAGGTAATATCCTTGTAGCTTCATGCACCCAATCGCCTGATTTTTATTTCACTCCAGGGGCATTACAACCTGTATTTGGTGGAAAGCAAGATGGTGTTATTATGAAATTAACCTCCAACCTTTCGGCTGTAATTTTCAGTACTTACTTTGGTGGAAAAGAAACCGACGCCTGTTTTGTTTTGTCTATTAATCCGCTTACGGGTATTTTGTATGTAGCGGGAGGCACTAATAGTCCTGATTTACCCGGGAATAAAACGGGGGTTATTAATGGTGCCTACCAGAATGCGACAGTCCAGGTTGGACTGGTGGATGGTTTCATTACTCAGATAAATCCGAATGGAACCGGCATAATAAAGACTACTTATCTTGGGACTACTGGCAATGACCTTATTTATGGTATTCAGTTTGATAAGTTTGGTTTTCCGTATGTTACCGGAACTACTACCGGAAACTGGACGGTTGTGAATGCTGCCTTTAGTAGCAATGGAGGTAAACAGTTTATCAGCAAATTGCAGCCTGATCTTTCCGCATTTGTATATTCAACCGTATTTGGGACCAACTCGCCCATTCCAAATTTATCCATCACGGCTTTTCTGGTAGATCGCTGTCAGAACGTTTATGTGTCTGGCTGGGGTGGCAAGTTCAATCATGACAGGGGCTATCCAAATGCCGGCACAACTGGTTTACCTGTAACACCTGATGCGATCCAGACAACAACTGATGGCAATGATTTTTATTTTTTCGTGTTGGAAAAAAATGCAGTGAGCCAGCTTTTTGGAAGTTTTTATGGGCAGCGGGGTGGTTTTGATGATCATGTGGATGGCGGTACCAGCAGGTTTGATGCAAATGGAATCATTTACCAGGCTATTTGTGCCAACTGTGGTGGAAGGAGTACTCCCTCTGTTGTATTTCCTACCACACCCGGTGTTTGGGCTCCCAGAAATGGTTCTAATAATTGCAACGAAGCACTTGTTAAAATTGAAATGAATTTTGGCGGTATTGGTGCAAGTGTGAAGGCAACAATAAATGGAACATTGGACACCATTGGCTGTGTACCACTTACAGTAACGCTCACGGATACACTGGCTAAAGGAAAAAATTATGTCTGGAATTTCGGAGACGGATCACCGGACATATCACAAACTTCCAACACAATCAATCATACCTATAATACGGTTGGTAGTTTTAGGGTACGGTTGGTGTCTATTGATTCTACTACCTGTAATGTATCGGATACAGCATATACCAATATAAGAGTGGGCAATAACACAGTGGTTCCTAATTTTGTTGCTTCCAAAATCGGTGGATGTCAGAGTTTCACTTTTCAGTTTCAAAATACTACTACTGCTGCATTGGCTAACTATAAGCCCACTAGTTTTTTATGGGATTATGGAGACAATACGCCACCTGTAAGAGCTGGGTTTGTAACAACTACCCACACTTACCCCGGACCTGGTACCTATAACGTACGACTGTTGGTAGACGACACTACTTTTTGTAACGCACCAGATAGTGTAAGCAAAACCGTGCGGCTGGCAGTGAATGTGCAAGCCCGGTTTGATTCACCGGATAAAGGATGTGTTCCATACAATGCCAAATTTACAAATACCTCATTGGGCGGCATCGATTTCTTGTGGGATTTTGGAGATGGTTCTACATCAACAGATGTAAACCCATCACATATTTTTGGTGCCACCGGAACTTATAATATCAGGTTAATAGCAATCGATACTACCACCTGTAACAGGAGAGATACCTTCTTGTTTCCGATTACTGTATTCTCCATACCAAGTGCAGGCTTTAGTTTTTCACCAATACCTGCGGAAGAAAATAAGCCGACTAATTTTACCAATTTTTCAAGTGGTGCAATAAATTATCTTTGGGATTTTGGTGATGGAAAAAGTTCCGATTTAGCGAACCCTACTCACCAATACAATGCAACCGGAACTTATAATGCATGCCTGATCGCAATCAATGCCGCAGGGTGTAGGGATACGTTTTGTCTTGACGTGCCGGCTCTTGTGCTACCCTTACTGGATGTACCCAATGCATTTACTCCTGGTAAATTTGGGGTGAATGCCATCGTAAAAGTGGTAGGATTTGGAATAAGCAAAATGAATTGGAAAATATACAACAGATGGGGGCAATTGGTATTTTTAAGTAGTAGCCAGCAATTGGGTTGGGATGGAACTTTTAAAGGTACCTTGCAACCGATGGATGTATATACTTATGCGCTCGACGTTGAATTTATTGATGGAAAAAAGCTTAAAAAAACTGGCGATATATCACTTCTTAGATGATCAGTTGTTTATTGAACCAGATTTATCATTGTTTGTTTGATAAGAAATTTTAAATGCAGAAAACTAAAAAAATAGTATTCCTCTTCTCAATTTGCCTGATTGTGGTAACAATGCTGCCTGCACAGGATTTGCATTTCTCACAGTTTTTTAACTCACCCCTTTCTACCAATCCTGCCAATACCGGGTTTATTCCCGATGCCGATTACAGAATCGGGGCGCATTATCGCAACCAATTTTCTTCAATCTTAGCATCACCCTACAAGACAATGAGTGTTTATGGTGATGCGCAACTTTTTAGAAATAGAATTGAAAATGGCTGGCTAGGTCTTGGAGGTTTAATTCTGAGTGATGTTGCAGGGAGTGGCGGATTGCGTTCTACCAAAATTTATGGATCAATTGCTTATCACCAGCAACTTGGAAATAGTAGCTTATTGAGCGCAGGCTTTAATGTTGGCTGGGCAAATAAACGCATCGACATTAGTAAGCTAAGTTTTCCTGATCAGTTTGACGGTAAGTTTTTTGACAGAAACCTGCCTACAACAGTCTTGTTGAATTCGAACAGCGTTAGTTATTTTGATATGCAGGTGGGATTAAATTATGCCTATTTTCCTACTGAAGATGTTTATATAAATGCTGGATATTCTATTCACCACGTAAATGGTCCACAGGAAACTTTTTTTAGCGGATCGGCAGATAGCAGCCGCATTCCAAGACGACACATCGGATTTATCAATGCGCTGTTAAAAGTAAACGACCGAGTAATCATCAACCCAAATATTTATTATACCAACCAGGCAAAAGCGAGTGAGTTTGTATTGGGCTTAAATGCCAATTATAATCTGGCCGGTGAAGGAGGAGAAAAGCAATTAATCGCCGGACTCTATTATCGCGGCGGTGATGCTTTGATTCCAATGGTTGGTTTCGAAATAAAAAATATACGATTCACTTTTAGTTATGACGTAACCACTTCGGCGCTTAATAATTTTAATAATTTTCAGGGAGCGCAGGAATTTAACGTGATGAAGAAGGGATTTTATAGTGAAAGCGACAGCCGCCAGGTGATGTGTCCTAAATTTTAATAATGCTGATAATGCACGTTGTTGTGTTGCCTGATATTTTTGATTTTCTTAAATTAGTTCTTCACTCATCCCCATTTTCTTCTTCGGTCAAAATTTCAATCAGATTTTTTTACGGCTTTCTTTTTTTGAGAAATGCCAGGTCTTGTTGAATACCGTTATCCTATTATACAAAGCAATATGTTTTCGCTGTAGTTTCCACTTCATGCTTTATCATCAATTATTGCCAATAATAAAATTGAGTTTTTTATAACATAATAAAGGAAAGCAGTATTTTATTAGCTGGCGATTTTATACGATTTTTACAAAGTTGTTTTCAATTAAATTTTAAAATAGTTTCATTTATTTTTGTTGATTTTAAACACGAATAAAAACAGAATGGAGTTATATTGCTTCCCAATTATTAATACTAAATATAGTGTATGAAAAAAATAATACTGGCTGCCTTATTGTTTAATTTAAGCCTGGCTGCCGTTGCCCAGGACGAAGAAGAAGAAGAAGAAGAAAGAGTTAGCGGATTTAGAAAAGAGAAACTATTTACAGGTGGAAATGTAATCGCTTCCTTTTATACGGGTGGTACCGTTTTGGGCGTTAGTCCGCATTTCGGATATAGCCTCACCAACTGGCTGGATGTAGCCGTTAGTCTCAATTTTATTTACACCGGTGAAAGAGACCAGTTTGATACCAAATTCCGCCAAACCAGCCTCGGCCCCGGCGCTTTTATTAGAATTTTTCCAATAAAATCTGTGTTTCTACAGGGCCAATTTGAGCACAACTTCCAACGTCTCAAAATAATACCTCAAGGGGGAAGTTCGTTTAAACAGAAATTTGATGTCAACAGTCTGTTACTGGGGGCCGGTATCGCCAGCGGACGGGCACCCGGTAATAATACCTACTACTATTTTTCAGTTATGTTTGATGCGTTAAAATTGGCGAACTCGCCTTATGTTGATTCCAATGAAAGGTTGATACCCGTTATCCGTGCAGGTTTTAACATTGCTTTGTTCCAGGGAAGAAACAGCTATCGTTAAGGAGTAGCCGAAAATATCTGGTCGGGAGTAATTACAACGGTAAATGAATTTTGAATGCTGTTGTAAAGGAAATTTTCCTGCACCATTTTTTCTACATGCACTAACAGAGAATCATAAAAACCGGCTGTATTTAAAAGGTAGATTGGTTTATCATGAATGCTCAACTGGTTCCAGGTAAGTATTTCAAATAGTTCATCCAGCGTGCCAAATCCACCTGGTAAAATAATGGCTGCATCACATTTTTCATACATCAGCCTTTTTCGTTTATGCATGTCATCCACAACAATCAATTCTGAAATGCCGGTATGCTGTTGTTCCCATCCAAGTAATAATTCAGGTATAATTCCAATTACCTGTCCGTCTTTTTTCAAAACCGCATTGGCTACAGCACCCATCATGCCTTTGTTGCCGCCGCCATAAATCAGCAGTATATTTTTCTCTGCCAGCAGGTTGCCCAAAAGAGTGGCATCTCTTACAAACAATTCATTATTACCGGACTTACTGCCACAAAAAACTGCGATCGATTTAAACTCCATATATCTTTACACTTATTTTTCAGCAAAGACACAGATATTTTTTATATTTTCAATCTTATTTTATTTAAACCAACTCTTGCATGTCACCTGTTATTTTGTTTTCTTTCGTTATAGGATACTTCGTATTGCTTTTACTAGTAGCCTATTTTACCAGTCGCAACTCAAACAATGATTCTTTTTTTATAGGCAACCGCAACAGCAATTGGATGTTGGTTGCTTTCGGTATGATTGGTACATCTTTGAGCGGCGTAACTTTTGTAAGTGTGCCAGGCGGAGTAGGGGATATTGGAGATCATGGCTACAAAGGATTTGCGTACATGCAGGTGGCCATGGGTTATTTGATCGGCTATGCAGTAATCGCATTTGTGTTGTTGCCTTTGTACTACAGGCTTAATCTAACTTCCATTTATAATTATCTTTTGCAGCGCTTTGGCGTGGTGGCATATAAAACAGGCGCATTGTTTTTTATCATCAGCCGCACTGTTGGAGCTACGGCCCGTTTATATCTTGTAATAAATGTATTGCAGTTTTTTATACTTGATAAATTAGGCGTTCCATTTGTAGTAACTGCGGCAGTAATTTTATTGATGATACTGTTGTACACATTTGAAGGTGGCGTAAAAACCATTGTGTACACAGATACGTTACAAACAACGTTGATGATATCCGGACTGATTATTTGTATTGTGTACATATTAAATAATCTCAACCTTTCAACCGGCGAGGCATTGACCCAACTAAACACCAAAGGCTATCTCAATATTTTTAATACGGACATAAACAGCAAGGGCTTTTTTGTAAAGCAGATCATTGGCGGTGCATTTATTACCATCGCCATGACGGGGCTCGACCAGGAAATGATGCAAAAAAATATAAGTGTGAAACGTTTGGGTGATTCGCAGAAAAATGTAATTACACTTGCGATCATTTTGGTGTCAGTTTTATTTCTGTTTTTATTACTGGGCGGTCTTCTTTATTTATATGGCAATGCTAACGGAGCGCTTTATCAGGATGTGGTTGTAAATGGAAAAACGGTAAAGCATTTTATCTTAAACGGAACCAACGTTATTGGTGATAAAGCCTTCCCTTCCATTGTACTCAATTATTTTCCACCAGCCGTTGGCATTATGTTTATCATAGCGCTGATATCCGCCTTGTTCCCCAGTGCAGATGGTGCTTTAACAGCGCTCACTTCATCTTTTTGCATTGATATTCTAGGTATCAAAGAACGAGCTGACTTAAATGAAAAGCAACAAAAGCGTTTGCGCTTAATGGTTCATCTTTCCTTTACCATCGTATTTTTAGTTTGCATTATGGTATTTAAAGTACTCAATGATAACAGCATCATCGACAAAATACTGGATCTTGCCGGCTACACCTACGGACCATTGCTGGGTTTATTTGCCTTTGGTATTTTTACTAAAAAGCAGTTGCCCAATACATTGATTGTAACCGTGGTTTGCCTGATAGCACCGGTTGTTTCTTACATCGTAAGTATGAATGCCAAAACATGGTTCAATGGCTACCAGATCGGAATTGAACTTTTGATCATCAATGGTTTGTTGACTTTTGCCGGCTTATGGGCCATTTCTGTCCCCAAAGCATTGCCTGCAAAGGCATAATTTAGCAGTATGGAACTGATCAATCAATTGGCAGAACAATATGCGGATAACAATACTTCACCAGAAGATGATTTGTTACAGCAGGTTGCTGCCTTTACAATGAGCAACCATGCACATGCACAGATGTTGAGCGGACATGTTCAGGGAACTTTTTTAACAATTTTAAGTACACTAGTACAGCCCGGCAGGATATTGGAAATCGGTACCTTTACGGGCTATAGTGCTTTATGTCTGGCCAAAGGATTAAAAAACGGTGGAGTATTGCACACGATTGAATTAAGAGAAGAAGATGCGGCGGTTGCCAGGAGTTTTTTTAAACAGTCCGCCAATCAGGAAAAAATAATTTTACATGTTGGAAATGCAATGGAAATTATTCCCGGCTTAAACGAACAATGGGACATCGTTTTTATGGATGCTGATAAAACAGGATATATTGACTATTACGAATTAATTTTGCCAACTGTTCAAAAAAACGGTGTTATCATTGCCGATAATGTATTGTTTCACGGACAGGTTTTGGCCAATAAGGTAAGCGGTAAAAATGCAAAGGCAATGGATGCTTTTAATACCCATGTAAAAAACGATGAAAGGGTAGAGCAGGTATTATTAACTGTGAGAGATGGGTTATCGATCATACGGAAATTATAAAAATTACCTTGCGTAATTTGCAAATAAAATAACAATCGGAATCGTTATAATGGTAATCCGTTCTAATAAATTTAAACGAATAGTAAGGCATGATAAAAAAAATATTTCCGCTTTTTTTAATACTGGCTTTTTTTGTATTCAATGCAAAGGCACAAACAGTTACACCTGAAGAATACATCGAAACATATAAAGGCATTGCCATTCGTGAAATGAAACGGATGGGAGTGCCGGCTGCAATAACGCTGGCACAGGGAATTTTGGAATCTGAAAATGGCAACAGTATTTTGGTTAAAAAATCGAATAACCATTTTGGTATCAAATGTAAAAGCAACTGGACGGCCGAAACGGTCTCTCATGATGATGATGCTGTGGGTGAATGTTTCAGAACTTATAAAACTTCAGACGATTCTTACCGGGATCATAGTAATTTTTTGCGTGCCGGTAAACACTATGCTTTCTTATTCAATTTAGATCCTACCGATTATAAAGGCTGGGCTTATGGGTTAAAAAAGGCAGGCTATGCCACTAACCCCAAATACCCGAATATCCTGATTAAAAATATTGAAAAATATAATTTACAGCAGTATTCGGACTCAGGTGCGGCTGATGTGCCAAAGTTTGAATCGGATAAGTATAAAGATGATCCGATAGTGGTAGATAAGGAAGAGGTGCAAAATGATCCATCAAAAGTTGCCGATGCAAATGCGAATGCAATAACAGAAACTTCTCCAGATGCTTCAACCATTTTTTCTATTAATGGCAGCAAATGTATCTATGCTAAAAAGGGCACCTCACTACTCGCAATCGCAACCCGTCATAATATCAACCTAAAAAAACTGTTAGACATCAATGAACTGGAAGTAGATGGTATATTGGAGGAAGATCAATTAATATTCCTGCAAAGGAAATCAAAAAAGGGTGAAAAGGATTTTGTGATTGTTAGCCAGCAATCGACATTGTACGATGTGGCGCAGCAAAACGGGCTACAATTGGAAAGCCTGCTCGGCTACAATCAACTAGAAGCAGATGGCGACGTAAAGCCGGGAACAAAACTATATTTGAAAGCCGTTGCACAGTCGGACCAGGCAAAATTGATTCAGGATAATGCGGCTGTATCTAAAGTGGTGTTATATGAAGTAAAACCAAAGGAAGGATTGTACACTGTAGCAAAAAAAAATGGAGTAACGGTTCAACAAATAAAAGAGTGGAATAATTTAACCTCCGACGACTTAAAAATCGGCCAACAATTAATTGTAAGTAAATAGGTATTCATTCCATTGTGCAGGGCAATTCTATGTTGCAAATAATTCTGATACAGTACAAGTACAGCACAATCAATAACAATAGTTAACAATAAACCAGCAACCCAATCGTTTATGTCAGTGATAAAAGTGAATGATAGACAATTTCAACCATACATCAGTGCAGCCGATATACATTCCCGCATTGCTGCAGTAGCTGCTCAAATCAATACGGACTATGCAGGTAAGCGCCCTTTGTTTATAGCTATATTGAATGGTTCATTTATGTTTGCATCTGACCTTTTTAAAGAAGTCACGATTGATGCAGAAATATGTTTTATAAAGCTGGCATCTTATAAAGGAACCAGCTCAACTGGTAACGTGATCACTTCCATTGGTCTTGACGAGCCTTTGGTTGGCAGACATGTAATCATCATTGAAGATATTGTGGATACAGGTAATACGCTTAACCAGTTTTTGCCACAATTATTTAACCAACAACCGGCATCTTTAAAAATTGCCGCTTTATTGCACAAGCCAGCCGCATTGAAATACCCATTGGTGATCGATTATTTGGGGTTTAGTGTTCCAGATAAATTCTTGTTGGGCTTTGGGCTCGACTTTGATGGTTTGGGCAGAAACCTTGCGGAGATATACCAGTTGGTAGAAGATGAGTTGTAAATACCAATTTGGTATATATTTTAATAATTAAAAGTTCTATTTGATTTAACTTATAGCCAGTTGAAAAAACTTATTGCATATACCTTAACCTGCTGCCTTCTTCTTTCAGCTAGTGCTCAATATTACCTCCGCGGCGAAATCCTGAATGAGAAAAATATTGCTCTTCAAAATGTTAAGTTATTACTCCACTCAAACCGGATGGTTTATTATACAGGATCGTCTGGGGGATTTGGTATCAGTACCCGGCTATTGTCGGATTCTCTTACTTTAATTTTTGATGGTTACGAAAACAAAACAATTCCTGTAAAAGCAGATGCCTACCAAACGGTCACAATGAAGCCACTGTCTTCAAACGCCAGTAAGTACCGCAAAAATTTAATTTCTATCACAAAGGACCAAACTCAATCTCAGAAATACAGTTGGTTTGTAAGTGATGAATCATATTTTTCGTTGGTAGAAAATGAGGAAGTTAATGCGATGAAATTTCCAAATACAGCTTTTTCGCTCAATGTCAACAAAGCCTCTTACAGTAATATCCGGCGCTTTCTTCACATGAATAGTACGGTGCCGCCCGATGCCGTGCGTATTGAAGAGTTGTTGAATTATTTTAATCTTCATTACAAAGAGCCTGAACCAAAGGATGAATTTAAAATAGAATCGCAGTTTTCAGACTGCCCCTGGAATGAGAAAAGTAAACTACTGTTTTTAAATATCAATGCCCGCAAGCTTGATTTGGATAAAGTGCCACCGAGTAATCTTGTTTTTTTGATAGATGCATCGGGTAGTATGGATATGCCTAACCGATTGCCGCTGGTAAAAGCAGCCTTTCAAATGATGGTTAAAAACCTTCGTGCCGTTGATACCGTTTCCATCGTTATTTACGGAGGGGCAGTAGCCGTTTGGCTTCAACCAACCAGCGGTGAAGAGAAACAAAAAATTATTAAATCAATTGAGGAGTTAACTGCCCAGGGAGATACACCGGGTGAGTCGGCTATTAAACTGGCCTACAATGTTGCAAACAGCTCTTTTATAAAAGGTGGCAATAACAGGGTAATATTGGCAACCGATGGTGATTTTAATGTTGGTGAAACTACTGAAAAGGCGCTGGAAGAATTGATTACATTTGAGCGCCAGTCGGGTGTGTACCTTACCTGTCTTGGTGTGGGTATGGGGAATTTTAAAGATTCAAAACTGGAAACGCTTGCAAAAAGAGGAAATGGTAATTATGCCTATCTGGATGATATTCGTGAAGCGGAGAAAGTGTTGGTAAAAGAAGTGACCCAAACTTTTTTTGCAGTAGCGGATGATGTTTTATTAAATGTGAATTTTAATAAGGATGTAATTAAGCAATATCGTTTAATTGGGTTTGACAACAAAAGAGATGTAATAGCGGATACAACAGGCGAATTAAATGGAGGTGAAATTGGCAGCGGTAATAGCGTGATGGCTATATTTGAAGTAGTGCCACAAACAGTTGAAGTGTCTGATTCGGTTACATTGATGCATCATCCCATTGCCACGATTGCATTAAATTATATGCTGAATTCTAATAGCAAAATTCACAAAGAGGTAAAATTTAATTGCCTGAATAATTATCAACCATTTGATATGCTTGATAAAGATTATCAAATGGCCACGGCAATCACCATGTTTGGTATGAAACTCAGGCAATCAAAATATCTGCTAAACACCGATTGGAATGAAATTGAAGCAATTGCATTAAAAGCATATAACCCCGGCGATTACCTGCAAACTGAATTTACCAAATTGATTACAATCGCTAAAAAAGTGTATCCAAAAAAGAAAAAGAACAGGTGGTATTAGGCAAACATCTCTCTTACTTTGTCAAAGAATGATTTATCGCCTTTCTCAGGTTTTGGTTGAAAGTTTACACTCTCCTGCATTTTATCCAACATCGCTTTTTCATCAGCATTTACGTGCTGTGGAGTCCAGATATTTACATGAATTAGCTGGTCGCCTTTTTCATAACTGTTAACTGCCGGAAAGCCTTTTCCTTTCAAGCGGAATATTTTACCACTTTGAGTTCCAGGTGGAATTTTGATTTTCGCCTTCCCATCAATGGTAGGTACTTCCACGTTAGTTCCAAACACCGCATCCGGAAAAGAGATGTGTAAATCAAAAGCAACATTTAAGCCATCCCGGTGTAATTCAGCGTGTGCTTCTTCTTCTATCAATATGATCAGATCACCATTGGCGCCACCTCTTTCTCCTGCGTTGCCTTTTCCGTTCATGCTCAACTGCATCCCTTCCTGTACACCTGCCGGTATTTCGATGGTTACGGTTTCTTCTCCATAAACCCTGCCTTCACCTTTACAGGCTGTACATTTATTCGCAATCGTACTACCTTCACCGTTACAGGTAGGGCAGGTAGTAACGGTTTGCATCTGTCCTAGAAATGTATTCTGAACTCTTCTTACCTGACCACTGCCACCGCAGGTTCCACAGGTTTGAATGCTGTTTTTATCTTTTGCCCCACTTCCTGTGCAGGTAGCGCAGGTTACATGTTTTTTTACTTTTACAGTCTTTGAAACCCCTTTGGCCATCTCTTCGTAATTAAGTTTTATCTTAATGCGAAGATTGCTGCCTCTTACGCCCCGAGCACGGCCACCAGAAGAGCGACGTCCGTTGCCTCCTCCAAAGAAACTTCCAAACGGACTTTCTTCTCCAAAAATATCACCGAACTGGCTAAAGATGTCATCCATATTCATACCGGCACCACTAAATCCACCACCACCTCCACGTCCCTGGCTAAATGCCTGGTGACCAAAACGATCATACTGTGCCCTTTTATCGGTATCACTTAATATCTCATACGCTTCGGCCGCCTCTTTAAATTTTTCTTCCGAAGCTTTGTCACCGGGGTTGCGGTCTGGATGAAATTGCATGGCAACTTTGCGGTATGCCTTCTTAATCTCATCCTGCGTGGATGATTTTGCTACGCCCAGTATTTCATAAAAATCTTTCTTCATAATATGTGCTACTAAAAATATGCTGATGTGCTATTACGATAAAATGCTAATGTGCAGTGTTGAGGAATTAGATTATTCCACTTGAGCGCATTAGCATATTAGCCAATTGTCTGATTATTTTCCTACCACTACTTTTGCAAAGCGTATAATTTTATCATTCAGGTAGTATCCTTTTTGAACTTCATCCATCACTTTGCCAATTAAAGCGGCTGTAGGAGCTGGTATTTCAGTGATTGCTTCATGCTTTTCTACATCAAAACCGGTGTTGATGCTTTCCATTGATTTAAGCCCTTTCGATTGCAGGGTATTTCTAAGCTTACCAAATACAAGTTGAACGCCTTCTTTAATTTGTTGCAAATCCTCACTTGTTTGCAGTTGTTTTTCAGCACGGTCACAATCATCCAATACGTCTAGTAAAGAAGTAATCACCTCTCTGCCGGCTGTTTGTATCAACTCCATTCTTTCTTTGGCATTGCGTCTTTTGAAGTTATCAAATTCGGCGAACAAACGAATGTACTTATCTTTTTGTTCCTCTAATTCTAACTGGATTTTTTCCAACCCATTTTCTGCATCCGGGTTACTTAAATGGGTATTACCTGGAATATCAGCATCGGCATTGATGTCCATGTCAGGCATTTCTTGAATTTGTTCTACCAGCGCCTGGTCTTCGGCTGTAGCTTTTGCTTTTTGTTCCATAATAAAAGTATTATATCTTTTAACCGTTTATTGATTTTCTATAAACAGGGTAAAATAGTTTGCAAATGTACGATTGTCAAACATTTTGCCAAGCCTTGTTTTGCAGCCAAATTGACAATTTTTGAAGATAATCCGGGTTTAAACTTTCAAACTGTCTGACAGCTTTCTGCATTTGTTACCTTTGCCGCATGAAAAGTCTTTTTCTCAATAAAAATGTCAGCAACAGGGTAGAAGGCGGCCATCCCTGGGTTTTTGCAAATGAAATAAACCGGGGTAAAGCCATGGATGCCGCAGCAAAAGCGGGCGAAATTGTAAATCTTTTTACCCACGAAAAAAAGTTTATAGGAAAGGGATATGTAAATCCTCAATCGCAGATCATGGTAAGGTTGCTTACCCGGGACAAAGATGAAGTGATTGATGACCAGTTTTTTTTGAAGCGGATTCATCAGGCCTGGGCCTATCGTCAAAAATTAGGATATGTGGAAAATTGCCGCCTCATCTTTGGTGAGGCCGATGAGATCCCTCAATTGATCATCGATAAATTCAATGATTATTTTGTTATTCAGACTTTGGCACTTGGCATTGATGTTTGGAAGCCATCTATTGTAAAAGCTTTGGAGCAGATTTTTTCTCCAAAGGGTATTTATGAACGCAATGATGTGCCGGTAAGAGAGCTGGAAGGCATGGAACAAAAGAAAGGATTTCTTTCTGATGAGTTTGATACCAATATTATTATCAATGAAAATGGGGTAAAGTTTAATGTAGATATTGCCAACGGTCAAAAGACAGGCTTCTTTTTAGACCAGCAGGATAATAGAAGAGCCATCCGGCAAATTGTAAAAGGTGCCGATGTATTGGGCGCCTTTTGTTATACCGGATCTTTCGAAATTAGTGCAGCGATGTATGGCGCTAAATCAGTTTTGGGACTAGATATTTCGCAGTCGGCAATTGATATGTGTAATAAAAATGCATTGCTCAATGGGGTGGAAGATACCTGTAATTTTCAATGTGTTAATGCATTTGACGTATTGAAAGAATGGACGAAAGAAGGAAAGCAATGGGATGTTGTAATGCTTGACCCTCCTTCGTTTACCAAAAGCAGAAGCAGCATCGACAAGGCTGTTGCAGGGTATAAAGAGATTAATTTAAGAGGTATCAAGCTTGTAAAGCCTGGTGGATTTTTAGTCACCTCCAGTTGCACCAATTTGGTAAAACCCGAACAATTTGCTGATATTATTTCAACGGCTGCAAGGGATGCAAAGCGGAAAATCCGACAAGTAGTTTTTAATACCCAATCTGCCGATCACCCCATTATCAGAGAACAAGAAAATACCCAATATTTGAAGTTTTTGATTGTGCAGGTATTGTAAAAAGGACTAGCAAAGAATTGGTAACACAAAGTATTTTGATGATGAAGATTGAAGGGCGTTTTTTTAAAACCATGGAATGGTTCGAAGAAACATTTCATCATTAGTGCACCACCTGGAATCTTCCGGAATCTATTATTTTGCCGGACTTATCTCTTAACTGGAAAATGTACACACCACGATAAAATCCGGTTAAAGAAAGATTGATACGTTGACTTGTAGGGAATAACTCATACACTTTTCTTCCCATAAAATTGAAAACCTGCAAAGAATATGATTTATCATAGCCTTGCTTCAACTCGAAATTGATATTCGAAGTGGCTGGATTTGGAAAAAATTTTACGATTTTTGCTTTAGCTTCCTCTGTGGAAGCCTGTTTATTTTGAGCAAAAGATGTAAATGTTATTCCAAATAATAATATTAATATAGTTATTAACTTTTTCAGTAAAGTAAAAGTAGTGAATTATTTTAAAACTGCCACACCGTTAACCGTAACGTAATAATCAGATATTTATTTGAATGGACAAGCAAATGTTCAGTTTTACTCCATTCTTTTGAAGAAAAACTAAAAGAAACATGCGAGCGTTGTTATATTTAATGGCTGGCATGTTTCCATTTAATAGTTAGCCCAGGCTGTTCAATGCTTTTTGAATTGCCTCAAAATCCGGTAAATTACCCGGGGTGGCGCAGGTTTCAGCATATTGCAATACACCTTTTTTATCAATTACAAAAGCCGCCCTTTTGCTTACGCCCTGCATTTCAAATGCCGGAAATGTTTCATACAGCACATCAAATGCTGTCGCTGCCGTTTTATTAAAATCGCTTAATAGTGGGAAATTCAAATTTTGCTCCTTTTTAAATTTATCCAGTACAAACAAAGAATCTACTGAAATGCCCAGCACCTGGGCATTGGTATTGTTATAAACGGATATATTATCTCTGATACTACACAATTCCTTTGTGCATACACCCGTAAAGGCCAACGGGAAAAATAAAACCAATACATTTTTACCTTTAAAATCGCTGAGATTTACATTGTTTTTATCGCTGTCAAATAACGAAAAACCGGGAGCTTCCTGTCCAATAGCTACTGCCATAATTGTTTTGTTTGAAAATCAATTGAATTTTGTTTGATTAAATATTCATATTAACACCGATATAAAATATTTGTTTGGGATACCGAAACAGGTGCACCTATATTTTTATGATATTGCTCTTTTTATTAAGAGTAACTTTTGTAGGAAGAGTGTGTATAATTTCTTCTTTTAACACGTCTACCAGTTTCTTCTTTACATAATTTCTGTGGGTAACCAAACTTACCTCTCTCACCGGGGCGGGTGTCTTAAAATGTCGAACCATGTTGAGTTGCTTTACTGAAAAGTCAAGTGTAGCCAGTTCTGGTAAAATGGTGATTCCATCATTCATTTCTACCATTTTTCTAAGTGTTTCAATACTACCTGCTTCATATTCAAAATGACTTTGCTCTTTGGTTTGTTTTTTTAATTCGCACAGGTTTATAATTTGTGACCGGAAGCAATGGCCTTCTTCCAGCATCCACAAATCTTTCAGGTCAATATCATCTGCCAGCAAATAAGTTTTTTTAAAGGCTGCATTTTTCTTTGAAACGTACGCTACCAGCTCTTCGTAAAATAAGGGGTATTCTGTGATGCTATTATCCTGCAAAGGGGTGATCAATAAGCCGACGTCTATTTTGCTGGATTTCAGTTTTTCAATAATCAGGTCTGTTGTCATTTCCTTCACCCGTATTTTTATCTCGGAGTATTTGGTTAAGAATGATTGCAAAAACAGGGGTAACAAATACGGAGCAAGGGTAGGGATAATACCAATTCTTAACTCTCCTTTTAATACGCCCTCTTTATCCCGGATTAGTTGATGGATCATTTTTACTTCATGTAAAATTTTCCTGGCCTGTAATATAATTTCTTCCCCAATGTCTGTTGGTACTACCGGTTGTTTGCTGCGATCAAATATCTTATTACCGAGGTCTTTTTCCAGCTTTTGTATCTGCATGCTTAAAGTAGGCTGGGTAACAAAACATTGTGCTGCAGCAGTTGCAAAATGCCGGTAGGTATCTACAGCGATGATATACTCCAATTGCGTGATGGTCATACTGCAAAAATAGATATTACCGATGTTATCTTGGTAAGTAGCAGCCTTCATCATAATTGAAGCATTCAAATCTTATCATCAAAAAATTTAACTGCTTCAATTTTTCGCCTCCTGCCTGTAAATTGTAATCCGCAGAAGATAAAATTTACACCTCTAAAAAAGCCGTTCCGGAATTTCGAAATGGCTTTATATATTTTTTAAAAGTTCAATTAATTCCTTACGATTACTTGCTGCTTTTTATGCTTCACAGGTTTCAAAGGAGGACAATCAATGGCTGATTCACCTGCATTCATTTGCTTGGGGTCAAAAGTGCGCAAGGCCGTTTTCATTTTTTGCGACTTTAGCATTTCATCGTAGGCTTTGTAAACTGAATCTAATTTAGTGATGTAAATACTGCGGCCATGTGTGCCCACAACAAGTTCGCTTTCTCTTTCCTGAATTACGATATCGTGTATGGGTACCCGTGGTAATTGATGGCTCATGCTCATGAAGCTTTTGCCCATATCAAAGGAGGTGTACAATCCATTATCACTGCCTGCAAATAAGATGTTTTCCTTTTTCACATCTTCTGTTAAAACATTCAAAGGTTCGGCAGGCAAATCGGTCCCCAACTGTTTCCAGGTGCTGCCAAAGTCTTCACTTATATATATCCATGCAGTAAAATTATCATATCGGTATCCGTTTAAAGTGGCGTAAACCCGGCCTTCTTTGTGCCTGGAAGCTACCACACGGCTTACCCATAAGTTTGCAGGCAGACCTTTGTTGACTAAAGTCCAAGTGTAGCCGCCATCTTTGCTGACATGAATTAAGCCATCATCAGAGCCTGTGTAGAGCAAGCCAAACTTCTTCGGTGATTCGTGAATGACCGTAAGCGAGCCGAAAGG